>Ga0315296_10000591_pt1 | contig 33091 bp, 25 predicted proteins | sample YL17G14_18_MG_FD_203921 | JGI IMG/M metagenome (GOLD analysis project Ga0315296, IMG submission 203921) | Sediment microbial communities from Yellowstone Lake, YNP, Wyoming, USA - YL17G14_18 | ecosystem: Environmental > Aquatic > Freshwater > Lake > Sediment | place: USA: Wyoming | collected... | reverse complement strand
CCCCCGCCCCAGGTTCTGGCCCATACAAAATCGCCTGATGGGACGAACTTGCTCAGGAAAATGCCAAGGTCACCTTTAGGAGTATGGTAATCCACGCCGCTGCCCGGGTCAAAATCGACTGTGTCCTTAAAGAACGTGCCGGCTACATATGAGGTGCCTGAGCCAACCACGGCGACGCTATCGCCCCTATCCCGATATATCCCACCCCAAGTCCTCGCCCACACGAAATCGCCCGAGGATCCGAACTTGCTCAGGAAAACGTCGTGATCGCCGTTCGACGCATGGTTGTCCACGCCGGCGCCGGGGTCGAAGTCAACCGTGTCCTGAAGGAACACGCCGGTTACGTAAGTGTCGCCTGACACATCCGCGGCGACACCGAAGCCTGAATCCTGGTCATAGGTCCCGCCCCAAGTCCGTGCCCAGAGGAAACCGCCCGACGGACCGAACTTGCTGAGGAAAATGTCGGCCCCGCCGTGTGAAGAACGATTGTCGATGCCGCTTGCGGGATCGAAGTCCACCGTGTCGTTGAAACACCCGGTTACATACGCGTTCCCTGAGCCGTCCGCAGCGACACTATAGCCCTCATCCAGAGTGCTCCCGCCCCAGGTCCTTGCCCAGAGGAAACTGCCTGACGGATCAAACTTGCTGAGAAAAACATCTTCCCAGCCGCCGGAGGTGTGGTTATCCGTGCCGCTGCCCGGATCAAAGTCAACCGTCTCATTGAAATAGCCGGTAACATAAACGTTTCCGGTGTCGTCAACATCGACCCCATACCCTTCATCCCAACCGCTCCCGCCCCAGGTCCTTGCCCACAGGAAAGTACCGGAAGAATCGAACTTGCTCAGGAAAACGTCAATGACGCCGGTCGAGATGTGGTTATCTACACCGCCACCTGGGTCGAAGTCAACAGTGCTCATGAAGGAGCCGGCCACGTATATATTGCCCGATTGGTCTACGGCAACCCCGTCGCCGTCGTCACCACCGTCCCCTCCGCCCCAGGTCTTCGCCCACCCCCCGCCTGTGATCACCTGGCTAACCCTGAGCTCATGTAGTTGGTGCGCCGCAAGGTCAAGCCAGAGCTTTGAGGGGTCATTCTCCGCCGCTTCCTTGCGGACAAGGCAGAGATATGTGTCTGCGGAGGCGAGATGCACGTTCTCAACCAGCGCCTCGTACCTCGCGTATCCGCTGCCGTCCTCCGTCCAAATCGCTTCGACCTGTCCTTCGAACAGCTCCGGGCATTCGACAAGAGGAGGATGTGCATCGTCCTTCCCCTGCCAGTCGAAGACATCGATGACCACGCTCACCTGCCCACCTGAAGGCGTGAGACCATCGCCGATAGGCACATCTGAAACGGATATCCGCCATGCCTCGGGGCAGTTTGCCTCTACGCTGAAGTCGGTCATGGGATCATCAACAGGCTTGTCTATCGGCGGCGCCCAGCAGGCGTCGATCGCGTAGCCGAAAACCCAGGGGTTCGGCGGGTCAGGCACATACACACGGTACGTCGCCACTACCTCGTCTCCCGCATAGAAGGCGTTCCTGATGTTGGCAGGATCCTCTGACACGAATCGTTTATAGCCGTTCAGAGTGGCACCGGGAGCAGTTGCGGTCGCGAGCTTTCCTTTCATGTAGCCCTCGAAACCATGACCGACAATCGTTGGGTTGTACAGAGTCGTGTAACCATCGGCATTGACAATCTCTCCGTCGCCCATTGTGCGGTCTGACATGATGAGTCCCGATGTCGGAAACAGGTGGCTCCCGTTGAACATGGCGATTCCGCGCACATCGAAGCCGGTCAGATTCGGGTTCGAAAACGGATGCTTGATGGAGACATTCACATCGAGAGTCCCATCCGGGTTGAAAGAGATGCTTGTGATGTTGAAGCAATTCGCGCATGGCCACTGCTCGAGGAACTGGATGACGTTCCAGTGAGCGAGCGCCTGGCGTACCGGGATCACCTCAAACTCGTTCGTCGACGGGTCCACCCGGATGAGGTGATAGGACCACAGGTATCGATTGTGGTCCGCTGCCGCAGCCGCTAGGCCATCCGGCGACGCGAGGCCGCCTTCATCGATTGTCGGGGCTGTCGGTGGGGCGCTGCCGCGTCCGGATGAACAACCAACCAACAAGAAAAACACGATCAGCCACACGGATAGCTGCGACAAGAGGAAGGAACCTTCTCTACGCATGACACTCACCTCTGCTGGACTTTCAAATTATACCAACCGCCAGTTGGTGCGTAAATGAGAAAGCCCACGGTTTCGGGGGCCTTTAGAGACCTATCTTGGGAGGGCCGGCTGGAAAGCCGGCGCGCTCGTGTTTTTCGTCCACGAAACCCGCTACCCGTGGGGATTCATCACCCGCGACCAGAAAGGCAACTTCCGAGCCGACCCGCTCGACGCAGGCTGGCTCGAACCCCTCCGCCGCGTCCAGTGGCCCGAGCTGCCGTAATCGCTGAAGAACTACCGCAAGGGAATCATGGCCCGACCCTGGAGCGTTTCTCCGCTACCAAAGCCTGATGATCCTGAGCCCGCCCGAATCATCCGCAACATAGGCGTATTGTCCCGATACCGCGACTCCCTGGGCTGAATAAGGCGGCACGACTGAACTGACAATACAAGCCAATTCCGGGGGGTCGATATCGATTATCTGAAGTCCTGGATTATAAAGACTCACGACGTATGCATAGCCGCCCGATACCGCAACCTTATGGGCGAAATCAGGCGTTTCGACCGAATTGACAATGTATGCCGATTCAGGCGGATCGACATCGATGATCTGAAGCCCCGAATCATGATCCGCAACATATGCATAACCTCCCGACAGCGCGACTCCCCGGGCCGAACCGGGCGTAGCGACTGAATTGACAATGTAAGCCGATTTCACTGGGTCAACATCGATAATCTGAAGCCCTGAATCCTGATCGGCGACGTAGGCGTAACCTCCCGAAGCCGCGACCCCATAGGCTGAACCGGGCGTATCGACTGTTTTCGTCACGAAAGCCCAAGTCGGCATGCTGAGATCTATTATCTGAAGTCCCCCAAGACTGCACGCGGTGTAGGCGTAACCGCCCGATATTGCGATTCCACGGGGTGTGCCGGAGTAAGCAACCGAACCGATAATGTGAGCCGATTCGGGCGGATCGATGTCGATTACCTGAAGTCCCGAAACCGAGACATAGGCATATCCGACGGATATCGCGACCGCCCGGGGTGAACCAGGCATTTCGACCTGTTTGAGAATGTGCGCGGATTCCGGCGGGTCGATATCGAAAATATAGAATCCTGAATTGAAATCCGCGACACACGCGTAATCGCCTGACACCGCGACGGCCCTCGCTGAACACAGCGTAACGATTGAATTGACAATGCAAGCCGATTCAAGCGGGTCGATATCGACTATCTGAAGTCCTGAGTTACACGTGACGTAGGCGTAGCCCGCTGAGACCGCGACTCCCCTGGGTAAACTGGGCACTTGGACCGTTTTGACTATGTTGGCATCTTCCGGAGGTACAATATCGATGATCTGAAGGCCATTACCCGCTGCATATGCGAAATCTCCGGACAGTCTGATATGAGAGCCAATCCCATCGAGGAGTTTGACTGTGTAAGCTGACTCCGGCGGCTCGATATCGACAACCTGGAGGGTAAGATCCGAAATCGCGACGTATGCGTAGCCCCCCGATGCCTCCACCTCCGTGGGATATTCGCCAGCAGGCGCAGAGACAGTCTTGACTACGTAAGCGGATTCCGGCGGGTCGACGTCGACTATCGAAAGGCCTGAATAGCCGTTCGCGATACACGCGTAACCTCCGGATACGGCGACATCATCAGCACCCGGAGGTATATCGACGGATTTGACAATGTAAGCCGCCTCCGGCGTGGTGATGTCAATTATATGAAGGTTGCCGACTCCCGGGTCCGGATCCGTGTCCGCGACATAGGCGTAAGTTCCGGATACCGCTACTCCAACGGCTCCGCCGGGTGTTTCGACTGAATGAACAAGGTACGCCGATTCCGGCGGGTCGATATCGATTATCTGGAGTCCCGAACTGTTGGTGACGTATGCGTATCCGCCCGAGGGGGGGACCCGGATGGCTCCACTGGGCGTGTCGACCCGATGAATCCAGATCGGATTCTCCGGGTCGGAAACATCGAAAATATGCAGGCCGTTGGCGCCTGCGGCCACATAAGCATAGTTGCCGTCTACGTCGATACCGCAGGGATTGAAATTCAGCGGGGGCGGAGTGACATCGACCGGGTCGTATGGATCTCCGCCCTGCCGGATTGATATCTCGATCGGAGCGTCCAGAGTGTCGGTCTGGCCTTCGTCGTCGGTCACTCTGAGCTGTACGAAGTACGTGCCCGCGCTCGCCCACGAATGGTCGGCTCTTTTGCCTCCCTCATCATAGACACTGTCGTTGTCCCAATCCCATTCATATTTCGCAATCGACTGGTTGCCGCAATCGTTGTCGTGAGAGCCGGATGCATCGAAGGAGATAAGTTCATCAACATACACACTCGTTACACTGGCCACCGCCATGGAAGTAGGCGCTTCCTTGACGGCTTCAACCACTTCCAGTTCGACCGTCTGGTATGCAGTCAGGTCGAGCCACGGCTTGCTTGAAGGCTCGTTCTCCTGAGCTTTGGCACTTACAAGGGCCGTATACATCCCGACGGGCGCCTTGTTGGGATTTCGAACGACCGCTTCGCAGGTTGTGAAACCGATTCCGTCGGACTTGAACGTCCCCTGGACCTGGTGATCGAACAGCTCCGGGCATTCGACGAGAACCGGATGAGCGTCGTCTTTCCCTTGCCAGTCGTATATTTCAATAGTCAATGTGGCTTCGCCGTAGCACTCTGTAAGACCGTCAGCCGGATAAGTGCTGGGGACCGCGATCTTCCAGGCCTCCGGACAGTTCGCCTCCGGGCCGAAGTCGGTCATCGGGTCATCCACCGGTTTATCTATCGGGGGAGCCCAGCACGCATCAACAGCGTAGCCGAAAATCCACAGATGCGGCGGGTCCGGCATGTCAATCTCATAGGTGACCGTGATCTCATCACCCGCATAGAAGGCATTGCGGGTGTTTGCGGGATCATCCGACACAAACCGCTTGTACCCGTTGAGCATCCCGTACGGAGCAATCGCCGTAGCCAGCTTGCCCTTGATGTAGCCCTCGAGACCGTGACCTACGGTGATTGGGTTGTAGAGAGTCGTGTATCCGTCGGGGTTGATGAGCTCCCCGTCGCCCAGCGTTCTGTCGGACATCACAAGCCCGGATTCCGGGAACAGATGGCTCCCGCTGAACATGGCGATTCCGCGCACATCGAAGCCGGTCAGATTCGGGTTCGAAAACGGATGCTTGATGGAGACATCCACGCTGAGAGTCCCGTCCGGGTTCGGAGTGACACTGTCAAGACTTAGACAAGTGGTGCAGGGTCCCTGCTCGAGGAAGTGGATGACGTTCCAGTGGCCGAGGATCTGGCGCGCCGGGATCACCTCGAACTCGTTCGTCGACGGGTCCACCCGGATGAGGTGATAGGACCACAGGTATCGATTGTAGTCCGCTGCGGAAGCCGCTAGGCCATCCGGCGCCGCAAGGCCGCTTCCACTGATTGCTGGGACCGTCGGTGGGGCGCTGCCGCGCCCGGTCGAGCAGCCGACCGCGAAGAGCAGAAGAGTCATCCACAGAGAGACTTGTGAGAACCGTGGGATACCTTTTCCAGACATGCTGGCGCCTCCGATATTGAATATCAGTCTAGCACCGTCTCCGCAGGTTTTCAATAGAAAGAATGCGCCCCCGTTTGGCGGGGGCGATTAGAGACCTATCTCAGGAAGGCAGGCTGGAAAGCCTGCCCCACAGGGAGGCGAGTTACCGGACGAGGTTCACCACTTCCTGCAGGATTGCGTCCTGGGCGGTGATGACTCGCGAGTTGGCCTGGTACGACCTCTGCGCGATGATGAGCTCGGTGAACTCGGTGGCCGCATCGACATTCGACTGCTCGAGCGATCCGCCGAGGATTTCGCCGGCGCCGCCCTCGCGGGGCGCGCTCAACCTCGGGTTACCGGAGTTGGATGTCGCGACCCAGTCGTTGTTTCCGACCCTCTGCAGGCCGGCGGGATTGGAGAACACCGCCAGCGCGAGCCGTGCCAGCGGTCGCGTAAGTCCGTTCGAGTACACACCCTGGAGTGTGCCGGACGAGTCGAACGCGAAGGCCTGGAGGGTTCCCATCGGGAAGCCGTCCTGGCTCTCCGCGGCGGTGGTGGACGGCGATGCGAACTGGGTGACCCCGTCGATCGGGCTGCCGCTGCCGTTGATTATCGGGTAGATCCGAAGCGTGTCGGCGCCCGACGGAGTGAAGGTGATCGGGGACAACGGGTTGGTCGTGACGATCAGACCCGACGAGCTGAAAGTGATGGTGCCGGTGTTGTTCTGGAGAGTGTACTGCGGCTCATTGGGGAGATACGCGGTCCACTCCCACTCGTTCGCGCCGGTATGCTGGAATGTAATGGTGAGCTGGTGAGCGTTGCCGATCGAGTCAAAGATGTTGATGCTGGTCTGGTGCTCGAAGGCGTCATGGGTGAAGATAGTAGCCTGGCCGGGGGACAGGATATCCGCGGTCAGGGTCACTCCCGGGATGAGAGGGAGGGGCGGGTTGTCGCCGAGGATCAGTGGCGCCAGATTTTCGAGAGAGCTGGCGACACCGAAGCCGGGGCTGTCGCTGAATGTGCGGGTCCACGTGACCGTTCCGTCATTTGAGGCAAACACGTTGGTGGCGGTGGCGTCCGCTCCGTTGTCGACTACGTAGTAGCCGGTCAACGGGTCAAGCGTGCCGACAGTATCGAGCCCGGTCGTGTCGACGGTGCCCGGATCGATGATCACGATCTGGTTGGCCGCGCCGGGAAGGTCGCTGGTCAAGGTGATCGTGCCGTTCGCGTTCGCCCTGGCGGTTATGAAGAAATTGGGATTGACTTCATTCTCCGTGTTGATCGCGTCGGCTATCACCTGCGCGTTCTGCGCCGAGGTGTTGGAGGCGGATGTCGCCCCATACGTGATGTTGATCGGTCCCGGCACTCCGGCGACCAGACCCTGGATCTGGATGGTGTCTCCGGCCATTGCCCCGGCCTGTACCGGGATCGTGCTCGTTCCCGTTGCCGCAACGGCATCGGTGATCAATATGGTGTGCGTGCCCGCAAGACGGCCGTCGGCCTCCGGAGCCTCGTAGGTTCCGGCGGCCAGGCCGATGCTTGCCAGGTAAACGGGATCGGAGGTCGCAATGATGATGTCGTTGCCCTCCCCGCCGAACAGGTTCTGCAGGACCAGGTTGCCGTTGATGCCGACTCGCGCATAGATCGTCGTCGACTGCAGGTTGATCTGGTTTGCGATGAAGGCCGCCACGGTGTTGGGATTGCCCCAGGTGAACCCGACCGGGAAATCAAGGTCGATGTTCTGACCGTTCAGGATGAGCTCTCCTGAGGTTGCGTCGGCCAAAGGCCCGGCGCTGACTTGGATTCCGGTGTACGATGCGATGGGAACCGCTATGCCGGCTGCGACCACGAGTCCGGTCGAACCCGGCGCCTGCAGTTCCGCGGAACCGAAGGTGTAGGACGCGGCATCAAGGTTCGATACGTAGTTGATCATCGTCGTCGCGCGTCCCGGCAGCTTCTCCCCGAAATTGACCGTTACATCAGTCAGAGGCGTCGAGGTGTCGATCCTGCTTGCGTCCGATGTGAGCTGGGTCCAGCCCTGAACGCGGAACCCGTTGGATGTAATCACGGAGCCCCCCGCGTCCAGGGTGAAGTTGCCTGCACGTGTGTACAAATCCCCTGTGCCGTCGGACACGATGAAGAACCCCTCACCGTTGATGGCGAGGTCCGTCAGGTTTCCGGTGGTCTGAATGGAACCCTGCGTGGTGATCGTGTCGATGGCGAAAAGCTGTACGCCGACCCCGACCTGCATCGGGTTCGTGCCGCCTCGACCCGCCTGCGGTGCGCTTGCGGCTCTCAGCGTCTGGGACAGAAGGTCGGCGAATGCGACCCTGCTGGCCTTGAACCCGAAGGTGTTGAGGTTGGCGACATTATTGGCTATCACGTCCAGCTTGATCTGCTGGCTCTTCAGGCCGCTGATCGCGGCGTATAATGCACTTCCAACCATGGATTATCCTCCCTTGGAGACTTGATAATCTCGACATGCACATCCTCAGAAATCAGCGCGGCGCCCGCGCGTCGACCACGCCTCGAGCGCCACCCCGTTCCACGGGGATCGCCGGGCGTCTGTTGAGTCCTGGGACGGACCGGCGCGTCGGGCCGGTCCGGTGAGCGGGGCTCTCCTCAGAGAGGTCCGAACCCTTCGGCTCACATGCGCGCTATGTCTCGTTCTCCTTTTGCTCCTTCGAGCGATGATCGGGTCACGCAAACACCGCTGAATCGATGTTGGTGATTACCGACTCGTCCATGTTCTCCTGTGTCATTACCGTAACGACAGTCCTGTTGGTCACGCTGACAACCAGGGAAAGGCCCCCCGCCACCACTAATGCGTCGCGGCTGCCCTTCTCCTCGGCCTTCGAAACCGCCTGCTCGATCCTCTCCATGCCCTGCGGCGTAAGGGAGATTCCCCGCATCTCGAGCCGCTTCCGGGCGTGACGCGAGAACGTCAGGCCCGCGGGTCGGATGCGCGAATCAAGCTCGCGCCTGAAGGCGCCGGGATCGATCGTCTGGAGTCTGTCGGTCCTGCTCGGACCGACAACCTGGCGGCTCGCAGGTACCGGCGGAGGAGCTACCGGATAGATGGGTGACGCCACCATCAGGAATCACCTCCGTCTTCGGGCTCGACCGACACGACAGTGTCAAGCTCGACCTCGCTGCCGTCAGAGAGCTTCAGGTATACAGTCCCATCGATCATCATCACCTGCTCCACAGTGCCGCGAACAGGAACGACGCCCTGATCGGTGGGAACGAAGCAGATGACGACTTTGCCCAGCAGCGTGGATGCCTGCGTGAGCTGCTGGAACGAAAGGAACTGCTCGAAGCTGGCGTTGAGGTTGATCTGCTGCTCGAGGGATCCGAACAGCGCGAGCTGGCTGACGAACTCACTGTTGTCCATCGGGTCGAGTGGATCCTGGTTGCCCAACTGCTTGACCAGAAGCAGCAGGAAAGCCTGCTTGTCCAGGTCCGTCGACATGTTTCGAGCGGGAGACTGGACCGTCTGGGAGTTAAGGAGATTCGCGATATCATATGCGAGCATCTCTTGCTCCTTTGCTGACTTCTCAAGAGCGCCTGCATTCGATCCTTTCCTCCTTCGCTGAAGCTTCGGAGGACAAGGAGAGCGAATCAGGCGAGAATGCTGATAGTGGCGCCTTCCGGCAGCCTCTCGACCACTGGCGACATATCGCCGTCCGAGCCGGTTGAAATCGGCTCAGCGGATGCGCCGGCGGCGGATCGGCCTCCGAAGGGACCGGGCTCAGTGTCGCCCGAATTCTGGGCGCCGAGTTGAAAACCGAGGTGTACATCAGCCTGGGCAAGGGTCAGACCTTCAGCTTCGAGAGCCTGGGTCAGCTTCGACAGCCCGGCCTCCAGAGCTTCCCGAACCAGCGGGCTCATTGTGTGAAACTCAGCCCTCACTATGCCGTTTCGTGCGCTCTCGAGACGGACGACAAGCTCGCCCAGCTCGGGAGGATGAAGAGTAATCCTTGCCTCGCCGCGACCGTCAGCGGCTATCCGAATGACAGCCTCGCGGACATCGGACACCAGCAGCTCGGGGTCGATCTCGAATCGCACGCCTCCGATCTGCACCGGCGCCGATGGTTGTGCCTGCAGGACTCCGCCCGTGGACGCCACGGGCGCACCCGCCGGGGCGGGCGACGCCTGCTGCGTCAGGATGACCGGGGGCCGGTAGGCTCCTTGCACGAATGCAAGAAAGTCCCTGCCCGCGGCCTGCTGCAGCACTGGATCCGGCTTCGCGGCAGCCGGCCACACCGAAGGTCCGATCGGTTCCTCGGTTGATTTGCTGCTCACAAACCCGTCGATACGGGATGAGTCGGGATTCAACCGTGGTTCGGGCCGAATGGGGTCGGCCGGCCGCCAGACCTGATCCTCGCCTGGCTTGATGGGTTCGAACCCGGGATCAAGAAGCCTGTTGAGCTCGAGGACGTTCGTCCACTCCGTACTGATCCGGGGGCCGGGCGCGACATCGGCCGGCTGCGTCGATCCGGATACCGGCAGTTGCACGAACAGAGACCCGGATTCACGAGCCTCGACCGGCTCGGGAGCCTGTAAGACCACTTCAGGTCGTCCAGGTCCGATGAAGTCAGGACGGACTGCGACACGAATCGTGTCCGCTCCGACAACCGCGGTCTCGCCCGATCCGATCGGCTCTCCATTGCTGGTGCCGACCGGCTGTGCGATCTGCTCGGATTCTCCCATCGCGGGTAACAGAAGCTCCGGAAGAATCCGCGGGATTCCGTCCAGCGGCCCTGGTTCCGATCCGGTGATCTCGCCAGTGACTGAAGGCGCAGACTCCGGGACGGCCGCGGCGGACAGAAGCTCCAGCACGAAGCCTGTTGCCGCATGCTGCATGATCACAGCCGGGCCCGACTCAACGGACAAACCGTTGACCGCCTCCGGGGAAGGTGACCCCTGGGTGCCGGCTTCGCCTGTCTCCTTCGGGATATCGGCCGGGGTTTCGGCCGAAACCGAGCCTGGGGGATTCGCTGTCTCAGCCTCCTGAGCGTTCTCCCGGCCGGGCTCGGCCTTCTTCCTGACTGCATCGCGGTGCAGACGGGCTGTGGCGTCCGCTTCCGTACCGGCGGCCTTCTTCTGCGATGTCTCGCCCTTCTTCTCAACGCGCGCGAGCACGTCCTTGAAAGGTTCCGGATGAGCGTCGCGGGGAAGCGGCTGACGGGACGGAGCGGAGGATGCGGGGGTGATGTCCGCAGGTCTGATTTCCATGGCAAGATTAATGCTTGCCATGGTCGGCAGTATTTCCGACATGCTTAATCACCTCCTTTCTCACGTGGAATGGTGGCGCACGTGCACGCCACCGCCGCGCCGATCGGCGCGACATCTACTCTCTTCGGCCGAAACCGGATTTAGTTGAGTCTCGCAGGGGAGAAAAATACGCTCTTCGACCGCAGGCGGGGGAAATGACCCGGCACGAGCAGAGCGCCCGGAATGGATAGAAAAACGTGCCCCTGTCAGAGGCACCGGATGCGCATCAGCCCGGCCGGGTGGTCAGCTCCAGTCGAACGGAGCTGAGTCGAGGCCTGGATCGACCTCGATGTTGTCTATGACGTCGGATACTCTGTCGGTTCCCCGAGCCAGCTCCAGTGCCCGATCTCGCTGGTCCTCGGTCTTGAGCTTCATGCTGACCGTAGCGACCGTATGGGAGACCTCCACGGTGATTCCGTAGGTCTGGGCATACCACCTCAGCTCGAGGTCGCTCAGAATATTCTCCTCCACCACACTCTGCAGGGCTCTGTCTCTCGCCTGGACACTCTCGGTAAGCCCGGGCACGCGGGTGCTCTCGCGAATTCTCTCGTCCACTGACCGCGGGCAGGCGGTGAGCACGATCATCACTGTCGCGAGCAGTGGCAGAAGGGCGAAAAAGTGGTTTTTCTTCATGACCAGACCTCCGTCCCATCTCAATTCCGGCATAGATTCCGACTTCCGCGTCCCGCAGGAAGTTCATCCCGCCGAGCCGTCCCGGCGGGGGGCTACAGGTAATTCTCCACCTGAACTGCAATGAACAAGCCGATGACAACAAGGACGACGATGAACACCGGCACTAGAATCACGTTGAGTATCGTGGCGACAATCGCGCTCTGGATGTTGTATCGCCCGTGCTCCCTCATCATCATCACGTGCAGAAAGAGGAAATAGAGCTGGACGAGCCAGAATGCCACCCTGGCCCAGCCGTGCCCCGCCAGCGTAAGCATCAGAAGCCAGGTGCTGAGTATCCCGAGAAGGAAGACATAGGGGACGGCCGCCCACAGGTTGGTGAGGCCGTGGCCCGCCTTGTTGCCGGCTATCATGCTCCCGAGCTGTCCCGCCAGGCCCCACAGGAGCCAGATGAGAATGAATGCGATGGGTATTGCCAGCACCAGGCTCCTGGTCTGGAATGTGAAGTTCTGTACATATTCGATATTGCTGCCTATGGAGAAATCGGACCCTATCTGGTCGAAGATACTGTCGAGCTGTGCGGTTACCTGTTGGACGATCGGGGTATTGGTCGGATCGGTGATGTCGAGGACCCTCTCGATCACCTGCTCCCGGGACATGAATGAGAGGGCGATGGCGGAGCTGGCCATTCCCACGACGGCGATCACGACTATTCCGGGTACCGTCTGCGCCTCGCCAAGCAATCGCTGGAAGGTGAGGGAGGGAGAAGAGATCGCGCCCCAGAGGTTGGCCCAGAACTCGGTCCCCAGGGCTATCAGGGCCACCACAATGACCGTCAGGGTAATCCAGATAATGAGTGACGCAGCCTCGTAGCTCGCTATCAGAGCATCAAACTGTGACGTGGCGTCGAGTTCCATTAGCTCCTCCTACGGCCGTACCGGCCGTTCACCTCGATGCGGAAACCCGCACAGTATAGCAGAGGGTCTCAGGCGTGGCAAAAGTCGGTGCACCGGGGGGCACATCCGCGAACTGATACTCGCAGGGCCTGGATGGGATCGGGAATCGGGCACAGACACGCGCGACTTCGTCGCGCTGAGTCTGTGCCCGGCACCCCGGGGGGTCGGGAATGTGCTGTTCAGTCGGGGGGAGTGCGCTTGCGCCTTGTCACATCCTCCCTGTACGAGCGCTTCCATCTCGACGGAAGGCCGTGGAAATCAAGCTCATCGCGTTTCCTTTCCTTCGGGTCGGCCCAGATATCGTCCAACGAGCCCGAGATGTACTGCACCATGATGAAAATGGGAAGAATCAGGGGGCTCAGGAGGAGAACGGCGATCGACCAGGGCCAGGTGACCACATCGTTGTGCTCGCCGTACACGTATACGCCGAGCGCGCAGAGCACCGACGTGCATCCGATAAGCAACTGCCAGAAGGGGCTGAAGAAGCCAAGTATCAGCATCCGCGGTTTATCCCCGGAGGATAGGATGACTCAGATGGAACCGGGTTGCAACAGCCGAAGGCCGGGCGCGGCGCGTTGCGTCCGCAAGAGGAGGACCCACGTGTTCGCCTCGACCCAAGGGGCGCATACGCAGGTGCGCCCCTGCTTGTAGAAAAAAGACAGCAGAAAAATGGCAAAGGGTCTTGCGGGGGGGCAAGATGTGGTATCCTGAATGTAAGTGCACAGGCACGGAGCAGCGACACCTGCTCAGGAGGAACGCGATGCATAGGCACATTCTCATCGGATTCGTCTGCGCGACCGTTCTGGTCGGTTGTGGCGCGCGCACGCCCGTGTCGCCGGATGTCGGCAGCCCGTCAGTGACGACGTTTGCGCAGACGCGGCCCGTGTATGACGAACGATATCGACTCGCCGGCGAATGGACTTTCTTCATCAGTGCGGAGCGGGATCGGGTCGATGTCGTGCCCCGCCGCGATCCGCACTTCCACCTCAACGCGCTTAAGTTCCTCGAAGAGTACTGCAAGGACTGCCTCCAGATCACCGGGATCAAGAACAACGGCGACGGGACAATCGACCTTACGGTCAGGATCAGTCATCCTTTCAAGGGTCTCCCCCAGTACACCGGCTTCGACGTCAAGGGCATCATCATGTTCAACGGCAGCCACAAGGTTCCCTTCGCATGCAGTTATATCTGGCCGTACGGCGAGTGGGGCAATCCCAGCTACCTCTATATCAATTGGAGGGAGACTGGCGATCCGGAGCTGCTGAATCCCGACGGTTACACGGTTCGCTGGAGCCCGTGGTGGCCATCGGATTCCTCGCTGCCGATCTTCAACTACTGGCGCGGAAAGTACGCGATCGGGAACCCGACGGCGAGCGTCAATGCCTACCTCAATTTCTACACGGACGCGGAGCGGCACATGTTCCGGGTTGACGGGCAGGTTGAGAGAACGTATCGTATCTGGCTGCCGCCTGGACCGGTCGCGGCGGGATATGCGGTCGAGGCGTGCTGGGTGCCGCCGACGGTCACACCGGTGACCGACCCTCTCAATGATTTCCCGATAAGCGCCAACCAGGAGGAGCCGTACCATTTTCGGTACGTCCTGAACAACGACGAGGTTATCACGAGCGAATGCTGCTTTGGAGATTCTTGGACTGATTGTTCAGAGTCGCGGGTGGAGGTCCAGGATTGGACCCTGCCGCCCCCCGAGGCCGGACTGCAGGTCAAGCCCATTTATCCTCCTCCCCGGGAGGACGGTTTGGGCCCTGTCATTCCGTTAATGGAGTGCGACCAGGAGCCACCCCCCGGCATGTTCTGGTTCAATGGTGACCTGCTTTGGACTCATGACTATCACGACGGATCCTATCGCGGGGTCGCTGTGATTTTTAGTTATCACAACTCTGTACGTTCTGATATAGCGTATGACGTCTACGGGTTCACGATTGATATGGAATAACAGAGTGAACGATCAACTCATCTGACAGGAGGCGCGTCATGAGATGCAGCATAATCATTTCACTACTTGCTTGCCTTGTCGTTGTTCCAGCGTGTTCTAGATCCAAGGAAAGCCCGGTTGTTCCGGCGGAAGGCAGATCGGCAGCGGATTTCGAACCCCTGTCGATCGAGATCTTCGGGCCAACGACGAACGGCGGGCTTGAGAACAATCAGTTCCACGATATCGCACTTGCTCAGATCAGAACAGCGGGAGGCATGTGGCCGGGACAGGAGTATGATCAGATCCACGGTTGCGGTGCGGTAACGCTGTATCGTCAGGACAACAACCCGAACAACCCGTTCAAGCCGGTGTTCAGGTGGCTCAGCACCAACCCGTACGGACCCGGAGACGGTCCCTTCTACGTAACGGACAGGGATGCCGACGATGACGACAACGACGCGGACTATAGGGCTGTCGCGTGCGATGCTGCGGTTGATGTTTGGGGCGGGACACTTGCCCCGGGTCTGCCTAGTCTCGAGCTGGCAGTCTGTTACCAGGTTCGCAGAATCGAGGGTCAGCTCAATAACCAGGATTGGGAGATTGGGATCACCGTTGTTCGGTGGCTGGGCGATGACATGCTTCAATTCTGGAATACGCCACCCACGGAACGCGTCGACGTCGTTCTGGCTGATACTATTGCGAGCCATGACGAACTGAACCCCGACATAGCGTACGACCACACGACCGGGGACATCTACGTGGTCTATTCGGACGTTCAACAAGAGGTCACCCGTGTGTATGTGAAATACAGGAGGTTCGACCGGTCTGAACACGCTCCCGGCCAGTACGAGTTCGGAGGCGAGTATCTGGTCCAGGATATCGCGCCGCCGTTGGAGCACAACGGGCACAATCCGTCGATTGACGTGGGCTACATCGACTTCGCGGGCGGACCGACATGGAACGTTGTCGCGGTGGCTTACACAGCCCAGTTCAAGGACCCCGACGGGCCGGGACCGGATACACCGCACATCGGGTATCACGTCTGTGCCACGGCATGGCCGGCGTTTGCCCAGGACCGGGACTGGCCGACGGGCTTTGACCTCATGAATCCGAACTTTCGATACCAGGACGCGGGATTGCCGTGCGTGGATATCTCCCCGAACACCAATGCGGACAATGTCGGAGCTGTGACTTATACTCAGGTCGTGGGAGCCGACGGATTCGGACCGATCACAGGGGTCTTCGTGGTTGGGTTCTTGGGTCAGGTGGGTCCTCACTTCCAGGTCACGGCGAATCTGCAGGGTTTGGGAGATGCGATGTATCCGTCTATCGCTATCAACCGGCAAGTCAACCAGGGGGATCCGATCTTTGCCAGTGTGACATTCCTTGGTCAGACGCCGCAGTCGGATGCTCTTAGGCCTGTCGCCACACGGGTGCAGATTGACACGCAACAGAATGGCTGGAGCGGCTGGGTTGGCCTGAACTCCGTAGCTTTTGGCAACTACAACATCTCCGACATCCCGTTCCTTAATCCGTGCGTCGCGTCAGCCATTGTGACCGCCAATAACAACCGCTACTGGGCGGCATGGTGCGATCGGACCGAGATGGAGCCTCCTCCGGACCAAGTCTGGGCGTGTTGGGGGTACGCCGATCAATGAGTCAGTCCGGCCGGTCCTTGCGGGCGAGGATCGTCATCGGTGTGTCCAGAGAGTCTATCCCGCTCGACTCAGGTAGTCGGCGAGGACAAGTCCCTCGTCGGAAAACAGGTTCAAGTCGAACCTCTCGACGACCCAATGGCCGTTTTCGAGGGCCATATGTGCGGTCCCCTCGACCCTCCCATCATGGACGGTCCCGAGCAGCCCGCCGGATGTAGTGAAATCCCTTATCGCAAGCTCGATCCTGAAATGGACGACCGAGCCGCCGTCCTCGATTCTCTGCGTGTCCATTGAGAGGTATTTCCATTTCGCGATGTGGGGCTTCACATAGGTCTCAATCGACGCCTGGAGCACGAAGCTTCTTTCCGGCGGGAAATAGTCGCCGATCAGGTACTGGGTCCCGTTGGAGTCGCGCACCGATGTCGCCGCGGCCATCTCGTAGAAGTCGTCGCCGGATGTGAGATTCTGGGCCTCGGGATAGTGCCCCATGCGGAACTCCCGGAAGAACTCCTTCAGCGCCTTCTCCTCCGGTGTAGGACGGGTGACGAGCCAGTAGACGCCCATGCTCAACAGCGCCACAATGAGGGCCACAGTGGCTATGTTGCGGAATGTCATCGTGCGACCCCCTGTCCGTAAGGATTCTTCATCGCCAATTTCCGGGTGCCGGGCACAGACTCAGCGCGACGAAGTCGCGCGTGTCTGTGCCCGATTCCCGCTACCATCGCCCGCGCACGAGCCTGAAGAGCATGATGAAAAGCACCGCTCCGACGATCGACCACACAAGCGAGACTCCATAGAATGGCGGGATGATGTGCCTGAGGCGCAGGGTGTGCGCGAACCAGTCGCCCGCAAGGACACCTACGAATCCGATGATGAAAGTGGTGAAAATCCGGTGCTTGTGGTATCCGGTGACGAGTTGCGCGATCGTGCCGATCGCGAACGCGATGATGAGATAGTAAAGCACCCTTACCGCGAGCACGGCCATACGCTTCTCATTCTACTATATTGACGGCCGGGGACCTATTCTTTCTGAAAGAGCGAGCTCTGGGAGGGGGTCACAGATGCATCCAGGAGCAGGGACTGCGATTCGGGCCGATCCTCTTCACCATCGGTTCCCAGGGCAGGCCCGAGGATCTCGACGACCATGATAGCGATGTCGTCCACCGGCGCCGCGCTGTGCTGGAACTCAACTACGTCGGTGAGGAGCGAGTTGATAAGCGACTCGTCGCCCCTCAGGAGATGCTTCTCAACCGAGCTCTCGAACGCCTGCCTGCCGTACCGCTTCCCGTGCGGGTCCGTCGCATCAGTCACTCCGTCGGTGAAGAAAACGATCTTGTCGTTCGGCTCGAACTGAATCTTCTCGATCGAATATGCCGTGTTCGAGAACATGCCCAGCGGCAGGCCCTCACCGTCCAGCTCCGACAGAAACCGCTGCGCCGCGTGCCACCACAGCGGCTTCTCGCTGCCGGCGATGGAATAGCTCATGCGAAGCGTGCGAAGATCGAGAATCGCGAAGAATCCGGTCGAGTACTGGTAATAGTCCTCGATCGAGGTCTCGCTTTCGTACAGGCTCTCGTTCAACAGCGCCAGCATCTCGTTCGGCTTCTTCACCTTGTGAGCCAGGACCCTGATGGAGTTGATGATCGCCATCATGGTCAGGCTGGCCGGGACTCCCTTCCCGCTGACATCGCCCATCGCTATCCCGACCTTGTCGTCGTCCAGCTCGATTATGTCGAAGAAGTCGCCGGAGAGCTGGCGGGCGGGGGTTATGCAGCCCTCGATGCTGACATTCACGGCCTGGAAGCGCCTCGGAAGCACATGACGCTGGATGCGCTCCGCCAGGCGAATCTCCTCGTCCTTGCGCTCGTTCTGGACCATGATCGCATGATGAATGCGCGCGTTCCTTATCGCTATCGCGATCTCGCCCGACAGGTAGTCGAGCGTCTCTATGTGGGTCGGGGTGAACATGCGCGCCTGGTCGCCGAAGAAGAACAGCAGTCCCTCGACCTCGTCCTCCCGGAGAATCGGGAAGGCGAGGAAGCTCTTGAGGCCGTGTTTCTCGATAAGGGCCGGGGAGAACCAGTTGCCGAGGTTGTCCACCCTGAACTCATCCACGAGAAGGCTCGTTCCGGTCTCGCGCACGTGGTCGACAATGGCCTGGAATGAGTCTGACGAGAAGAACCTCTTCCATCGGTCGGTGCTGGGCCGGATAAGCTCGCAGAAATCGTAGCGCTCGTACTCGTTGTCGAACAGCCGTATCGCCGCCGCAGGCGCCCCGCACACCATCATCCCGTTGACCAGCACAATGTCGAGGATTTCTTCCGGATTCAGCCCGGCCGCGTTCACCGCCTTGGAAATCTGGGTGATTTTCTGCAGCCTGTCGACCGTGAGGTCAAGCTTGGACTTCGCCAGGTTCAGATCGAGGTTCTTCTGCACGAGCACCCACGTGACGAGCAGGAAGAGCAGGGGCGGCACGAGCGAGAACCCGCCGATGTTGCCGTAAATCAGGAAGATGTAGAAGCTGAGCGGGGTGAAGAAGAGGGTGCTTATCAGGTCCCACTGGCTGAGTTTCAGAAGCGTGGCCTGCGGAATCACCCTCCCCTCGGCGAGCATCGCGGGAACCAGCAGACTGACATTGGTGACGGTATGGACGACCGCGGCTGCCAGCAGAGGCAGGAACATCGTGGCGTTGGGCGCCACGAGGAACTCGTCGACCCCGTGCCCGGCGCCGATCCCTCCCAGCAGGAAGTAGACCATACCGGCCAGGTAGGTGGTCATGAACTGAACTGCCGCGTTCACCAGGTACGCGTACAGCCGTTTCTTCCTGAAAAGCCCGTCCCCGAGGGTTACGCCGATCGCCGCCACGAGACTTCCGCTCAGGGGACCAAGAACAAGCACGGCAAGGAAGTTCACGCTGTAAGCCTGGCTGATCCTGGCGAAGGGAAACTCGACCTTGATGTAGTACGCGAACGCGCTCGCGACGATGAGAATCAGGAAACTGAGCAGGAAGGCCCTCGACTCGTACGGCAGCGCGTACATGGCCATCGCGATCAGGGTGAAACCCAGCGCGAGCTCGGTCCAGGTGATGACCCTGCAGGCTCTTCTGAGGTTCTTGTCGGCCATCGTACAGACCGCCCGGACCCTTCCACGAGGGCCACGGGCATCCTATATATATTCCCGCGGTTCGCCTCCGAAATGTCTTAAAAAACCTTAATATTCATTGGTTGAATCCATAATCGGTCCCATTTGTGCCCCGGCTCCGAGGGGAGTTTACATGGGCCCTATATGTAGTGAGCAGGGCGATTTGTCCCGTTCCGTCAGCCCGAGCGGATCGGCGATATGACCGTCCGGGTGCCGGGCACGGACTGAGTGAGACGAAGTCGAACGTGTCTGTGCCTGAAATCGATAAGACCGCCACAGCCTACGCTGGCGCTCCGGCTGTGACGGCCACCCCAGTTTGAGGCCGTAAGTGCGATATAATAGTGTATGGGAACAGCAGCACAAGGAGGACAATGATGTCCATAAACAAGTCCTTTAGGAAGCTTCCGATACTCGCTCTTCTGCCTCTGGTTGCGCTTGCGTTTGCATGCTCGCGGACCGCTGAGGCGCAGACCCGACCGGACGAGGCGGCGGGCGTCACGTTCAAGCTGACGATGAGCACTCCCGGTCGCGACGCCGCTGAGTTCACCGGGATCGCGCTGGGAGATGACTGCAGACTGACCGGAGTGGTCGGGGGCATCCAGTCGGTGACCCTGTTGACCGGCGGAAAGCTCTACTGGCTGACTCCCGCAATCAAGACGGCCAGGGAGATCGAGAATCCGTCCCCGCCGGGCCGTGACGAGGGCGGCTGGCCCGCATGGCTGGCGGAATTCGGCAGAGTGAATCCCCTCTCATTCGCCGGGCTTGTCGGCCTGGAGGAGGATGTCGACGGCCAGGTTCGGATCGGCGAGAACAACAGGATCGACCTCCGCTTCGACAGCGGCCGGCTCGTCAGCCTGAGCTTCCCCGCTGAGGGTCGAGAAGGGAGCATCACGTACACTTACTCGGACTTCCAGTCCGACGCGGACATCGGCGAGGATGATTTCGCTCTTCCCGATGATTATGCGCTATCGGACTAGTGTCGCGCATTGGAAATAAGGTGCACAGGAACGCCGTCCATTCGTAGGGGCGACCCTGGGGTCGCCCAGAGGGCGAGGCAAGCCTCGCCCCTACAGGATGTCGCCCTCTTCTCGAATGCACGATACTGGTGTGGTGGGTTTCCTGGCTCGGGTGATATGTGGTACGAGGACGTCTGCTTGAAGCAGACGTCACAGTGATCGACCTCTAGAAGAGGTCGGCACTTGACGTCTGGAAGACGTCGGCACTTGACGTCTAGAAGAGGTCGGCACTTGACGTCTGGAAGACGTCGGCACGTGGGACGTCGGCACGTAGGGAGTTCCGGGCACGATGCGGCAGGTCAGACGCAAAGTCGTCTGGCCTTTGTATTTCCGATCGGTTATGATGCGCGCGTATTTTCCATCAGGTTTGCCGGAGGAGTCCGATGGAGATCGTGCTCGGCCTCAGAACGGAGTTCCGCGATCACCAGGGAGGAATAAGGGAAATAGCCGTATCTCCTGACGGGAAGTTCTTCTTCGCGCGCTCCGACCAGATGCTGATCCTGTATGACCTCATGTCGGGGAAGAAGCTGAGAGGGTTTTACGACAGCGCGGGATATGAAGGGGCGATGTTCGAGCGATGCTGCCCGACTCTTGTCTATCAGTCCGGTGAGCGCGTCCACTACTGGGACCTGGACACCTGGCAGGAGCGAATGGTGGTGCCGGGCGAGATTCACGAGATGCGCGACAAATCGGCCCATCCCGGGGTGGGACTCGTGGCGGACGGCAATAACGAGGGGAATATCGAGGTGCGGAAGATCGAAGCCGACCCGTACGACCCCCCGGAATTCGTGCTGAGGGGCCATGGGAACTACATCGAGTACGTCACCTTTCATCCGTCGGGGAAAATCCTCGCCTCCGGGTCCGCGGACATGACGCTGAGGTTCTGGGACATTGCGTCCAGGAAGGAGATATCGTCGCACAGGGCGCATGACGATTTTGTGACGGCCATAGCGTTCAGCCCGGACGGTTCGGTCGTGATCACCGGCGACTACTCGGGAGTGCTCAGGCTCTGGGATTTCAAGGTGACCGGATAATGCCTTCCGCTCGTGGATGAGAAGCGAGAAATACTTGCCAAGATTCATGAGACCGTCGCGAAGAAGGACTGGCGGTCGGTCAAGGCGCTTGTGGCCGACCTGCTGCCCGCTGACGTTCTGTCGCTGATCACCCAGCTTGACACCACCGATCGGGTCGTTGTTTTCCGGCTCCTCCACAAGCGCGTGGCCGCGGAAGTCTTCACCGATCTCCCACCCGACCAGCAGGCCACCCTCCTCGAGCTCTTCACCGAGAAGCAGACCGCATACTTCTCCGTGGCCCAGGTTGTTTTCAACCTTTCCACATGAGGGTGGGTCAACTGATTAGACCATGCCGATCGGCGGCACGCGAAGATCGCGGCGTTCATGTCCAACTGAAATGCGCTACCTCAACGTTCTCATCATCCCTCTGACACTTGCATGCCTTGTGGTCCGCAATCCATTGTCTGCGGGAGCGCAGACGGAGTCCGAGGTCCCGTCCCGCGTCATCCCGGGCCTTGACGGGCCGGTGGAGATCGCACGCGACGAGTGGGGAGTGCCCACCATCAGGGCTGAAACCGACCATGATCTCTTCATGGGGCTTGGCTACGCGATGGCGCAGGACCGCCTGTGGCAGATGGACGGAAGCAGGCGGCTTGCCCGCGGACGTGTCGCCCAGATCGCCGGTCGCGAGCAGCTTCATTGGGACATCTACCACCGCGTCCTCGGCCTCGGGAGAGTCGCCGACGAATCGGTGCTGCTCATAGATCCCATCACGCTCGAGTATCTGCAGGCGTTCGCGGACGGTGTCAATGCCTTCATCGAGACAGGCTCGGCTGAGTTCTCGTTCGAGTTCGCGCTTCTCAATTACCAGCCGGAGCCGTGGGGGGTCGCCGACTCGCTCGCGGTGGCGCGGCTTGTCGCCGCGTGGTTGTCGGGTGACGCCTGGGAGGAGGAGATGTACGGCGAGCTTATCCGGAGCCTCGGGGAAGACACCGCGTCCCGGCTTTTCCGTCCGGTGCCCGAGGGCGAGCCGGACTACACGGGAAGTGGCGCCGGAGAGCCGCTCTCCGGTGGTGACAATTTCGGCATTGAGAGGCTCTTCTCCGCTTCCCGGATTGACGAGCCTGAGCAGGATCGGGCCATGGAGTCGGTCCGGCGGAAGCTCATATCGAGCTGGTTCGAGCCGCTCGCATGTATGCATCTTGCAGGGCATGTTGAGGCGAGCAATATCTGGGCTGTCGACGGGTCCATGACCGAAAGCGGCGAGCCGATCCTTGCGATGGATCCGCACTTGAACTATTTCTCGCCGTCGATCCTGTACGAGGCGATACTTGACGGCGGCGATTTCCACTGCTGGGGCGCCACATTCCCCGGCATGCCGTTCATGCCGTTCGGGGCCAACGATCATATCGCCTGGGGCGCCAGCAACCTTCCCGCGGATTGCCAGGACCTGTACGTCGAGCGACTGAACCCCGCCAATCCGCTCCAGTACGAGGTTGACGGGTCCTGGCGCGCGTTCGACATCATCCATGAGAGGATTCCGTTCCGGAGCGGGGGAGGCGAGGAGCAGACCTACCTGCAGGATATCTACATCAGCCGCCACGGGCCGATCGTGCAGCAGAGCTACGGGCAGTATGTTGCGCTCAAATGGACCGGGCTGACGCCGAGCGACGATGTGACCAGCTTCGTGAAGGTCATGAGGGCCGAGTCGCTCGAGGATTTCTACGAAGCCTTCAGAGACTACCATTGCCCTCCTCAGAACTTCTGCTGCGCCGAGAGTGGTCCGGACGGCAGGGTCGGGCAGGTGATCGCCGGAGATATTCCGGTGAGGAGCGGCTACGACGGCACGCACCCGGTCGAGGGCAGAGATTCGACTTGCGATTGGGCTGGCTTCATCCCGTACGATGACCTCCCGCATCGACTCGACCCGCCGGAGGGCTTCGTCGTCCACGCGAACAATGTGCCAAGAGGCGCGATGACCGGGGGAGAGCGTCCTCTGGGCGGATCGCTCAGTACAAATCATCGAGTCAACCGCATGATCGAGCTTCTTCTGGAGAATGAGCCGTTTGACTTCGACGACATGCGGCTGATGCAGATGGACGACGTGGACACCACGGCCCGGGTGTTCGTGCCAGCTCTGCTCGCGTCGTGGGAAAGAGAGGGCGGAGACTATCCGGAGCTCTTGGAGCATGTCTCATTGCTGCGGGGCTGGGATTATCGGCTGGCTATGGACAGCATTCCGGCCTCATTGTACCAACTTTGGCTGATCGAACTTGTACAATCTTGCATAATGCCCGAGGTCAAGTATGGCCTCTCCAGCTATCTGGGCTATGTCGACCGATGGCTTCCGCTCCTGGAGGACTATGTCCGGGGCGAATCCGATCTTGACTGGCTCGAGGACGATACGGCGGTTGAGCGTGACCGGAGGCTGCTTGACGCGCTCGAGTCGACCGTCGAGCGCCTGAGGCGCGAGGTGGGCAGCGATGTCTCCAAGTGGACCTGGGGTGAGTTGAACCAGGCGATATTCCCGCATCCGTCGGGAATGGCGCTGTTTGTAGGTGGAGGGACGCATCCGTGGGGCGGGGGCAGATACACGCTCAGGGTGGGGCATTACGCGGTTGACTCACCGCTGCCGTTCGAGAATGACTTCGGCGCGGTTCTGAGGGTTGTTGCGGAGAGCGTCGACGGGCGATGGCATATCGGCGCGGTGCTTCCGCCGGGGGAAAGCGGTTGCAGCTTCTGGCCTCACGGAGACGATCAGATATCGTTGTGGCTCGCGGGCGAGCTCCGGCCGGTGCATTTCGGCGCGGATGAGGGCAGCCCGTCCGCTTACACGCTGATTCTCAATCCGCAATAGGACCTTCGTGTCTTCGTGCCTTTGTGGTTATTCTGTTCTTCGGGAACCAGACTCTGCCCGACGTTACGGAGTAAACGCCCCCGAGAGCAGCAGAGCGATGAACGGGAACCCGACTATGAAGATGTAATACGTCACCCCCGCCATGAGAAGAAAATGCATCGCTGCGCGGGCCTGCTCCCGGGAGAACTCGATCCTGAAGAGCCTTATCCCCTCGCCGTGATTCCATCCCCTGATGAGAATGCTCGTCACCAGCATCAGCGCGAGCACCTTGGCAAGGAGAAATTCCCACCGGCCTTCCTTCAGGAAAAAGTCGATGAATACGTTGGCTTCCCTGGCCAGAAAGCCCGACTCCTTGAGATATAGCGTCTGGTATGTGTCCGCCAGATTGAGGGCCCAGAGAGTGACGAGCAGAACGACGAAAGACGCTGTTGACGGGACCTTCGTCCCGAGCGAAAGGTGGGTGTCGGCATTTTTCTTCATTGTTGATCCCCCCTTACAGGCTATGGAATCGGGGGCTGCACGGTCGGGCTGCCCTCACGTGCCCGGACGGCCGGATGTCAGGGCCTGAGCGGTGCGGAATCTGTACCATTCATCCTCCACCAGTGCGCGCGCCATCCACAGGACGGCACGAGCCGACACCATGGGGCGCTCGGGATCCTTCCAGTCATCCCCGTACGTCGTGTAATACCCGTTGGCGTCCCTCCGATAGACCGGGCCGTTGTCCTCGAGCCAGGCGCTGAGGAAATCGATATCGCCGCGGAATTCGCCGCGCGTCTGCTCGTTCGCAAGGATGCTGGATTCGAGGAGAAGTATCTGGACGATGGTCTTCTCGTCGGGATCAAGCCGCACGGCCTCGCGGTCCTTATCATACGCGGTATAGAGCCCGAAGAACGTGGTCGGCGGGAAAGGCTCGGGCGCCGGCAGAAGCAGAGGGCTGCCTGCGCCCCATATCCCGCCCATGAGGACCTTCGTCAGGCTGATCGCGTCGGGATCCCCGGAGACCTTCCAGTACTCGACGATCGCGCGGACGGCTGAAAGCTGCTCGAGAGCGTCGAAGGTCATGATAGTATTCCTTCGTCCGTCCGCCGATACGGACGCCTGCTTAGCGAGCATCTTGTAGCGCCCATCGTAGAGAAACTCCCGAAGGCCCTGGAACAGGGACTTCGCCGGGCTCAGAAGGGCCGGATCGTTGCGGCTTCCCCATTCCGCGAGCAGGGCGACATGGTAGAACATGAACGGGTTCGCGGTGCGCGGAAGGTTGTTCTGGAAGCGGATGGCGAGGTCCTTGGCCTTTGCCAGCGGGGTGTTGCGATCACCCGGGCCGTCACCCGCACCATATCGGTCCGCCCATTCCAGGTATTTCTCATTCCCGGTGATCTGCCACAGTGCGACCAGGTCGAAGTAAGGCCCGAGCGGCCACTCCATGACCGTGTGCCAGTCTTCAGCGAAGATGCCTTCCACGCGCCGTCGAGCCTCCTCGAGATCCCGGTCGAAAATCGCCTTCGTGTGAAGACTGCGGTAAAGCTCCAGCACCAGGAGATGGCTTACGTTGGCTTCCAGCGACAGCAGTCTTGCGTCGGTCAATACCCTCTCGCCCGTGTTCACGTCCCAGGAGACGACGAACCTGACGGGTGGCGTGTCCTCGGGGACTGTGAAGTAGAAATGCAGGGCGTTCAGAAGGTTCTCGAGGAGGTTGTTGTAGAGGTACGTGCCCGCCGGGTCGGGGGCGTTGGGATCCACCGGGGGCTCGGTCTCCTGAGGCTCCGTGCTGTAGCGCGGATTGATGTCGTTCATAAGCTCCTGGAGCTGGCGGCTCTCCGCGATCTCCAGCGCGCTCAGCCCGGCCGGCTTCACGGCGACCGGAGGGGAGTTGACCAGCATGTCGGCCCCGGTGAGCGCTGTGACAACCGCGGCTATCGCAAGCAGCACGAGAGTCGTTCCAAGCCCTCGGATGAAATTCGCATGCACTTCGAAAGCGCCTCCGTTCCGGTAAGGAATAAGCTCTTCAGCGTAAACCGGATTGTACCAGAGTAGTCCTAAAGGGTGAATGCCCGCAACCTGTTTTATGCGCGAAGACGGGCACAGACACGCGTGACTTAGTCACGCTGAGTCTGTGCCCGGCACCCCGGATTGGGGCGCGCTTGGTCATGTCGCGCATTCTGATGGTAATATAGTCGCGGGCGGAATCGTGCCACCATGAGAATCCTCTCGAACCCGATCACTGTGAAGGAGCTGCGAAGCCGCATGCGCGGCCTGAGGGCTATCCTTCCGATGGTCGGCTACCTGGTGGTCCTGGGCATATTCATCCTGACCAGGTTCGCCGCCTTCGGAAGTCAGCTTCACTATACCGACCTTGCCAACAGCGGGCGGGAGCTGGGTTTCTGGCTTCTGTACGCTCAGATTTTTCTTGTGCTGCTGCTGTCGCCGGCTTATGCCGCGAGCGCCATTACGGTCGAGAAGGAGCGCGAGACGTTCGAGACCATACAGGCGACGCTGCTCACCAGTTGGGACATTGTGTCCGGCAAGGTGTTCAGCGGAGTGAGCTACGCAGTGCTGCTCGTGCTGTCCAGCCTTCCGCTCCTGTCCCTTTCCATCTGGATGGGCGGCTTCGATTTCGTCCACCTCATCTGGGGTTTTCTCGTGATCGCAGTGGCGGCGCTTGTCGTGTCGGCGGCGGGCATAATGCTGTCCACCGTGTTCGCCCGCTCGTATGTCGCGACCGGAGTCACTTACGGAGTCGTTATTGTCGGCATGGCGGGCAGCTTCGCGTTCAATTCCATTCTGGAGATGTTTTACTCGTCCCGAGTCGGCAGCATGCCCGCATTTCCGTGGTTCAGCGTGCCCCAGTGGTTCACATTCACCATGAATCCGTTCTCGATGCTCATGGTGCTCGACCGCGGCGACGTCTCCATGTACAGAGGCAGTACTCTCGCCCTGAACAATCCCCTGATCGAGTGGCTGAGCAAGTCCCTTGCATCGGTGCACGTGCCCTATGTCTTCGCGCACGTCGCGCTCAGCCTCCTCGTCGCTTTCTTCCTCCTCTTCCTTGCCAGCTATTTCCTCTTCCGAACGAGCCGCGAGGGTAACAAGTGAGAATAGGCCTGTCACTTGCCGCCCTGGTGAATCCCGGAGGAATAGGACGCTACACCCGGCTGCTCGCGCGCGGCCTGCCCTCGATCTTTCCGGAGCATACCTATATCGGTTATGTCGCCCGATTCCGCGAATCCGAGACATTGCGGGTCATCGAGTCGGAGGGAATCGTCGGATGGCGAATCGTTGTCGTCCCCGGCGGCAATCGCTGGGCGTATGAGATGCAGGGCCTTCCTTCAGTACTTGAGAAGGATCCTGTCGACCTTTTTCATGGGCCGGACTATCTCGCTCCGCGGGTGAGGAGCGGGCACAGACACGCGCGACTTCGTCGCGCTGAGTCTGTGCCCGGCACCCGTGTGTGTGTGACCGTCCATGACCTTGCGTTTCGGCTGCATCCGTCCGGGATGGCTCTCAAGAGCCGGATTCTGTTCAGGATGCTCGCGCCGGGCGGCATTCGTCGCGCGGCCGCATCGGGAGCGGTTTTCTGCGACAGCCAGGCTACTCTTGACGACCTCAGGAAGCTGGGATGGCTCAAGGCGGACGAGGGTCGCGTCGTTCATCTGGCCTGCGAGGACAGGTTCAGGGAGAAGATGCCTCCGGATGAAGTGCGGAAGGTCCTCGACAAGTACGGGCTTCCGGAGAGATATGTTCTGTACGTCGGCCCGGTCGAGCTGAGGAAGAACGTCGGGGTGCTTGTTGACGCCTACAGGCTTGTCGGAAGGGTTCTTGGCAGGAGAGGCGAGGCAATCCCTCCGCTTGTCGCCGCGGGACCGCTCGGCGCCGGTGGTGAGAGGCTCAAGCGATCGCTCATTGCGGCGAGCGACGGGCTGTTCTCATATCTCGGCTATCTCGATCGGGAAGAGCTGAGGGCGCTCTACGCCGGATGCACGGTATTCTGCTACCCGAGCCGCTACGAGGGTTTCGGGCTTCCGCCGCTGGAGGCGATGTCGGCGGGCAAGGCTGTGGTGGCGTCGAACGCGACCAGCCTGCCGGAGGTGGTGGGCGACGCAGGTCTGCTTGTGGATCCGAATGATGTGCAGCGATGGTCGGAGGCGATTCTGAAGTGTCTCACAAGCGAGAAGCTGCGCGTCGAGCTCGAGCAGGCGTCCCACGAGCGCAGCAGGATGTTCTCGGTCGAGAGAATGTGCAGAGAGGTCATGGAAGGGTATCTGAGCGTGGAGCGGTGAGGACGGGCACAGACACGCGCGACTTCGTCGCGCTGAGTCTGTGCCCGGCACCCGGCTACTTCCTGAGCGCAGTGCGATGACGGATGCATTGGCACGCCCATAGCAGTATCATGAATTCCCCGAAGCATGGCCGTTACCGATGAAATCCCGGAAGAGCGAGTGACAGAGTATCCCGAGGAAATCGGTCGCGTCGTCATGATATCGGGGAGCTTTCCCCCCATGCCGTGCGGCGTCGGTGATTCAGCGCACGAGCTCGCGTGCGCCCTCGCGGCCGCCGGCGTTCAGGTAGAAATCCTCACGGACATTGGAGCGCATGCCGCGGATCAGGATACATGCCCGATTGCAGTACATCCCGAGATCGGCTCCTGGGGCTTGGGAAGGATCAAGAAGCTGGTGCGCTCGGTTGAGTCGCTCTCGCCCGACATCCTCCACATTCATTACCCGACGAAGGCGTACGGTCGCGGCCTGGCGATTCCGTTCCTCCCCATGCTCATACGCGCCCGGCGTCGGCGATTCAGAATCGTGACCACGCTCCACGAATTCAGGCTCAGCCATCCCTTTCGAAAGCTCGCCACTTTCCTGCTTATTGATCCGAGCGATGCCATCGTCATGCCATGCCCTCTCGAGCTTGCGGCGCTGAAGCGACGTCACGTTTCAGTCGAGGAGAAAATCCACGCCGCTATTCCTGTAGGTCCCGTCGGGCCGTCGCCGGATGGCTTCGATGAAGCCAGACGCGCGGAGCTCAGAAACAGGATCAGACAGGGGTGGAGAGTGGGCGATGACCAGGTCGTCCTGCTTCATTACGGCATACCAACGCCGTCCAAAGGGATCGAGGTCATTTTCAAGGCGCTCAGGCTCCTCGGACTCGAGGGAGAGACACCGATCCTCATGATTGTCGGTGACTTCAGTCCGAAAGCGAACGACTTTCACAGGCTTCTGTACGGCCAGCCGGGCGGGCTGGGCGTGAGAGACCAGGTCAGGTGGCTCGGACGATGTCTGTCGGAAGAGCTGCCGGGGATTTTCCTCGCATCGGACATCGGGGTATTCCCGTTCCTGGACGGTTTTAGTCTCAGGCGCAGCAGCCTGGTTGGCGTGCTGAACTGGGGCTTGCCGATCGTGACGACCGAGCCGGACGGCGACCTTCCGGAAGTCGAGGGCCAGCAGAAGGTCCGATTTGTGGCGAGGAATGACGCGAAGGCTCTCGCGACCGCCCTTCTGCCGCTCGTGGCGAATCCGAGGTCGCTTGAGGTAGCGAAATCGGCCGATAACAGGCTCATGGACCTGTTCCGCTGGGATCGCATAGCCGGGCAGTATGTCGATATCTATCGTCAGGTGATGAAGAAGCGATGAAGCTCGCGATTGTGCACGAATGGCTCACATTCATCGGCGGCGCGGAGCGATGCCTGAAGGTATTCAGCGAGCTATGGCCCGACGCGCCGATTTTCGTCCCGGTGTACAACGAGCGGGAGTTCCGCGACTGGTTCCCGCCCGGTCGCGTGCGGACAAGCTTTCTTCAGAACTGGCCCCGAGCGCTCAAGTGGTATCGCCACTATCTCCCGCTCATGCCGCGAGCGGCGGAGTCGTACGATCTCAGGGGCTTCGATGTCGTCCTGTCGTCCAGCCATTGCTGCGCGGGCGGCTGCAGGCCCGACAAGGAGGCGGTGCACGTGTCGTATTGCTATACGCCCATGCGCTATGTGTGGGACTTGAAGGACATTTACGCCTCGCGCATGGGCCCGATCACTCGTCAGGTTTTTCTCAGCCAGGTGCCGAGGCTGAGAAGATGGGACGTGGCGCGCACGAGCAGGGTCACGCATTTCATTCCCATCAGCGAGGCGGTCCGAGAGAGAATCCGGAGGATCTACAACCGCGACGGCAGGGTGATCCATCCGCCCGTTCGCGACAAGCTCTTCGTCCCGTGTTCGCCGCTCGAAAAAGAAGATTACTACCTGATTCTGAGCAGGCTGGTCCCGTACAAGCGTCTCGACATCGCCGTCGAAGCGTGCACTCGCATGAACAGGCGCCTGATTGTCGCCGGCGACGGGGGCGAGATGAATCGTCTCAAGGCCGTCGCCGGACCGAATGTGGAGTTCGTCGGGTTCGTCGAGGAGGAGCGTGCACCCGGCCTCGTGGCGAGGGCGAGAGCGATCCTACATCCGTCGCTCGAGGATTTCGGGATCGTGCCGTGCGAAGCCGCCTGCGCGGGGACTCCCACGGTGGCCTATGGGGTAGGGGGAGCGTCGGAGACCGTGATCGACGGCGTCACAGGCGTCCTCTTCATGGAGCAGACGGTCGATTCGATGATCGAAGCGCTGAAGAGATTCGAAGATCTCAGCTTCGACACAGGCGAACTGAAGAAGCAGGGACAGAAATTCGGCGAAGAAAGGTTCCGGCGGGAGATATGGGACGCGGTGATCGGGGCGGTGAAACACGAGTGGTGAAGCGGGAATCCGGGTGGCGCACATCGCGCACTGCGCTTCTTGCCCGGTTCGGGCGAAAATGTTAGCATTCGATTGTCGACGGGCGGACTTAATGGGCCTCGGAAGCTCGGGAACAATCCCGCCGGATGCATGAAGGGGTGACCGGGCTTTTTTTGACGCCCTCGCAATGTTGTTCAGACGGTGGGTCCGTCGAGTTTCCGTTTCCGGAGATGGAGGCGTGATGTGACTCAGACAGAAGTCCAGACGAAGAAACTCAATCCGTGCGAGCTTGAGATCGACCTTTTCTGCAAGGGCATCAAGATCGACGAGACCTGCACGCTCGAGAGCGACGCAAGGCTTTTTGCGAGAACGCGCGCCGGCCTCGGGAGCGGGCTCGAGCTGATCATCCCCGGCGACCTCAAGGACATCTGGATGAACGCGCCGGTCGAGGAGGATTTCGTCCAGGCCACCGGGTACTTTCTCCGGAAGACGGAGGGCGGATATATCGTCTACGACAGCCGCAACGGGCTCGAATATCCGGTGAGAATCCCGCCCGAGCCGACATGGTATACGCGTAAAACATCGCTCGGAAACGAGATGAGCAAGGTGGCGGTTCTGCAGGGAACGTACCTCGGCGTGTATGTCTCAGGATCGTGCATGTACTGGTACGATCGTCCGAAGCGCAACTGCAAATTCTGCACGACCGGATTCAATATCGGCATCAACGAGATGCAGCACAAGAATGTGCAGGAGGTGGTCGAGGTGGCGCAGGCCGCCAAGGACGAGAGCGGCGTGACGTTCTGCCATTTCAACACCGGATGGCAGGAGGGGAAGGGGCTCGACCACTGCGCGCCGTTCGTGAAGGCGGTGAAGGAGCAGGTCGGGCTGCTGGTGGGCGTGCAGGCGATCCCGGCGAGGCTGAATGAGCACTGGAAGTACGACTGGCTGATCGACTGCGGCGCGGATCATTTCAGCTTCTGCTATGAGTTCCATTCGCCCGAATGGTTCGCGGAGATCTGCCCGGGCAAGCAGGCGACGCTCGGGCAGGAGACGTTTTTCAGGGCGCTGGAGTACGCGTGCGGCAAGACGCAGAAGGGGCAGTGCTCGGGCGAGATCATCGCGGGACTCGAGCCGCTTGAGTGGACATACAAGGCGCTCGACTACATCACCAGCCTGGGCGCGTTCCCGACAGTCTGCATCTTCAGGCCCATCATCGGGTCCGATCTCGAGAGCGCGCCAAGCCCGAGGTATGAGGATATGATAGATGTTATGAGATATATGTATATCAAATGTCGCGAGGCGAGGATACCGATCGGGGCGGCGCCGAATATCGAGGTGTCGCTGGTGGTGCAGCCGGACGACGCGAAGTATTTGGTGCCGAGGGATTTCGCGTTTCACTCGTACCAGGCGCTGATCAACCTGGCGAAGACGGCGGGCGGGTTCATGAAGTTCAACAGGGAGCTGAAGCCGCACGCTGTGGTCGGCGATGCGAACAATCCACCATATCCGGATGGGAAGCAGTAGTCTTGCCTGGGAAGATCACCCACAGCCTACGCTCCGCTCCGGCTGTGGGCGCCACCCGTCCGGGGACGGATTTTGTAGGCGGCACCCGGTTTATTGAGCAGCGGGCACAGGCACGCTCGAAGACTCGCTCAGCCTGAGCCCGGCACCCGGAGTATCTACTTTCTGACGTCTTCTCTGGTCCAGATTTTTTTCATTTCCTCCTGATAGTGTTCCGATTCGTCCGAATCCCAGTACTCGAAGAGGTTAAGAAACGCAGCAAGAAGCTTCGAGAAATCGTAAAGCTGCCCCAGCTTGGCGTAGAAGGCAGACTCTTCCTTGATAAGTCTGATCAACGAGTTGACCAGGCCAAGCTGCGCACGGACCGCCTCGGGCGCGACAGAATCCGGAGCGTAGCGGAGCTGCCGCAGGAGGCGTTTCAGGTTACGTCTGGCGTCGGCGAACTCTTTTTCGAGTGCCAGGATTCGTTCTTGGAACTCCCACATTCGAAGACCTGCAGGGTAGGATTGATCAACCTCCAGGGGGAGCATAGCACAAAAATGGGATTTTGTCAAGTCCTGGCAGGGCTTTTTTGGAGGAAAACTACCCGGAAGGGGGGAGGCAGGGCTGGGGGGCTTTTTGTCAAGGCTTGGCAAGGATTTTTGGGAGTGGGGCGGGGAGGACGTCCACATGCTCGAGGACTCGCA
>Ga0315296_10000590_pt1 | contig 33117 bp, 37 predicted proteins | sample YL17G14_18_MG_FD_203921 | JGI IMG/M metagenome (GOLD analysis project Ga0315296, IMG submission 203921) | Sediment microbial communities from Yellowstone Lake, YNP, Wyoming, USA - YL17G14_18 | ecosystem: Environmental > Aquatic > Freshwater > Lake > Sediment | place: USA: Wyoming | collected... | reverse complement strand
CCCCCTCTCCTTTGAAGGAGAGGGGGATAAAAGGGGGTGAGGTAGATAACTAACTTATGGACTTGCTCCGTAAAGTATAATCTCGAGCGCATTTTTAGAGCTTTTTATTTTTCTTATTGTTAGTAGCGTGATTTTACTTTCCCATTCTTTGTATCCAGTTTCATTCTGCGCTGAAAAGAAGACTGCGTCTATCGGGATTTTGACTAAGTTATCTATATCTTTTGCTATCGGGTCGATTAGATAGCAATTCAATATAACGCTAATCTCTTTGCACTCTTTTATAAGGTGCTCCATGTATTGCTCGCCGAACTCGGGAATCTCCTTTCTTATTACTTCTCTGAGATTCCTTCTCTTTTTAGCGTCGTCGGTTCCCCAAGTAACTGGCTCAATATCAAGTTTCACTTTAAACAATAATTTTTCTATCAGACTACTCCTATGTATACCGCTTTCTTATATTTGCCGATAGCTCAGCTAACAGCTCCAGAGCCCTGTCCGCCGCTTCCTCACTCAGAGATGCCAGGGTACAGCTTGGAGTGAGTAGCCCTTGCCGTAAGAGTTGCTTAAAAGGGACGCCCTTTCTGGTGAAAGGCGCCATCGCTTCCTCTAAGCGGTCTTTGAGGCTGGCGGTGGTTTCTTTTGTCAGAGAGGATTCATCGTTGGGGACGATTCCCCAGGCAATAGCGCCACCTTTATCTAGGAATTTCTTGATTTCAGCAGGGTAGAGACTCAGCGACTGGGCATAGTTGTAGGCATCAAAGCTGATGATATTGACACTGGTTGCTAGCGAGACTGACCAGTCGGTATTGCCGCAGCAGTGGACTCCTTTGAGCCCCTTGATGCCAGCAAAGACCTCTTCCAGCAGGCTGATAACCTTTTCTTTGGACAGAGAGACAAAGGCAGAACCGAAGGAAGTCATGTAAGGCTCGTCAACGAAAATAATAGTGTTTCTTGAGATTTTGCCCAGCTCCTTCTCCTGCCAGGCAGCCTTCAGCCGCAGTAGCTTGGCGGCAGCGTCAGCCAGGGTGTCATCATAGATAATGGAGCGCTGGTTGTTGTCGGTAATCGTCAAGCCCCAGCTCACCGGCCCGGTTACCTGCCCCTTGACCGCCAGCGGCGACAGGTTTTGTACCGCTAAAAAGGCGTGGAGGCCGGCGGCATACTCGGCGCTGACGGCGTATTTGTCAATATCGTTTTCTAGATATGCCTCATAGAGCTCGGTCAGCGGTTCGGTCAGGTCCTGGGAGCGGTCAACATAGACCTTATCCTCCGTCACCGTTATGCCGGGGAAGCCCTCGCTGAACTGGGCATACATATTCTCCTTGAAGGAGCACCGGGGCAGTTGCGGCCAGACCGGGATTTCCTTCAGGTACTTGAGTACCAGCGAGCAAGCCGGCTTGGGGTCGGTATGGGGCATACTGCCAATAGCCGTCGGCAGGCAGTTAAATTCCATTAACTATCTCCTTTTAGATACTTGCCGATGAGCAGGTCGAGCTTTTGCTGCTGCTCGGGAGGTATAAACTTGTGGTTGGTGGCAATGGCATCCTTCAGCGCCACAGCACAGCCACAATTGCGCTCCTCGGGTATTCTGGCGACTGCCAGCTTGATGATTTTCTTGATGGTGTCAACGTTCTGGTGCAGGATATTCAGTATGACATCAACCGAAATGGGCTGGCTTTTCTCCTGCCAGCTGTCGTAGTCGGTAACACCGGCGATGATAGCGTAGCAGATTTCTGCCTCCCGTGCCAGCTTGGCTTCGGGCAGTGCCGTCATCCCGATGATGTCAGCCTCCCAGGAGCGGTAGAGCCTTGATTCCGCCCGGGTGGAGAAGGCGGGGCCCTCCATTGCCACATAGGTGCCCTTGGGGTGGACGGTAGCCCCTATTTTCTTAGCTGTCTCAAATAGAATAGAGCTCAGCACCGGGCAGAAGGGGTCGGCGAAGGGGATATGGACGACGATACCCTGTTCAAAGAAGGAGTTTACCCGACTGCGGGTGCGGTCAATGAGTTGGTCGGGGATAACCAGGTCGCCGGGCTTTATTTTCAGTTTAAAGCTACCTACGGCATTGACCGAGATGAGCCACCCCACCCCCAGCGACTTGAGGGCATAGATATTAGCCCGGGCGGGGATTTCGGTGGGGGAGATGCGGTGCCCTTTGCTGTGGCGGGGGAGAAAAGCGACTCCCACCCCCTCCAGCCGGCCGATGGTTATGGTGTCGCTGGGCTTACCGAAGGGGGTATCTATATTAACCTCTTCAATATTGGTCAGCCCCTCAATCTGATACAGCCCCGTTCCCCCGATGACCCCGATTTTAGCCTGTGGCATTAGACCTCCTTAACAATATAGGTCAAAATAGTTCAGGAAACTCATCCTTTAATGTTTTTAAGACTTCATGAGCAATTTGACGAATTGCTGAAGGTATAGGTGAAGGCAAAGGTTTATCCTCGCCATTTTTATTAACATATCTAAAAGCTAGAGAGTTGAATCTTGAGATATTGGCATAGGTTTGTTTTAGTTGTGGGTCAACATGTGCTCCCCCGTCGGTGTCTGCGACTCCTAGTACGATATCTTTACGAGAAAATAGTTCTCCATCTTTATCTTTAAATATATAGACTCTATTCCACCAATTATTGAAGCTACGTTTTCTATATGTTTTTCTATTTTCGAATTTATCTAAAGGTGCTATATATTCAGCCCCTTCAGGCCCCATTTTTATCATCAGTAAAGAACTTTGGGTTAAGAGATTATCTGGTTCGTAATCAGTTGCTGAGTCATAGAATAAAATATCCCTTTTATCTAATTGCGATAATAATGAAATTGAATTACGTGTATCATGAACTAGTACTCGGATTGATGTAGCCAATCTTTTCGCTTCTTCTATATGGCCGTTGTCGTATCCTAGGGCAGATGTTTTCATAAAATGAATATGCTCTTTTAGATGCTTTAATAGTTCTTCTTTTGTTTGAACATATTTAGTCATGATACCTTCTTATCAGCCTCACCCCCTTAATCCCCCTCTCCTTTGAAGGAGAGGGGGAGGAGGTTTTTTAAGAGAGGCTTCGCCTCTCTTTGACTCTTCTATTTACCCCTTTAACTAGGGAGAGGTTTTGGAGAGGGGGCGAAGCCCCCTCTCACCACATTACCCCCTTCCCTTCATAAATTCCCAAGGGAAGGGGGTCAGGAGGATAGGTTTCTACTATATAGTATTGAAAAACTTGCTATACTATGCTACAATATTACCACTAGGCTACAATATTACCACTAGACAACGCCAGACGTGAGTAACGCTGGCTGATAACAACCCCCTCTTTGTAGGGGGTTGTTCCTTTATATATTGGATTGGATTTAATTATTATGCGCCCGACGTTATCTCCTTTATCCCCTCCCCATACGGCTCTCTTATTATACCACTCTCGGTGATGATGGCGGTTATATATTGGTGGGGGGTAACATCAAAGGCGGGATTTTGGACTTCAATGCCCTCCGGGGCAATGGCTACTCCTTGGATATGGGTTACTTCTTCCCCGCTTCTCTCTTCAATGGGGATTTCAACCCCTGATGCCAGCGAAAGGTCAATAGTGGTGGTGGGGGCGGCAACATAGAAGGGGATATTATGCTCCTTCGCCAGCACCGCCAGAGTATAGGTGCCAATCTTGTTGGCGGTATCGCCATTAGCCGCAATCCGGTCGGCGCCAACAATAACACAGTTAACCTCCCCCCGCCTCATAAAATAACCTGCCATAGAATCGGTGATAAGGGTAAAGGGGATATTAGCCTTCTTCAGCTCCCAGGCGGTGATTCTCGCCCCCTGGAGGAGGGGGCGGGTCTCGGTGGCGAAAATTTTGAGCTTTTTGCCCTGCTCCCTGGCTTGCTTGATTACCCCGAGGGCAGTGCCATAGCCGGCAGTGGCAAGGACACCAGTATTGCAGTGGGTCAGGATAGTAAAACCATCCTCAATCAGCTCAGCGCCAAGCTGGCTCAGCTTTTTTGTTGCCTCAGCCTCTTCAGTATGTATCTTAATTGCTTCATTGACCAGCGCTGTCTTAATCTGCTCTACATTTTTGCCCGACTCAGCCACTCGCTCCATCCGCTCCAGGGCACGGAAAAGGTTTCGGGCGGTGGGTCTGGTGCTGGCGATGGTCTGGCTGATGGCTCGGAGCTTTTTTAAGAAATCGTCTCTCGCCTTAGTTTTGATTTTCAGGGCGCCTAAAGCCACGGCATATGTTCCAGCTACTCCAATGGCGGGAGCACCCCTGATTTTCAGTTGCTTTATGGCTGAGGCTATATCCTGATAGTGGCTGAGCTCCAGATAGACCTCTTCCTGGGGGAGCCGGGTCTGGTCCAGGACTCTGACCCTATCGCCGAGCCATTCAATAGCTTTTATCCTCATCTAGCTTCGCATATTTCTTCGGAAGAGTATGATGCCGAGGGCAAAGATAACCACTGTCCAGCCAACGAGAAACAGAAAGTCGGTGCTTATTGCCTCCAGCCCCACTCCCCGAATCAGAACGCCCCTTGAGGCACCGATGGAATGGGCATAGGGGAAGGCGTAAGCGAAACCTCTGAGGTATGAGGGCATCATTTCTATGGAGAACCAGCACCCCGAGAGCATCGCCAGCGGCATGGAAATCAGCCAGCAAAGGGGCTCAGCCTGGTTTTCAGTCTTGGAGAGTGAGGCAATAACCATACCGACGCCAACGCTGCACAGGCCGGTGAGGAAAAAGATGAGAAATGCCAGCCCAGCATTACCGACGATATTCATGCCGAGCAACCAGGCAACAACCATAAAGATTATTATTTGGGCGATGGTGATGACCACCAGGCACAAGGAGTATCCCAGAATGAAGTCCGCCGGTCTGGTTGGTGTCGTCAGCAAACGGGAGAGAAAGCCCTTTTCCTTATCCCGCACCACTGTTCGTGCCGAGGTCGGTATCAATATCAAAAGCCCAAAGATTATTATCCCCGGACCAATAAAGTCAACGTAGGTTATCTTAGTTTCAATGTGGATAGGGTTGGCATTAATGATTACCGGTATCTCAATACGAGCGAAGGCGCGGGTGACAGCATTGATGATGGAAATGAGCTGCTCGGATACCATAACGTCGCTTTCATCATAGGTCATCTGAAGGGTAATATTGGCTTTTGCCCCCTGCCAGTTTTGGGATACCTGCTGGCCGAAACCTGATGGAATGACAATATAGGCTTTTAGCTCACCAAACTTGAGGTCTTTGAGGGCAGTATCAGCATCATCATAGTTAATAACTTCCAGTGCCGACACCTTAGCCAGAGCTTCATTGATGAAGGCTTGTGACAGCGTGGTATTGTCTTCATCTATCACGCCAACCGCGTAATTTGCCGTGTTATCACCGCTGAAGATAGCTCCGAAAAGCAGCATAAACACCAGGGGAAACCCCAGCAGGAAGCCCATCCCCAGGGGGTCTCTATAGGTCTCCTTAAGATTTCTCTTACACAGCTCCCAGACTCTCATTCTCTTAGCTCTTTACCGGTTAGATTGAGGAAGACGTCCTCCAGGGTTGGCTCCTTGATATGGGCGGAGCGGACGGTAGCCCCCGCTGATTGCAAACGGTCAACGATTTCCCTGAAATCGAGTTGACTATCAGTAACCAGCATAGTGTCATCGCTTATGCTTACCTCAGCATATCTGCTCCGCATTTCGTCTACGACCTTCTGGGTAAGATTTCGGGCAGAAACAATCATAGTATTCTTTTCCCGCATGCTTGCCTTAAGCTTATGGCTGGTGTCCAGAGCAACAATTTTGCCCTCATCCATGATGCCTATTCGGTCGGCGAGGAAGTCGGCCTCGTCCATGTAGTGGGTGGTGAGCAAAATTGTCTTTTCCCCCTTTAACTGGGTAATATATTCCCATATTGCTCGTCGGGCTTGAGGGTCAAGACCAAGGGTAGGCTCATCAAGAAACAGTATCTCAGGATTATGAATCAGTGCCATCATTATATTGAGTCTTCGTTTCATGCCACCAGAGAAGTTCCTTACTTGGTCTCTAACCCGGCCGCTAAGCCCCATTATCTCCAGTAGCTGTTGCGACCTGCTCTTTAGCTCTTCGGGGTTTATGCCGTGAATCTTGCCGATGAGATTCATGTTTTCTTGAGTATTGAGATGCTCTGAGATAGCCGTTTCCTGGGGCGCGACACCAATAATTTCCTTAACCTTAAATGGCTGCTTGAGGATGTCATAGCCCATTATGTGGGCAGTGCCTTTGCTTGGCTTGAGCAAGCAGCACAGCATATTGATGGTAGTGGTTTTGCCGGCGCCGTTAGGCCCAAGGAGGGCAAACAGCTCACCTTTTCTGATATTTAGCTCAATACCATCTACTGCCACCAGCTCATTGAACGTCCTGGTCAGGTTGAAAGTCTGGATAGCGAAGTCATCACTGGCACCGGCTCGTTTTGTGCTCTGTGAAGTCACTACCGTCTCCTTTGCTGTGCTATGTATTATAATAGCACTTTTTGCCTTTGTATTATATAGGGTGTCTGAGAGGGGCGTCAGCCCCTCTTTCTTTGGCTTCCTTGACATGGCTAGCCAAGTCAAAGTAAACTTTTTGATATGGCTGAGGCTTTATCGGGCATAGACAGGCTGAAGGATAAGGTTGGGGTGGAGTGGGAGCCTAAAGTGTGCCAGGTTGAGGGGGAGATGATACGCCGCTTTACCCGAGCTATAGGCGACCCCAACCCCCTCTGGCAGGATGGCATTATTGCCCCCCCAACCTTTGTTCTGGCTATCGGCTTTGAACAGTTTGTCGACGACTTAATGTCCTTAACCCCCTTTGGCTCGGTGCTTATGGGTGGGACTGAGCTTGAGTTTTATCAGCCCATCAGGCGGGGTGATGTGATAACCGTTATCTTCAAAATCAGTAGCCTCCGTGAACTTCGGGGTAAGATGGGCAAGACGGCATTTATGACCTTCGACAGTAGCTATAAAAACCAGAAGCAGGAGCTGGTGGCCAAGTGCCGCCAGATGGTTATCGGCTATTAAGATGAGTGAGCAACTTTATTACGAAGATGTCAGCGTAGGCAGTGAAATCACTCCTCTGGTCAAACAGCCAACCACCAAGCAGTTGGTGATGTGGGCGGGAGCGGTGGGTGATTATTTGCCCATTCACTATGACAAGGACTTTGCCCAGAGCCGGGGTCTATCTGGCGTTATCGTTCACGGTCAGCTGGTCGGTGCTTTCCTCGGTCAGCTGATGACCGACTGGATAGGGGAAAGGGGCACTCTGAGGAAGTTGAGTTGTAACTACAAGGGTATGAACTACCCCGGCGAGGCTCTCACCGGCAAGGGTAAGGTAACCAAGAAGTATGTCCAGAATGACCAGCACTATGTAGAGTGCAGTCTTTGGGCAGAGAATGCCAAAGGGGAGAAGACAGCCTCGGGTATGGCGATTGTCATTCTGCCATCAAGAGGCTAATTATTATCAGAGGAAGGAAGGCGGAAAAGATGGGTGATTGGTTAAAAGATAGGGTAGCCGTAGTTACCGGCTCAGGACAGGGGATTGGGAAAGCAATCGCTATAACTATGGCAAAGGAAGGTGCCAGGGTGGTGACCAATAACCGCCGTCCCGGCACTGAGGGCGGAGATGCTGAGACTGTAGCCAAGGAGATTACTTCTATGGGAGGTCAGGCGGTAGCCTTCTTCGGTAGCGTCTCCGATTTTGCCGTCGCGGAGAAGCTAATACAGACGACGGTGGACAGCTTCGGCCGGGTGGATATTTTAGTCAACAACGCCGGCGCTGATGCTCCGCGTATGGTCTGGAATATGACTGAGGAGGACTGGGATAGGTGTGTGGACTCCTTTCTTAAGGGCTCTTTCAATTGCATTCGGTTTGCCAGTGCTTTAATGAGGGAACAAAAGTGGGGACGGATAATAAATACCACCTCCACTGCCTGGTTAGGGACGGTGGGGCACTGTAATTATGGTGCCGCTAAAGCCGGGCTTGTCGGCTTAACCCGGGCGGTAGCCAGGGAGATGGGCCGGTATGGGGTAACCTGCAACGCCTATGCCCCAACGGCGGGCACCAGATTTACCCTTAGCGAGGAGATTGTTGCTGGTTTCAAGAAGAGGTATGAGGCCGGGCTTATGACCAAGGAGCGGTTTGAGGAGTTAACTAATCCACCAAGCCCAGAAACAGTAGCCCCATTTATTATCTATCTATGCACCGAGGCTGCGGCTAATATAAACGGGCAGGTGTTTGATGTTACCGGGGGCAATATTGCCCTTTATTCCGAGCCGGTGAAGAAGAAGTCTATCGTTAAAAAGAAGGGGTTGTGGACGTTAGAGGAGTTAATCGAGCAGGTGCCCAAGGTATTGCTGGAAGGATACAAAAACCCGGCGCCACCTCAGCCCGATAAATAGAAATTTTAGTAACCCTATCCCCTTTATCCCCTTCCCCTTAACAAGGGGAAGGGGAAGATTATTTCTTAAGAGGGGCTAACGCCCCTCTTAGACACCCGCTAAGTTAGTCTCCTTCCTATGGAAGGATTAGACAAGCGCAAATGTGGGTAACAAGCCCCTCTTAAGATGTCCCCAAAAGCAAGAGAGTTAAAGAGAGGTTTCCTGCTTTAGCCACTGCTTACGGTGTAGTTCCATGAGCACAAAGTTATAACCGTCTCTATTCAGGTGTCCGTATGGGGTGAAGCCGCATTTCTTAAAGCACTTCTGTGCCCGGCTGTTTGAGGCCAGGGTCTTCAGGTAGATTCGGTTCAGCTTTGTGTTTTCGAATATATAGTTGACCAGGGTAGTTACGGTGCTGGTGCCGTAGCCATTGTCCCAGTAATCACGGTCGCCAATCATAATACCCAGCTCGGCTTCGCCCTTGGTCTCATCAATGCCATAATATGAGCAGTTGCCAATGTGTTTACCATTAGGGGTTTCGACGGCGAACCGCTGTCTGGTTAGAGAGGGGTAACGCAATTCTCTGGCGTACTCCGATAAATACTGCTGGAAACTGATAGCCGGCAGTGGCGTGGCATCAAGTTCGGCTAGCTCGGCGTCTGTCTGCCAGGCATAATCATTTGGAGCATCGGCTAATCTTTTTTCCCGAAGCTTAATTTTACTACCAGCAATCATAATGCCCCTATAGTTTTTAAATTCGGAAGGATAGCGGGTCTTCCCCAGCCTCTAGCTCGTACAAGGCTTGTTCCGCTGCCTGCTGAATTACCTTATTGGGGTTATCAAGGCACTGCTCAAGGCAGCTTTTAGCCTCAGGAGCACCTATCTTACCCAGCCCCTTGATGGCAGCCAGCCGAACCTCAATATCAGGGTCGTCGACAAGCTCTATGAGATAGGGGGCAGCCTCTTTCTCCCCCAACTCACCACACGCCCCGACGGCTTCGTAGCGTATCTCGACATCAGCGCTATTTAGCTCCTTTAGCAAGATGGGTAGCCAGGAGTGGCTGCAATTCTTACCCATAGCGAAAAGAGCGCTGATCCTCAATTTGGGATTACCACTTTGATACGCTTCCATAATGGCTTTCTTTATCTGGAGCAGGCTCAATGGTGCTGCCGCCTCCAGGGCACGGCGTTTGACTTCTAAAGGCTTGCTTTTATCATTAATTACGGTAAGTAGAGCCTGGGATACCTTGGTCTTATGGCTGGGGCGCAACTTTCTAAGCTCGGCTAACAGGGCAAACTTACCCAATGCCGCCGCGGCTGTCGCCTGGACTTTCTCCGCACTATCCTGTTCCAGTAGATTAATTAGCGGGTCAATCAGAGATGCCTCCTCGTTTTCCCATAGACCTTCAATAGCCGTGCTCCGCACCTCAGCATCCTTGTCCTTTAAGCGGCCTTTGAAGATGCGGTCAAAGGTGAGTTCAAAGTTGTTCTCAGCCAGTTCGGTGAGGCGATACATAATTTGCCGCCGCCGTTTTGGCTCAATGGTTTCCCAGGCCTGGTCAAAAAGCTTTAGCTCTTCTGAGCTTAGGTTTGATAATTCCGCCAGCCTTGAATTGAGCAGTGGCTTATCCGGGTTACTCAGGTCAGCGATGGTCTCACTAATCGGTGATGACGTAGGCTGCTCCATATTTCTATTCTTCCTCTTCCTCGCCCTGTTCCCAGATAGGCTGGGTAAAATGGTCAATGTACTCTCCCATAGCCTCAGCCGCAATCTGTTTCATTCTCTCGGCGGTCTCCTCAGCCATCTCCGCCAGCTCTTCTAGGTCAATTTCAATATCTAGCATCTTGGTCAGGACCTTAAGCACCGCCAGGGCCGCCATTGGGTTTTGAATTCGGGTAGCATGTATCGGCACCTCACCCAAGAGGCAGACGCCCTCAATTTCCCTCTCTTTGGTTACGCCCAGCAGTAGCCCGTTCAACCCTGCAATCTGTAGGTTACGCTTTTGCACCAGGTCATATTTCTCCAAATCCGCAATCATGTGTTGGCTGGTAACCACCCCCCATACCCTGGGCGGCTCGGTATAGTGAATTTCACTTAGAGCGGCGGCGCAGGTGTATACCCTCTTAACCTGAAACCTCTGCCCGACATCAAGGACGCAATTAGCCAGCTCATATCCTTTGGCTAATGGCTGGTCCTCACCGATGAATAGTATTATATCACTGCCACCACCTTTGTTCTTCCAGTAGTAGAATTTGCTCTCCGGGAACTGTGGTGCCTCGACCACATTGTCCCGAGCTATTACTCCAATGGGGTCAAAGAAATAGGAGGGTTCAATCTCCCCCAGTTCCTTAAAGTCTAGCTTTTTATGCAGGTAGGTGGCAACTATAATTGATACATTGCCAATACCGGGCCAGGAAGCCAGCATAATCGGCGAATTTAGCCTTGGTCTAGCATGGAGCCTAACTAAATCATTCATTAGGTAACCCTATCCCCTTTGTCCCCTTCCCCTTCGATAAGGGGAAGGGGAAGATTATTTTACAAGAGAGGCTTCGCCCCTCTAACTCCCTTGATGAGCAAAACTAACTGGTAGCCTTGCCTCCTTTCGGATTTCATTGTAATTCTTCATAGAAATCAGTATAACCTCTAAGACAATCTTCATAACCCTGAAGGTAGCCTTGAGTGTAATTATCCTCAGCTATAAAAGCATATTCGCTTGAAGCTGACTTTTCACCGGCAATAAAGCCATAAATGCTTAATATCTTTGAGAAGTAAGAATATCTAGGGCGTTTCACTAATATCAATCCTCTATTTCCACTTGGGCGTCCCTAATTTTTTTGTTAATCTCATCTTTTGAAAACCGAGAGAGAGCTTCAAGTCGCTTTCTAATCTTATACTCAAGTGAATTCTCATCTTCTAAAAAGGTAGCAAGGATACATCTATCGGAATCCATGGGTACAACTAATTCATTTCCCCTAAGTTGCTGGCAACCCACAATATCACCTGACCAACGAGAAAACATACAACCAGAACCCGCATGGGCATAAAGATGGACTGTAGTGCCCTTTTCATATGTGCCACCCTTAGGATTTACAGACCCCAAATCTGGGTTTTCTACTCCTATGATAAGTTGATAAGTTTCGCCTTCTGAAGGTTGAGTTACTGATGATATGGGCATTGTAGTTGCGGGAACAGAAGTCTCAGCTTCATTATTTTGAGAAATCAATATAAATAAGCCATAGCCCATAATCGCCAAGAGAACTCCCATAACTGCGATTGATTCCAATGTTACTTTCACTTCAACCTCCTTCTCACCTCAATTATTCACGCTATCCCTTACTCGCTACCGATAGGCTGGGGCAGTAGATATGTGGGGTCTGGAGAAAGCCCCACACCCACTTTGCCTCACTGCCAATAGCGATACCCTCTTTCAGGAGCTGGTAGACATTCCCTGAGACCATGGTATCTTTAACCCTACCTACTATTTTACCATTTTCCACTTTATAACCTAAAAGGACGTTGCCACTGAAATCGCCGCCTAAGACATTGCCCTGTTCCGCTCCCATAAGTTGCTCAATAACCAGCCCCTCTTTTATATCGTTTACCATATCATCAAAATTCGCCTTGCCCGGGGCAATGACCAGGGTGGTGGGTGAGGGAGCAGGCAGCCCGCCATCCCTGTTGCCATTGCCGGTGCTCTTGGTGCCAGCTAAGGCGGCGGTTTGCAGGTCATAGAGAAAGTTGGCTACCGTCCCCTGCTCAATAAGGGGAGTGCGTTGACTGGGTATTCCCTCGTCATCGCAGGGGCGGCTGTTGGGGCGGTAGGCTATAGTCGGGTCATCCCAGAGCCATAGCTTTGGGTCAAACACCTTCTCGCCAAGTCTATTGCCAATGGGTGAAGCTCCCTCTAAGACGGTCTTACCATTGAACGCCATCATCAGGGAAGGGATGAAAGCGCTTACTACCCCCCGCGGAGTGAAGATTACCGGCAGTTGCTTGCTTGGTACCGAGGCTTGGTTCTTGGCTAGCTCCAGATGCTGAATTACAACAGCAGCTATCTCTTTGGGCTGGGTTAAGGGGTGGCATGAGCTTTGCATCTCGCCGACAAAGAGCATATCGGTGCCCCGAATCAGGCTGCCCCACATGCTCAGGCTGAAGATGCTCTTTCTATAGCTTGCCTCTCCACCACGAGAATTGATAATCCGGAGCGAGATTATCTCCTTGGTCACCATCGTCTCACAGACAATATCCGGGGTATGCTCGGTAATCAGGGCGACGAGTTCTTCGCCAAGCTGAATCATTTTCTCTATTGGTGTCGACTCAACATTTGGGTCGAAGATGTCAATCTGGGGGTATGCGGCTTTGGCGGGAAGCTCAAATTTTGCCCGCATGCCGAACTGGGCGGTTGCCATAGCATTATCTATCAGGCTCTGGGTATTATTTAGCTCTGTCGTCGCGGCGTAGCCAATTCTGCCTTGCCGGACAATGCGCAGGGTCAGGCTGGTGCTCTGCTTGCTCTGAATATGCTTGAGGCGATTAGCTTCAAATTGCACCGGGGTCTCCTCCGAGGAAACCATGAAGACCTCGGCTTCTTCAGCGACTCTTTTGGCTTGAGCCAGGATGTTTTCCACTATCTACCTCCAACCAGGCAGTGGCGAATTCTGATATGGGGGCTGCCGTTAGACACCGGCAGGGGTGCCTGCATCCCCTTGCCGCAGCCGCCACCTTCGTTCATCTCCAGGTCATTACCGATAGCATCTATATTGTTTAGGGTGGTAAACACATTGCCGGTAAGCACCACCGGTCGTAGTGCTTCCGCCAGCTTGCCGTTGCGAATCATATAGGCTTCGCCGGCGGAAAAGGTGAACATCTCCATCGCCGTAGTGCCACCAAGCCAGTTCTTGGCGTAGACCCCCTCCTTAATATCAGCGATTATATCGCCAAATGAGGCTGAGCCCGGCTCAATATAGGTATTGGTCATACGGACGATAGGCGGAAAGCGATAGTTTATGGCCCGGGCATTGCCGGTAGGCTTTTCCCCCATCTTGGCCGCAGTTTCCCGGGAGTGGAGCCGGCCCACCAGTTCGCCTTCTCTGATGAGGTAGGTCTTGGTTGCCGGCACCCCTTCATCGTCATACTTATAGCTACCACGAAGTCCGGGCGTAGCGGCGCTGTCAACGACATTAAGCGCTTTATCGCCGAATCTTTTGCCCAGAACCATAATCTGGCGCAAGCGCTCATTTTCATAAACGAAGTCCGATTCTGATAGATGCCCAAAGGCTTCATGGACGAAGACGCCAGCCAAGACCGGGTCTAAGACTATGGTATATTCTCCCCCTTTGACCTGCGGGGCAGACAGAAGCTCCACGGCGTGCTTTGCCATATGCTCCACCGGCTGGTGGAGACCATTTATTGCGTTGAAATCACCCCGGCTGCCCAGGCTCAGCCCCACCTGCTGCACATCACCATCTTCGGCAGCGACCGCGCTCAGGCGCAGGGTAATATCCGACCACTCTTGCTGGATATAGCTACCCGATGAACTTAAGAAGATGACCTTTTTATGGCTGTCGCCATAGGCAATAACTGAGGTCTGGAGCTTTGGCGTGCGCCAGATAAGAGCGTTATATTCGTCCAGCAGTCTTTTCTTTTCGGCTAAGGGTATAGTCGTCGGCTCTTTATCTATCTTGGTGGGCACAATATCAACTATAGGTTCTACCGGGGCTAGCTTGCTTTCCTCCCTGCCCACCAGTCTTGCCTGTTTTACTGCCAGCTCTACCTTTCCGGGAAGGTCAGCGAGGTTATTAAAGCTAACGAAGCCCCAGCCGCCCTTTACCAGAGCGCGCACATTCCCCCCGATGGCATTTATCTGACCGATGGATTCCAGTTCCCTACCCCGGTAGGTGATGTGGCTCCTCTGGCTCTCCTCGAGGCGAGCTTCTATATAGTCGGCGCTATACCTTTTGACTGCGTCAGCCAGCTGGCGACCAACGGCTTCAATATCGGTCATAGTAGGGATAGTTTACCTAGCCGACAGTAGGGCTGTCAATTTATTGGTGGCAATAGAGAGTGTTTAAGAGGGACTTCGTCCCTCTTAATAAAAAATCTTCCCTCTCCCCTTTTAAGGAGAGAGGGATAAAGGGGGTGAGGTTAATAAATAACCTCGGCAATAGAAGAGACAGGAAAAGCTATAAGCTTATTTTTACCTAATCAAAAACCTGACTCAGGTACCAGCCGCCCGCCGGTATATCCCGGTAGATATCACAAACAAGACCCTTACTGGTCTTAACCTTAAAATAATTCCTTGTAATCTCCTTTCCCCACCATTCCTCAGCAACACGCCAATTTTGATATACCTTTGTTATCCGTTGTGTCTCGCCGTTTCGGGCCAGGGTTAAAGGCACACCCTGGACATTCACCCTTACCTTCAGTTCCTCCGGTTTTTCCAATAGCTTAGTCAACTCTCGAACCTCCCTTAATTTATAACTTCCGCAAAACTCCGATTACCTTGCCTTGAATCTCAACATCCTCGGGTTTGTAGTACATTGGCTTCATTGTGCTGTTGGCTGGTTGCAATCGAATCCGCCCGGCTTCGTGATAGACCTTTTTGAGGGTTACCTCCTGCTCGAGCTTCAGCCAGACCGCCGCCATCTCGCCATCTTCTACTTTGCTTGTCGACTGGAGCAGGACGATGTCTCCGTCATCAACAAAGGCATCAATCATGGAAGAGCCCTTTACCTTAAGAGCATAGATATCCTTTTTACCCTGGGTCACCTCCTCAGTTAACTGGAGCGTCTCCTCGGGGATTGTCGTCCAGGTATCTGGAGTGGGCACGGGTATCGGTTTACCGGCGGCAATAGTTCCCAGGAGGGGCACCCGAGAAATGCTCTCTCGCTTTCTCTCAACAAGCTGGATGCTCCGGAATACCTCAGGGTCGCGGCGGATGTGTCCCTGCCTTTCCAGCGTGTTTAGATGGTGCTGAACTACGGACGGTGTGCTGATGTTACAGCCTCGGGCAATGTCCCTGACGGTGGGGGCATAGCCCCTTTCATCAAAGAATTTGCGGATGAAGTTCAGGATGCGCAGGCGGGTATTAGAGGCACGAACCATAATTATCTCTTAATACATTTGTTCTTAAAACAAGTGTATCATACAGAGTAGCGGTTGTCAATATTTCTTTTTAATCATTGACGTCTCTAGACTATAATGCTAAAATTTGTTGGCAAGCAAAAGAGCTAATACCAGGTGGATAGCAGATTGTGCCATATAGAAAGTAGGCTGTGGAAGATTTTGAACCCAGGTTCTCGTCTTTCCTTTATTTGCTCCAGTTTTATCTATTTCGGTTACCCAAGATAAGTAATCCTTGACTATCTGGCGTAGATAAAAAGTGAGTCCCGGCCGTCTAATAAGGAAAGGGGGTAAAGATGGCTAAACCAAAGGTCGCCTTTTACTGGTGTGCTTCCTGTGGTGGCTGTGAGGAGACAGTTGTTGACCTCAACGAGGATATACTAAAAGTGGTGGAGGCGGTGGATATTGTGTTCTGGCCGGTAGCTCTGGATTTTAAGCGGAAGGATATTGAAGCCTTGCAAAATGGTGAGATTGCGGTGAGCTTTATCAATGGTGCTGTAAGGACCGGGGAGCAGGAGGAGATGGTGAAGCTGCTGCGGCAAAAATCCGGTCTGGTAGTTGCCTTTGGCTCTTGTGCTCACCTGGGGGGGATACCGGGGTTGGGGAACTTCTGGACCCGGGATGCGATTTTCCAAAGGGTTTATAAGGAAGTGCCCACCGTTGATAATCCCGACGGTGTTATTCCCCAGGAGAAGACGGTGACTGATGTTGGTGAACTCACCCTGCCCGAATTCTATGATACCGTAAAGACCCTGGCTCAGACTATCCCCGTGGATTATTATCTCCCCGGCTGTCCACCCCCGCCCGATTTAATAATGAAGGCGGTAACGGCTATTCTTAAAGGGGAATTGCCGGAGAAGGGAGCAGTGCTGGCTCCAGATAAGGCTCTATGTGATACCTGTCCCCGGGCGGAGTCCAAGCCGGAGAAATTATCAATTGCGGAAATAAAAAGACCGTGGCAAATCAAGATTGACCCGGAGAAGTGCTTCCTTGACCAGGGGTTAATTTGTCTTGGTCCGGCCACCCGCTCCGGATGCGGGGAGACCTGCATTAGAGCTAATATGCCCTGCCGGGGGTGCTTTGGTCCGGTGGATAGGGTTGTCGACCAGGGAGCCAAAGCCCTCTCTATGATTGCCTCTATATTGGGTCTTGAGGGCGAAGATAAGATGACGGAGGAAGAGGTTAAGAAACTAGTTGATGGGCTTGCTGACCCGGCAGGAACATTCTATCGATTTAGCCTTGCTTCTTCTTTGCTTAGAAGAAAGAGAATGGAATAGGAGGATAGAGTGAAAAAGATAACTATAGACCCGATAACCAGGCTTGAAGGGCACGGAAAGATAGAGATATTCCTCAATGATGAGGGGAATTGTGAGCGGGCTTGCCTTCAAATCCCCGAACTGAGGGGATTTGAGAAGTTTGCTGAAGGGAGACCGGCCGAGGAGATGCCGAGAATAACCACTATGATATGCGGCGTGTGCCCTACGGCTCATCACATTGCCGCAACCAAAGCCCTTGATGACCTTTTCAAGGTTGAGCCAACTTCGGCGGCCAAGAAGATAAGAGAGCTGATGTACAACGCTTTCACTGCCGAAGACCATATACTTCATTTTGTCTTCCTTGGTGGGCCTGACTTTGTGGTTGGTCCCCAGGCCCCCGCCGGGGAGAGAAATATCCTGGGAGTTATTGGTAAGGTGGGGTTAGAGGTGGCGGGGAAGGTTATTGAGATGAGAAAAAGGATGAGGAATGTGCTGAGGATAATCGGGGGCAAGCCGGTCCATCCTACCTGTGGCTTACCCGGAGGGGTATCAAAACAGATTAGTGAGGATGAAAGAAAGACGATTATTGAGGCCGGGGAGTACGGGGTGGAATTCTGCAAGGTTGCCCTCCAGCTTTTTGATGATGTCGTGCTTAAAAATAAGGAGTATGTTGACCTCATCACCGGCGATGTCTACTCCCATAAGACCTACTATATGGGGCTGGTGGATGAGAATAACAAGGTGAACTTCTATGATGGCCAGATAAGGGTGGTTGACCCTACTGGTAAAGAGTTTGTCAAGTTTAAGCCTCAGGACTACCTAAACCACATCAGGGAGCATGTTGAACCGTGGACTTACGTAAAATTCTCCTACCTGAAGAATGTAGGCTGGAAGGGTTTTGTTGATGGCAAGGAGAGCGGGGTTTTCCGGGTAGCGCCGCTGGCCCGGCTGAATGTCGCCGATGGCATGGCAACGCCACTGGCTCAGGCAGCCTATGAAAAAATGTACCAGACCTTGGGTGGAAAGCCGGTTCATAGCACCCTGGCTTTCCACTGGGCCCGACTCATTGAGGCGCTTTATGCTGCGGAAAGGGTGCTTGAGCTTGCCCACGACCCTGAGATTACCTCCCCCGACATTGTAAACCTGCCTACCGAGACGCCGAAGGAAGGGGTAGGCGTAGTGGAAGCGCCAAGAGGAACCCTTATCCACCACTACCAGACCGATGAACGTGGAATAATTACCAAAGCCAATTTGATTGTCGCCACCCAGAATAACTCGGCGGCAATAAATATGTCCATTGAGAAAGCCGCCAAGTCGCTGATAAAGAAGGGTAATGTCCCGGACGGGATTCTCAATATGATTGAAATGGCATTTAGGGCCTATGACCCCTGTCATGCCTGCGCCACCCATTCACTTTCCGGAAGAATGCCGCTTGAGGTGAGTGTGTATGACGCTAAAGGGGAGCTAATAAGAAGACTGGAAACAAAAGAGTGAGGAGGAAGCAATGAAGGAGAAAGTGGAAGTAGCCTTAGCCCAAATTAGGCCGGCGTTACAGGCCGATGGAGGAGATGTTGAGCTGGTGGGGGTAGAGGGAGGGGTAGTTAAGCTCAAACTCAAGGGTAGCTGTGCCGGCTGCCCCATGTCGACAATGACCCTGAAGCTGGGGATTGAGCGGGTGCTCAAGGAGCAGATACCTGAGGTCAAGGAAGTGGTTGCCGTTTAACGTAGTGGGGGTGGGATAATGCCGATATACGAGTATGTTTGCTCAAAATGTGGGCTTAAATTTGAGGTGCTTAGAGCGATGAGCCAGTCAGGCAAGGGTGCTCCCTGCCCCAGTTGTGGCGGCAAGGCTCAGCGAGTGCTTTCCTCATTTTGCCGAAGCTCTGAGGGTTCATCGGCTTCGGGGACAGGAAGTGCCTGCGCCAGTTGCTCAGCGACTACCTGTAGTTCCTGCTCGGCATCGTGAGGTATTTGGGGAGGGTAAGAGCTAGAAAGTTTGGAAGATGAAGACCCTTATTTTAGGGCTTGGCAATCCAATTCTTACTGATGACGCTGTTGGCATTAGAATAGCTCAAGAGCTTAAACAAGAACTTTCCGACTTGGATGTGGTTGGAACGAGTGAAGCCGGGATTGCTCTCCTTGACTACATGGTCGGCTATGATAGGCTTGTCATCATCGATTCGATAATGACCGAGAAGGGGAAACCGGGAGAGCTCTATAAGCTTGAGCTTGAAGATTTGAAGCCCGCTATGAATTTGTCCTCATCTCATGGTGTCGACATTGCCACTGCTTTCAAAATTGGGGGAATACTGGGCTACAAAATGCCCGAACACGTCATTATATATGCTATCGGGATAAGGGATAATACCACCTTTGGCGAGAGATGCACGGGAGAGGTGGAGGAAAGAATGCCATCCATTGTAAGACAGATAGCCGAGGAGGAAAGGTTATGACTGATTTTGAGCCCAAAATCGTCGTTTTTTGCTGTAACTGGTGTTCCTATGCCGGCGCCGACCTTGCTGGTACCTCAAGATTAAAGATTAAGCCCAATTTCAGGGTGATTCGTACTATGTGCTCGGGAAGGCTGGAGCCTTCCTTTATTCTTTATGCTTTTACTAAAGGAGCCGATGGGGTGATGGTAGCCGGCTGTCACCCCGGGGATTGCCACTATAACAGTGGTAATTATAAGGCAAGGCGAAGGGTGATGTTGCTCAAAGATATGCTCCCACAGCTGGGGATAGAACCGGAGAGATTGAGGCTGGAATGGATTTCAGCGTCTGAAGGAACAATATTCCGCAGCACCGTGAACGGGTTTATTGATGAAATCACCGGGCTTGGCCCGCTGCATTAGAATTCGCAGAGTGGGTGATAAAGAGCAAGAAAAGGGGGTTACATTGAGCGAGCCGGTTATTGAGCAGAAAGCAGCGCTTAAGCTAGATGAGCAGTATTGTAGCCGTTGCTCTATTTGTCGTTCCCTTTGCCCCTTTGAGGCGATAAAAAAGGATGTCGAAACCGGTAAGACCCTTCTGGAGATAGAAAAGTGTCAGGTTTGTGGCATCTGCTATTCCGCCTGCCCGGCTCGAGCCATTGATATTACCTATTATGACTCCGATTCTCTGATTAAATATCTGGAGAAAGTGAAGCCGAAGTATGATAGTGGGGCGCTGGTTATTATGTGCAAGGGGAGCGCCCCCGACTTTGCCGGAGTAGAAAGGCTATTTGGGGTATCAAAGTTTATCCCGCTATCTGTTCCCTGTGTTGGTCGTGTTGCCGACGAGGTATTTTTGGCGGCTATAGCTATGGGGGTGAGGGAGATTTGTGTCCTTGCCTGCGACGAGGATTACTGCCGCTTTGACCGAGGAAGCCCCCTCACCGGGCGCCGAGTCCTGGCCCTCAACCGCTTGTTGGAGCAGTTGGGCTATGGCCGAGAAGCTATAATCCTGAAACGGAATAGTCTAAAGGTAAAAGTGGATAGGGACTTATGCATTAGCTGTGGCAACTGTGCCTTTTATTGCCCCTACGGTGCCGCCAGTCTGGAGAGTCCGGGGGGAGCCAAGTTTGACCTGGATGCCTGCCGGGGCTGTGGCTTATGCGTGGCTATTTGTCCGGCTATAGCCCTGGACTTGGATAATTGGGAGAGAGAACGCATCTCAACCTTGGTTTCCCGGCTAGTGGCGGAAATGAAATCGCCAAAGGTTCTGGTTTTCCGCTGTCAATGGGCGGTTTTTCCTCCGCTGGATGGGCAGTTCGGCCCCAATGTCCGTGCCATAGATTTGCCCTGTGCTGCCCGGGTTGATACTTTTCACATCCTGGAGGCTTTCCAAAAGGGGGTAGGCGGCGTTTTGATAGCGGCTTGTTCCGAGGAGGACTGCAAGCAGGAGAAGGCGAGTGGGAAGGCATCGCACTCAATTACAGTACTAAAGGAAAGGTTGAAACAGATAGGCTTGCAAGATAGGCTTCATTTCTGCTCTGTCGCTCCAAGATATCCTGAGCAGTGGGATAAAGAATTACAACAGTTTAGCCAGAGAATAAAAGATATTTCAAAGGGGAGAAGGAAATGATAGTAACCGCACAAAAGCCTTTGGATGAGATTTTAGATTCAATCTCCCCCTATAGTAGCATCTTGATAGCTGGTTGTGACGGTTGCACCCAGCCGCCGCGGGGATTAAGAGAGGCAAAGACATTAAGCCAGCTGCTTGAGCTTGGTGGCAAGCTGAGGGGTAAGGACTTTCAATTTAAGGTAACCACGGTGGTGAAGCAGTGCGATTCCTTTTTAACCGCTTCGGCGCTTAAGCCCCAGATGGAGGGGGTAGAAACGGTAGTCTCTTTAGCCTGTGGGGTAGGGGTCCAAACTATAGCTGAACTTTTTCCCGACCTTCCCGTCCTTCCGGCGCAGAATACCCATTTTATCGGGGCGGAGGACAGGGAGGGAGGCATTCTGGAGGCAAGATGTACTGCCTGTGGCGATTGCATCCTGGCCAGGATGGGTGGTATTTGCCCGATTACCCGGTGTGCCAAGGGGTTGCTTAACGGTGCCTGTGGCGGTGCCAAGGACGGCAAGTGCGAGCTGAGCCCGGACAAGGACTGCGCTTGGGAGCTCATCTTTCAACGCCTGGAGAAGCAGGGCAAGCTAGACCGCATCAGGGAATTTCGTCCTCCCCGGAATTATCAGGCAAAGGCTTGGCGGCTGACTCCGTGATAGTGGGGGTAGGGAGATGGTGCTGACCAGAGCGGGGAGATTGGCGAGGATAAGTGTGCGGGGGGTGGTGCAGGGGGTGGGCTTTAGACCCTTTGTCTATCGTTTGGCTCATGACTATAATTTGAAGGGTTGGGTGCGCAACACCTCAGGTAGTGTGGAGATTGAGGTGGAGGGGAATCAGGAAGCCATAGATAATTTCCTGAGCGACCTTCAAGCTAAAGCCCCACCTATGGCACGTATTGAGAAGATTGGAGTCACTTTCCATCCCCCAAAGGGCTATACCAAGTTTCAGATTGGGGAAAGTCTGAGCCGGGAAGGGCAATACCAGTTAGTATCGCCGGATATCGCCACCTGCGAGGATTGTCGGAAGGAGATATTCTCCTCCACCGACCGCCGCTTCCACTATCCCTTTACTAACTGTACCAATTGTGGTCCTCGTTTTACTATCATTGAGGACATCCCTTACGACCGCCCCAAGACCACCATGAGCAAGTTTAAGATGTGCCCCCAGTGTCAGCGGGAATACGCTGACCCGCTAGACCGGCGTTTTCATGCCCAGCCCAATGCCTGCCCCAAGTGTGGACCAAGCTTAGAGCTTCTTGATGGTGAGGGTAAGACGGTTGAGTGTAGTGATGTTATTAAGGCAGCAAGCCAGCTTTTGAAAGAGGGCAAGATTTTAGCGCTAAAGGGGCTGGGTGGGTTTCACCTTGCTTGTGACGCTACCAGCGAAGAGGCAGTAAATACCCTGAGAGCCAGAAAGAGGCGTCTATATAAGCCTCTGGCAGTCATGATAGCCACTGTTGAGGAAATTGAAAGGCACTGCCTGGTATCTCCTGAGGAGAGAAAGCTCCTCGAGTCTCCCCAGTGCCCCATTGTTCTCCTTAGATGGAAGCGTAGCTCATCCAGTATCTCCCCGGCGGTAGCCCCAAATCTGAAATATCTGGGCGTCATGCTCCCCTATACCCCGTTGCACCACCTGCTATTAGCGGAGACTGGTCTGCCTCTGGTGATGACCAGCGGCAACCTCAGTGAGGAGCCCATTGCCAGGGATAACGATGAAGCTTTAGTAAGACTCAAGGGAATCGCCGACTATTTCCTGCTTCACAATCGGGATATTTATGCCCGCTATGACGATAGCGTCTACATGGTGGAGGGCACACCTCAAGCGATAAGGCGGGCGCGGAGCTATGCCCCCTATCCCATTTTCCTTCCCTTCAGAGCAAAACAGATTCTTGCCTGCGGCGCTGAGCTTAAGAATACCTTCTGCCTGACCAAAGATGAACATGCTTTCTTGAGCCAGCATATCGGCGATATGGAGAATGAAGAAACATTAGAGCATTTTGAAAATACCATCCAGCTTTACAAAAAGCTATTTCGTATTGAACCAGAAATTATTGCCTATGATATGCACCCCGAGTATCTTGCCACCAAATACGCCCTTCAGCTCGGCTCGGAGCTGGGGTTAAGCCTTACGCCGGTTCAACACCACCATGCCCATATTGTCAGCTGTCTGGTGGAAAATAAGGTTGAAGGTCAGGTTATCGGGGTCGCCTTTGATGGCACCGGATACGGTACCGATGGCAATATCTGGGGCGGAGAATTTTTGCTCGCTGACTGGCGCCGCTTCCAGAGGGTGGGGCACCTGGAATATGTGCCCCTGCCCGGGGGTGAGGCGGCAATAAAGAAGCCCTACCGCATGGCTTTAGGCTATATATATTCATTGCTGGGAAAGGACTTCTCCTTTGAAGGTCTGCCTCTTAGCCAGGTCAATCCCGCCGAGCTTGACATAATAAAACGGCAGATAAGGCGGGGGCTAAACTCCCCCTTGACCTCAAGTGGGGGGAGGCTTTTTGATGCCGTTTCCGCCTTAGCCGGAGTCAGGGGGGAAATAGATTATGAGGCTCAGGCGGCCATCGAGCTGGAGATGCTGGCTCCCGATGAGGTATCTGAATCGGAGTCCTATCCCTTCTCCATCGTTGAGCACCAAGGGATGAGGGTGGTAAAGCTGGGGGAGCTATTCTCGGCGGTAGTTCAGGATGTTAGAAATCAAACCCCTGTACCTATAATATCGCTTAAGTTTCATCATAGTGTGGCGGAAATAATCGCTGAGATGTGCAGATTGATACAAAAAGAGGTGGGGATAAATCAGGTGGCGCTGAGCGGCGGCGTGTTTCAAAATCGGCTATTATTAAGGTTGGCTATCGCCGCCCTGCAAAGAGAAGGCTTTAATGTGCTTACCCATCACCTCGTGCCGTGTAACGATGGTGGCATTTCCTTAGGGCAGGCGGTAATTGCCCATTTTGCTAGGAGTTAAATATGTGTCTGGCCATACCGGCGCTGATTAAGTCTATAGAGAATAAAGAGGCTGAGGCGGAGATTGGAGGCATAACCCGCAAGATTAGCCTCTGGCTTACCCCGGAAGCCAAGGTCGGGGACTATGTCCTGGTCCACACCGGCTATGCCATAAACATCCTTGACCAACAAGAGGCCGAGGAGACTTTAACGCTTCTACGGCAGATAGCGAAGCTGGCGGAGGAGAAAGGTTGAAATTTATCTCTGAATTCCGGCGCTCGGAACTGGCGGCGGGGTTAATCTCCCAGATTCAGCGCCGGTCAAAGACTCCGGTGCGTTTTATGGAGTTCTGCGGTGGCCATACCGTGACCATCTTTAGATATGGCATCCGCCAAGTTCTGCCCAAAACTATTGAAATGGTATCGGGACCGGGCTGCCCTATCTGTGTTACTGCCAATGCCGACCTGGACAAGGCGATTGCCTTGTCCCAAACCCCGGAGGTAATAATCGCCACCTTTGGCGATATGCTCAAAGTCCCGGGAAGCCATTCCAGCCTGCAAGAGGCCAAGGCTGACGGTGCCGACGTTCGTACGGTCTATTCCACCATGGATGCTCTCAAGATAGCCGAGGACAATCCTGATAAGACTGTGGTCTTCCTCGGCATCGGCTTTGAGACCACCGCCCCGACTATTGCCGTTTCTATCCTTCAGGCTGAGGAGAAGGGGATAAAAAACTATTATGTCCTTTCCTTGCACAAACTCTGTCCCCCGGTAATTCGAGTTCTCCTTGATTCCGGCGAGGTCAAGCTTGATGGGCTTATCTGCCCGGGGCATGTCAGCGCCATTATCGGCTCCCGCCCCTGGGAATTTATCGCCCGTGACTATGGTATCCCCTGTGTCGTCTCCGGCTTTGAGCCCTTAGATATACTGCAAAGCGTGGATATGCTGGTAAGTCAGGTTGAAAATGGCAAGTCTGAGGTTGAAATTGCCTACCGGAGAGGGGTACGCCCTGAGGGTAACCAGCAAGCCCTGAGGCTTATGGAGCAGGTATTTGAGCCTTGTCCCGCCCGGTGGCGGGGGATGGGGGAGGTTGACCATAGCGGCTTGAAGCTAAGGAAAAAATACCAGCGCTTTGATGCCGAGCTCGCCTTTGATATTGAACCTGGCCCCACCCACGAGCCGGTGGGCTGCATCTGTGGCGACATCCTGCGTGGGGTTAAAACGCCGGCTGATTGTCAGCTCTTCGGCAAAGCCTGCACCCCACAATATCCGATAGGACCGTGCATGGTCTCTGCCGAGGGCAGTTGCTCTGCCTATTACCTTTATGGAGGGGGTCTTGAAGGATAAAATTTTGCTCGCTCACGGCAGTGGGGGAAAGCTAGCCCACGAGTTAATAGAGAAGAGCTTTGTTAAGGCTCTGGCTAATCCCCTTTTAGCCAAGCTGGATGACTCGGCCGTTTTTGACCTCAGCGGGAGGCTAGCCTTCACCACCGATAGCTATGTGGTCAGCCCCATCTTCTTCCCCGGTGGGGATATTGGCAAGCTCGCCGTCTGCGGCACGGTTAACGACCTGGCTATGTCCGGCGCTAAACCCCTTTATTTAAGCCTCTCTTTCATTATTGAGGAGGGGCTGCTCCAAAGTGAGCTGGAACAAATCGTAGACTCGGTGCAGAGAGCAGCTCAGGAGGCGGGGGTGGAGATTGTCACCGGAGACACCAAGGTGGTGCCTAAAGGCAGCGCCGATAAGCTCTTTATCAACACTGCCGGTGTCGGCATAATAGCGGAGGGGGTTAATATCTCCGGCAGCAACGCCAGACCGGGGGACAAGGTGATTCTAAGCGGGACTATCGGCGACCATGGAATTGCCGTAATGAGCCAGAGGGAGGGGTTGAGCTTTTCCACCAAGCTTGAGAGCGATTGTGCTCCCCTTGGCGGCCTAGTGGCTGAGATGCTAAATGCCAGCCTCAATATCCATTGCCTGCGAGACCCGACGCGGGGAGGACTAGCTACCAGCCTCAACGAGCTGGCAAAGCAATCCAAGGTAAGCATAAGAATTGAAGAGCAAAAAATTCCGCTGCGGGAGGAGGTTCTGGCGGCCTGCGAGATGCTTGGTTTTGACCCCCTTTATGTCGCCAACGAAGGTAAGCTGGTGACTATAGTCCCGGCTGAAGATGCGGATAAAGTCCTCAAGGCAATGCGAAAAAATCGCTACGGGGAAAATGCTGCCATTATTGGGGAGGTGAGGGCAGAAAATCCCGGTCGGGTGGTAATGAAAACTGTTTTGGGCGCCTCCCGGATAGTTGACATGCTGGTTGGAGACTTACTCCCCAGGATTTGTTGAAATGCACGAGCTTAGTATCACTCAGAGCATGCTCAACCTTGTTCTGGAACAGGCAGAAAAGGCGGGGGCTAAGGAGGTGGGGAAAATCAACCTGGTTATCGGCGAGATGACCGGGGTGGTTAGCGATTGTGTCCAGTTCTACTTTGATTTCCTCAGTAAAGGGACCCTGGCTGAGGGGGCGGCTCTTGCCTTTAAGATAATCCCGACAAAAGCTCGGTGCCGGGGCTGCGCTCAACTCTTTGAACTGAAGGAATTTGACTGGACTTGTCCCTACTGTCAGAGTAATAATATGGAAATCGTCGCGGGCAAAGAACTATTTGTGGAAAGCATTGAGGTGGAGTAAATGGAAATAAAGGTTGTTAAAGACATTCTCGGCGCCAATGAGCAGATAGCGGCAAGAAACCAACAGTTGCTTGACAGCAACAATGTATTTGCCGTGAACCTGATGTCCTCGCCGGGCGCGGGCAAGACCAGCCTTATTCTGGCAACGCTCAAGAGGCTAAAGGGGAAAATTAAGGTTGGCGTCATTGAGGGTGACGTGAGCTCAAGCCTGGATGCTGAAGTAATTGGCAAGGAGGGTGTGCCGGTGGTTCAGATAAATACCGGCGGCGGATGCCACCTTGATGCTAATATGGTCTTTAGTGCCCTCGGCAGTGTGCCCCTGAAGGATATTAAGCTGCTCTTTATTGAAAATGTGGGCAATCTAATCTGCCCGGCTGAGTTTGCCCTCGGCGAGCACAGAAAGGTCTTGATTTCAAGCACTCCGGAAGGGGATGATAAGCCATTTAAGTATCCCTTGATGTTTCACGAAGTCGATGCGGTGCTTATAAACAAGATTGACCTTCTGCCCTACCTGAAGTTTGATGTGCAAGCTTTTTCCCGGACAATCAAGGGGATGAATGAGAAGGTAAGGATTATCCCAATCTCCTGTGTTACCGGAGAGGGGATTGAGGAATGGGTCTCCTGGCTTCTTAACCAGATGGGAATGGTAATATAAAAAGCAGGTTGGAGGTGCGATGCTGCCAATAAAGCTAAACTTTCTGGGAGCTGCCGGCAGTGTCACCGGTGCCCAGTATTTCTTGGAAGCTAATAATACCCGGCTTCTGGTTGATTGTGGTCTCTATCAGGAAAGAGAGCTTAGAGGCCGGAACTGGGCTCCATTTTCTGTTTCTCCTCATACTTTGGACGCTGTTCTCCTCACCCATGCTCATGTTGACCACTGCGGTCTGATTCCCAAACTGGTTCGTGAGGGTTTTAGGGGCAGAATTTACTGCACCCCTGCCACTGCTGACATCGCTCAAATAATACTCTTGGACTCGGCACAACTTCAGGAAGAGGACGCTGAGTTTAAGAGAAAGAGGCACGAAAGAGAGAGAAGGAAGGGTCCTTTCCCCGAGATTCCCCTCTATACTGTTGTTGATGCTAAAGCCTCATTCCCCCTGTTTACGCCAGTGAGATATGGGGAGGCGGTTCCGGTAGGCGAGGGGGTAAGCGCCTCATTCCATGATGCCGGTCATGTCCTCGGCTCATCTATGATAAAGGTTGGGGTAAGCCAAAAGGGAGAAAACAGGACAATCCTCTTCTCCGGTGACGTTGGCCGGTGGGACAAGCCAATATTGCGCGACCCGAGTGTTTTCATTAAGACAGATTATGTTGTTGTTGAATCTACTTATGGTAATAGGCTCCACGAAGACTTGCCGGATATAAGTGATAGTCTTGCCCAAATCATAAATTCAACCTGGAAAGCCGGAGGCAATATAGTCGTCCCCAGCTTTGCCTTGCAGAGAGCTCAGGAAGTTCTGTATTATCTTAATGAATTACTGCGTGAAGACAGGATACCACACATAATGGTCTTTCTTGATAGCCCGATGGCAATAGCTATTACCGAGGTGTTCAAGCGTCACTCGGAGTTGTTTGATAAGAAGATGTCCCAGCTGGTACGCGAAAAAAGGTCGCCTTTTGATTTCCCCGGACTTAAAATGGTTCAGACCGTGGATGAATCAAAGGCGATTAATCACATATCGGGAACGGTTATGATAATCGCTGGCTCGGGAATGTGTACTGGTGGTAGAATAAAACATCACCTGGTAACCAACATTTCACGGCGGGAGAGCACCATACTCTTTGTGGGGTACCAGGCAATCGGCACCCTGGGGAGGCAGATTGTTGATGGCGCCAGAAAGGTGAGGATACTGGGTCAGCACTATCCTGTCCGGGCGAGAATAGTCCAGATACAAGGTTTTTCCGCCCATGCGGATAGAGATGAGCTTTTCACCTGGCTCTCGGGACTGAAGGGTGCCCCGAGGCGAGTATTTGTTGTCCATGGTGAGCCTGAGGCTGCCCAGCAGTTTGGCGAGTTCGTCAGAGAAAAAACCGGGTGGCAGATATCGGTACCGGAGTATGGGACAGAAGCTCTTCTGGATTAGCTATAGAGGAGGAGAATATGCAAGGATATGAGATAAATGATTTAGCCAAGGAAGAATCGTGGCGCCTGTTCCGGATAATAGGCGAGCTGGTGGAGGGCTTTGATAAACTCTCGGGCATCGAGCCGGCGATAACCATATATGGCTCGGCTCAGCTCAGCCCGGATGACGAGCTATACCGGCAAACGGAGGAAATAGCCCGTCGGCTTGGTGAATTGGGCTTCTCCATCATCACTGGTGGTGGCCCCGGGGTGATGGAGGCAGCGAATAAGGGTGCGCGCCAAGCCGGCGTTACCTCAGTCGGACTGAATATCCAGCTACCTGAGGAACAGTTGTGCAATGTCTATTCCACAAAGACAATAACCTTTAATCACTTCTTTGTGCGCAAGGTCATGCTGGTGAAGTATGCTACGGCGTTTATCATAATGCCCGGCGGGCTGGGAACACTCGACGAGTTAACTGAGGTATTAACGTTGATGCAGACCCTTAAGATAAAACCCTTCCCGGTAGTATTGTTCTCTAGCGAATTCTGGAAGGGGTTTTTGGACTGGCTGCGGGGTTCGGCACTAGCTAAAAATTTTATCTCGGAGGATGACTTCAACCTGCTGAGAGTGTGCGACCACCCTGATGAGGTAATTGATGTTGTCCAGAGCTGGTACAAAAGACAAGAGGTTACCGGCAGGAAGGCACTACTTAAAAGCTAAAGGAATCTGAAATACCTGTTCCCCTCTATTCCTGTTTGCTGAAAAACCATGCTGCGAGCGATAGCAGCACGATGCCGCAGACTACCACAACTAACATATCCTCAAGTATGGTCATTGTGTGTCCAAAGACGGTCACGCCAATGGCGTAATTGCCCGGCCCCATGGCTCCACTCATGGCGACAATTTTCTCACCCAGAAAGAGTTGGCGAATAGCATCAACGCCATAGGTTAGCGGGTTAATTTTTGAGATAACCGCAAGCCAGGCGGGCACATTGTTCACCGGGAAGAATACGCCGGAGAGAAATATCAGGGGCATGATGATTATCTGTACTATTATCATAAATCCCTGCTGAGACCGCATGCGTGAAGCTATTAAGAGACCCAGACCAGAAAGGGATATAGAGATTAAAATTAGAATTAGTATAAGCTCAAATACCATTATCGGGCTGAGGGAAACGCCAAGAAATGGGGCGAGCACAAGCATAACAATACCCTGCACAATAGCCACCGCGGCACCACCGGCGGCCTTACCCAGTACGATTCCACTTCGTCCTAGCGGGGCCACCAGAATTTCCCTTAAAAACCCGAACTCTCGGTCCCAGACCACGGATACGCCCGACATTATTGAACTCATCAGTACGGTCATGGCAATAATACCTGGGTACATGAACTGGATAAAGTTCACTCCAGGCGTCATTGTCCCGATGATGCGGTTAAAACCGGCGCCGAAGATTACTAGGAACAGCACTGGCTGGGCAAAGGATGAGAATAGGCGGGTGCGTTCCGAAACGAAGCGGAGCAGTTCCCGGTACGCTACCACCCATATTCCCCGAAAAACATCTTCCATAGATTACCTCCCGTGCCTCCTTCTCATTGCCATTGCCATTCCTCTCATCTGCTCCTTTGAGCCTGCCTCTTCATCGCGAATGGCGCGGCCGGTTAGCTTCAGAAAGACATCGTCAAGAGTAGGCCGGCGTATACCGATTGAAAGTAAGTGGCTCTGGAAGCTATCCATCAATTTAGGCAGGAACCTCTCGCCTTGGGGAATGCTGAAAGTGATTGCCCCATTCTGGATAAGGGGTGATAGACCATATTTCTCTTTCAATTCAAGCGCGGCGGCATCGTTGTCCTCGGCTTTTAACGTTACCACATCCCCACCCAGGGCATCTTTGAGTTTATCCGGTGTATCAAGGGCAATGATATGCCCGTGGTCAATAATAGTTATGTGGTCACTATTCTCTGCCTCGTCCATGTAGTGGGTGGTTAAGAAAATGGTCAGGTTATTTTGTTTGCGCAAGGCGAGGATATGGTCCCAGATATGGCGGCGAGTCTGGGGGTCCAAACCTAGAGTAGGCTCATCCAGAAAGAGGACTCGCGGGTTATGCAGTAGACCACGAGCGACCTCCAGTCTTCTTTTCATCCCTCCAGAGAAGGTGCGAACCTTACTCTTGCGGCGGTCGGTCAGCTCAAGCAGTTCCAGTAGTTCGCCGATACGCCTCTCCCTTATCTCCTTAGGTATTTTGTAGGCATAGGCGTGGAAGCGCAGGTTTTGTTCGGCAGTTAGATACTCGTCGAGGGTAGGCTCCTGGAAAACGAGGCCGATAGAGCGCCGTACCTCACTCCGCTGTTTCACCACATCGTAGCCGCTGACCGTTGCCCTCCCCCCGGTGGGTGTCAGCAGAGTGCAGAGCATATTGATAGTGGTCGTTTTACCCGCCCCGTTTGGCCCAAGAAAGCCAAATATTTCACCTTCAGCTACCTGGAAGGAAACTTTATCCACAGCAACTAGCTGTCCGAATCTTCTTGACAGCTCCTCAACTTCTATTATGCTCATCTCTGTTTTTCTCCTCGTTGCATCTCGGCTACTCTGGCTAAAGGTATTTCCCTGAGAAAAAGAGTAACAACTCCCGATGATTAGCCGATAAATTATTTCTCGACGATGTCTTCAATATCGTGGCAGGCGTGAGAAATGACCTCCCTTATACGTGCCAGCTTCTCCGGGTCCAGGCCATGGACTTTTTGACCGACAAGGTGACCGAGGTCTCGGAGTTCATGTATGGTCTCGCGAAATTCCTCCTGGCTACGTGGGTTCCACCAGTCCTTCATATGGCATTTTATCTTATCGACGATTTCTTCCCGCTCCGTCAGGAATTGTCTTCCCTCATCGGTGATGGTGTATGTCTTCTTGCCATCGCGTTCTGAAGAGCTGATATAGCCCATATCCTCAAGTAGCTGGAGTGTAGGATAAACACTGCCCGCACTTGGAGTGTAAAAGCCGCTGAAACGTTCTTCCAAAGCGCGTATGATTTCGTATCCGTGGCTTGGCTTATCCTTCAATAGGTCCAGAATAACGTATTTGAGCTCACCTTTCTCAAACAGGCGTGAGTGCCGTTCAAACTTGAAGAAACGTCTATCAAACATACTCCCCCACCTCCTGCGTGTATATCGCGATATATCGTAACATATCACATCCTGCTTGTCAATACCCCGGAGAGGAGAATTGAAGCCATTTTTCCGGCGAAACTTTGAGAATAGATTCTGTAGATTGCCGTCTCTACTGGGGTTTTCTATGGCTAACGTAATAGTGTTAATTGGCCAGTGTCGCTCAAAGCGCCTTACGCGGATGTGGTATTGGCGACCCGAAGGTTGGGGGAACTGCCGTCCGCCAGAATGTCCTTAATCCGCAGACCTTAGCCCAGAATATCTTTGATATTCAGCTTGACCTGAGGTTCTTTGACGAGATTATGGCTCTTAATGCCGCCGGCACTGTCCTAACCTGCTTTTCTGGTCGTACTGCTTTTTATCGACGAAAAGCCCTTATGCCATTGGTCGCCAGTAGACTTGGAGTAAAAGATTGAGCGCTGGTAAGTAGACGTTTTCAAGGTCCCCATAAATTGACTTGCCGACAGTAAAGCCAAAGAAAGTATGGACATCGACATTTCTCCTTATGTCGGAAAGCAGCTGAGTTGCATCTTTTAAGAAATCTTTCTCTTCGGAGGTAATCAGTTTTCGTTCAAGTAACTTATTCAAACATGCCCGGCAACTGCCTAACCCCCCGGTTGAGAAATCATATAGGTTAGAGATTCCCTGGGTGTTCAACTGGCTACGAAGATATTCGTCTGCAGGCGCCGATACTTGTGCCTCTTGAACATAGCTGTAAACTCTGCTGATGGCTTCAATCTGGCTATTATGTCCGGATACATTCTTCTTGGAAATAGTAAGAGCCTTATGCTTGCTCAAGGCCGATTTGAAAAGGAGTTCGTAGCCAACAGAAAAGGCAAGCCAGAGAGGAGTTAATTGCTTTTTGTCGGCGAGGTCATTTCTTATGTTGTTAGCGTTCGGTGTCTCACTAACCTGATGGGAGGCAGCATCATACGAGAAGACTCCAAAACATGTTACCAACGTAATGGACTGCAGATAAAGTCTTTCACTGAAATTATTTATTTCAAACAATATGGGCATTTTCAGTTCCTGGAAAAGTTTTTGTAGTACAATTATAAAGAGTGCGATATAGTGTGACAAGTTAGAAGGAAAACATCGGGATGTTTGCCCTTTTATGCAGAAGTAAACGATTCAAGCTTCTGTTGAGTCACAAATAAAATGGGTATCGTATCCCAGGTATAGCTTTTATTACTCACCCTCTTGACAAGCTCAGGCTACCTAAAGCACAATCTGCCGGTAGAGACTAGAATTAAGCGGAAATGAATTAGGCATGGTGTGTATGATTACTAAACAGGTCATCGTTATTGGTGCCGGAGCCAGCGGCATGATGGCTGCCGGACAAGCCGCCGAACTAGGTGCTAATGTGCTTCTCCTGGAAAAGACCGAGCATCCCGGTAAAAAAATCCTTATCAGTGGCAAGACGCGTTGTAACTTGACCAATGCAAAAGAGTTAGACAACTTTATTGCTATGTAT
>Ga0315296_10000589_pt1 | contig 33125 bp, 33 predicted proteins | sample YL17G14_18_MG_FD_203921 | JGI IMG/M metagenome (GOLD analysis project Ga0315296, IMG submission 203921) | Sediment microbial communities from Yellowstone Lake, YNP, Wyoming, USA - YL17G14_18 | ecosystem: Environmental > Aquatic > Freshwater > Lake > Sediment | place: USA: Wyoming | collected... | reverse complement strand
GATAATTGTTATACTCTACTTTTGGGGGCATGCTGAGGTAGGTCAAAATGGTGTCTCTGCCCAATGTGCCAGAGAAAGGGGGTGGCGCGGGAGATATCTCCATTCGTCCCAGGGTTCAAACGTGGGCATTGACCTATTTGACCCCACCAAAGCCTTGTTTTGCGAAATAAAGCTAAACTGAACGGGTATTTATGAAAAAAGTGCTGGAGCAGCCAGTTTTTGCTTTTTCTTGCATGTGATGAGGCTGCTCGTACCCATACTCAAACAGGTTCGGATCTACACGCGCGCTAAGGATTAGTTGAAGAGGACAACAATGCTTATGGGTGGAGGGCTTTTGCTAGGTCTTCCGCGTATTTCTTCGTTTTCTCCAGTTCTCCCTCTTTCAGATGTATTTCATTTATCTTGCCTTCGACGTAGGTGACCAGAGGTGGCGTGACCATTTTGAAACCGAGTTTTTCGAGCTTCTTCTCTATTCCCTTTGCCGCGTTTCCACTGATTCTGCTCTGTATCTGCGTGTCAAATGCTGCGGCAAGTTTTCCCGAAAACTCGTCTTTAGCAAAGCTGTCCAGAAATTGCATAAAATGCCTTGTTGCCCTGAACGCCTGCGTAGGCGACCCAGCTAAGACGCAATCATAATTCTTCACGCCTGCTGGATCAACATCCTTAACATACAGACAGTCAACATCAAAACCTTTTTCTTTGAGAACCTCACTCATTACCTTAGCAACTTTCTCCGTGTTTCTGTTCACGGAACCCGTGTCATACACAATCAAAATCCTCAAACCGTTCTCCGCAGCTCTCAGTGAGTCGCGAAGCCTTTTAACTTTAACGCCCATGCCTGTTAAAGCCATTTCAAAGAAAGATGGATTAGGAGAAATAGAGGGAACTCTTGTTTAGATAGCTATTTTGAAATGACTTCAAATTCCACTTTTAATGGTATTGGCTCCTTGAATATTGATAGCACTGGACAATTTGCTTCGGTCCTTCTCCAAGCGCCTTCTAGTAGTTCTCTCCTTGCCGTTGCGGAGACCTTGGTTTTGATTGTCACCCCACTCAATTTAGGCGAGTCAGCAGGTTTTTCCGCTTCGGCTACGACCTCGACTTTGCTGAGTTCAATTTTACTCTGCTTGCATACGTCAGCAAATATTGTCACTGCGCAATCTGCTAAGGCCATTATCGCTAATTCAAGTGCTGTCGGACCAGTGTCAGCTCCGCCCGCGGCTGTAGAAAGGTCGCAAACTACACTGTGTGTTCTGGAATTGTCAACGATCGAGCGAACATTTTCAATCCATTTAGCTGTAGCCTTATACTTAGGCATTTTTTCACCGAAAACAATCTGCTCCTCTGAAGAAATTAAGAGTTGCGGAAAAATACGCTTCGAGAAAAGAAAGCGTGCATGGCGGCAGACACCTCCATTTGACCAGGTTTCAAACGTGGGCTCTAACCTATATGACCCCACTAATAGCCTATTTCGTGAAATAAAGATTGTTTCGACGAGTATTTGTGGAAATAATGGCGATTTAGCTAGTTTTGCTTTTGCCTTAGAGAGCGCATGCTCGGCCCACTCTTGTTTAGGTTCAAGTCCGTAGAAGCTTGAACCCTATTAGGTGCTAGTATCAGATAGCTTCAAACGGTCGTTTAAGTAATCCTAGTTCTACAACCTACAATAGGTGCTACATGTCGCTTCTGGGCAATCTCAAAATCCTAAGCTTTTGTGAAAAATGCCTTCAAGGCAATAGACAGTAAGCTTTTCCTTCTCCGGACACTTTGGCGCCATATCACACTCTGGGCAAAGCTCTGAAACATCGAAAATATTCAAAGTGCCCTTTTGTTCATGCAGAGAATAAAGGAGTTTTAGATATTTTCCTTCAGCGATTCTGGGGACCTCATTGCGACGTTCAAGTTCAAACCATTCGTATAATCGCTTGTCTCCCTTGGATGAGTTGCACTTTTTGCAAACCCATACGGCATTGTCCGGCGAGTCAGGACCATTTCTGGAACGAGGCAATATATGCTCCAAAGTCAACTCTTCTTTGTTTCCGCAATAGATGCAGACGTCTTTCTTCTCTCTTTCCTTCACATACTCGCGAATCGAAGTGCTCCAGTTAATCTGTCCGGATGACAGTTTCTGAAAGTGGTTCATGACAAAACCAAACTGCTTCTTTCCAATTTCAGCGGATTCAGAAATTATCTTGGCATACTGCCAGAAGATGAGGTCTCTGATGGTCTTTACCGCCTTGGGTGGCAACAGCAAAACCTTATTGTAAATGAGTTGACTTCACTTTTTTATGTTTCGCATCCAACTCTTTTCCAGATTCGTCAGAAGTTTGGACAACAGGGAGACTCTGGTTTTCGAGTCGAATAATCTATCCATTTTAGATGTCAAAAGACATAAGAGTGTCTGCAAGAAAAAACCGTGGAACAAGATACCCCATACTAGTTAGTTTGCCAAAGCATTTGAAAAGGTGAACAAATAACTTTAAGTAGTTTGCCAAACAATAATAAAAGGTGAATAGCGATGCCGGACTATTTGAAAGAGTTTAACGAAAAATTGAGAGACTTGGAAGGAAGTTTGGTCAGGGTTAAATCTATAAAAGGAATCGAGCCCAATGCCAAGGAATACTTGAACAAGTTGTCCCAAGAAGGCTTAATTGAACGGGTCACGTGGGGCTGGTACTGGGTTCCCACCGAGGTTAAGGACATCTGGGATTTTTTGGAAAAGGATAAGAACTTTAAGGTTGTCTCGGCTCAAACGGCTGCTTCTTTCTGGAATAACGACTTCGTTCACAGAGACGTTTACGTCTTAAAGGTAAAGGACAAATCCTATGGCAAGGCGGTTAAAGAATTCACGAAGAAAAAAGGCTGGAACGTTGAAGTAGAATACTTAAGAGATTCATCCAAAATCAGATTCAGAAAATTAGGAAACTTGCTGGTTGAGGACATAGAAGACAACGTGATCGAATGCTTGCAAAACTGGGCTTTCACCGACGCATTTGCAACTTTGTATGAAAACAGAGACAAAATCAACTTAGACAGATTGTACAAGGAATCTTACTGGAAGAGGATCTCCAAGACAAACGTAAGGGCCAAGCAAGCCTTAGAGTATGGTTTTCATCAGATGGGCGAGTTAAGCGGAGAGGAATTATTCCCGCACAGAGAGACCAAATTGGAAGATGATTTTGTAAGAAGAGAAATCGATGAAGCTGTAGAGAAGGTTGTTGCACTTGGTTAAACACTCTGAGATAATGGAGTTGAGAGAGAAAGAGATTGGCAAAATAATCGAGAATTTGTCCAAGCACACCGACGGATTTGAAAATCCTAAAATCGTTATGATCGGCGGCTACGCACTCAGAGCGTTCACATCACTCTCAAGATATACAAGGGACTGCGATTTTGTTCTAAAGAAGTTGGACGGCTGGAATTTAGATAAAATACAGAAGTTACTGCCCAAAGATTTGAGCACAGAAATTTTTGAGAAAAGAGGCAACTACGGTTTTCTAAAAAGCATCAAGCTTCTAAAGACTGATGGCAGAAGCGCCAAGATTTCAATCGATTTCATGGAGGGCGAAGTAAGAGGAAGAACTGAGGAGCAGGTATTTTTCATTACTGATAGATTCTTGCATGAATGCAAGAGAGTAAAAATCAGCATCGCCGAAAAAGAGACCGAAATCTACGTTCCAGATTATACTGACTTTTTGATTATGAAAATAATGTCTGCGAGACCCAGCGATATGAGAGACATAGCTACGCTGGTCTGGAAAAATGGCATTCCGGACGGTTTGAAGGAAAGAGCAAAGAAAGTACTAGCTTACCCTGAGATATTGGAGAAGAACTTGAAACTTATAATGGAGGATATTTCAGACAAGAGATTTTTGGATTCGTGGAAAGGAACATTTGTCACAACAGAATTTACAGAGAAGACAAAAGAAGAAATCATGAAAGAGCTGAAGAAATTATCGTAGTTGTTGGATCATACATCAGCTTTAAATTTTCAAGATACCAAGTAATATTGTCATTGCAAATTTTTCAGAAATCCAACAATCGTCGGGATTTGTAACTGAGTTTTAAACGCTCGAGTAAAATCAAGAGTTGCCCACATTTTGAAGTCGAATTTCTGCTGTTCGACGCTCAAAACGAGCGAAAAAGACATCCCGAAGATGGTGCGGGGGATGGGATTTGAACCGCGAAATTATTTAGGATAATCATTTGCAGAATGGACTTGAACCCGTTCAGGTACTAGTTCGTAGAAGCCTAAACCCTTTACGGTATAGGGCTAATTGAATACGGATCTGCCAAACGCGCGTCTATCGCACCAATACCTGAATTGAGTGTTCGTCAGAGGATTGTGAGTCTATCAGCACAAACGCGGGCGAATGTATGTATCAAGTGAGATATGAGTATTTCCATTTTCTTTTTGATCTTAAGGCCGTCGATCCTACGTACAGCAAAACTGTTCCGATTGGTATCGCAATAAGAAGACCGTTTTCGTCTAGCGAAAAATGCGCGCGCTGGTTTGTTCACTTTCAAGAGCGGGCTTTGGCCTTGTAGGTTATCCTCATTATAGGCTGTTTGTCAGGGTGACAAACGAATATGACAGAGCACGTGCTGTTTTCACAGTAATACTTGGAGTTGCCCTTATTTTTCTTCAATGGCTTTCCGCATTCTGGACAATCAACCATCTTCAAATTCCCATTTCAAGAATAGGAAGAGACTATGTAAAACTGTTGTGAATCTCAGATAGTGATGTAAGCTCTGTTTCCGCCAATCTGTTTCCCAATATTCAGGAAGAGAGAAAAAGGGGTGTTGCGGGAGATGTCGCCACTTGACTACGATGCAAACCTGATTCCAGCACCATCACTAACCCGAGAGTTTGAACGTCGCCTCGACTTAGGGTTCATGGTAGCCATGGATAATACCATCACTCTGCTCTTGAAGCCTAGCCTTAATGCGATTAAATTGACTAGCCTTTTCACTAAGGAGACGAGAGTTGATCAAAGCAGCAATCCAAGTTTTCTATCTATTCCCTTACCTCAAATTCAGCCCACAATGGATAATGGTCAGAGATACGGTAAGACAGTTGTTGCTTTGTCAGATTCAGCGACTTCAACGCAATTTTGGTAAAGTCGAAATTGCCTCCTCGCACAAACTTCAGCGACAGTGCTGGAGTATTATCGCCTTCAGTGAACCACGCAATTTGATCATAGAATTTGCCAGTCTCTGGCTTGTTCGGATCACTAAAGATTGTTCGCGGAACTTTATGTAAATCCTCAGGGATGAACAGCCTAGTTGATGTGAAGGCATTATACAGCCTATCCCCTTTTCGGTCTATGTTGAAGTCACCGAGTGCAATCAGATTATGATCCCAACCATTAATGTCTCTGGCCCATTCAGCAAGCCACTCCGCAATTGCCTTAAGTTCAGGAACCCGTTCCTCAGCATCTTTGCCATAAATAACATGCAGCGTAACCAGAATGAAGGTTTTTCCTGCTGACCAGAAACTGACCGCATAAGGCGTGCGTGCAAATTGCTTGTTGAGGGCATCGGGACCAATTTTGTCTAGTTGTTCTTTTGGAACGACGAGCTCACACGCCAAGCCAGAAATTCGCACCTTGCGAGTATCAAATACGAACGCCATACGTTCGCTATTGCCTGGTGCGCCTTTGGTCACATCTGTCAAAATCAGTCCCCAATCTGGTCCGAGCACTTTGAACATGTGGCGCAGGCATTTGAGGTTACTTTTCACCTCTTGAAGGGCAATCACATCGAAACGAGAGACAATCTCAGCAATACAGCGTAGAGCATGTAAGTCTCGTTTTGGAGAGTCATTCTCTTGACATTTCCAACTCTCTGTAAGGTCACCAAACCCCCTTAAATTCCAAGTAGCGACAAGCAAGTTGCGATCAGGAATTTTGGCAGGAACATCTTTGTCAAGTGCGGTGCACAATAAGGCTAACTCTTCTCTAATCTCCTCAGGCGGCACATCAGTAATTGCTGGAATTAAACTCACCCCACCATAAAATAATAATTACTTGGCATAAAAAACATACGCAAGGTTATACTGACAACGACCCTTATGGGTTAGCTCTGCACAACGATACCACCAATGGTTAGCTAGAAAAAAGCTAAATAATCGAGGCTTCTACGCTAGAATGAGCTTCAGAAGGCATGGCTCTTTTGGGTGAGACAAATCAGAGTATAATTGTTGTTGCGGATACGCACTTCGGGCTAAGAAAGAAAACCCAAGTTTGTGACGCTAACGCTTTTTCGGATTTTTTGAACTGGGTTAAATATCTAGAACGGGGAAGAAAAGAAAAACTAGATCTAGGAATTTGGGGTTCATCTGAGAAGAGCCTGTCTCTTGAGCCTCCCGAGATTATTCTTCTCGGCGATATTCTGGAACTCTGGGATGCTTCTGTCAAATCTATCGACGTGTCTACAAGGTATGTAATACAACTATTATCCGATTTGAATTGTGAAAAAATATACGTTCTTGGAAACCATGATTATGACCTATTGAACATTGCAGGAGACTATCCTTTAGGTGCCTCAAAAATAAGCATTACTGAAAAGGAAGTCACAATTTCCAAAGGCACCGAAGAATACCTATTTCTGCATGGTCAACAGTTTGATAAGCTTTTTGCACTGCCATCGTGGCAGTTCATGTCGCCTATTCGCAACGCAGCGTTGGCTTTCGGATCGTATACTTGGATTTTCGTAATACTATTCGCCGCTGATCTAATTGTCGAAACAATCGCTGGATTCAAGGGAATCGCAGACATACTGCTTTTCGCGTTGTTGGGTGCAATCTCGATACCCTTTCTAATCATTAAGTTTGGGAGAAACGTGTGGAACAGGCTGAAGACCACAAAATACAAGCCTAGAGAAGCCGAAAAGAACCTTGAAAATTGGTGGAATACGTTTTCAAAAAGAAAGGAGCAAAAAAGTCGAAATTGGAATATCGTTTATGGGCATACGCATATAATCGATTTCTGGATAAAAGCTGATGGGAATAACCCTTTGACAGTTTGGAACATTCCATCGTGGGTGAGAGATTCCACCAAGACAAGTAAAATCAACCTAGAACAAGTGTTCCGCCACGCTTTTCTCTATATCTACGAAGGCGGTTGCGAATTCGTCGGCTGGGATACCAAGAAGAAAAAGCCATTCCTGATTCCAAAGGACATCATTATAGAGAAGCGGGAGAGCGGAGATTTGACTAAACTTGAAATTTACGAGATAGAAGAAAGCTTGCGAGAGATCGGATGGCCGGAAGAACTAATCAACAAATGGATGCAATACAGCCCGATATAGTTACTCAACGTCTTGCGCAGCGCACTTCGGTAAGCTTCCGACAAAAAGGCGTGCTTTAAAAAAGGTTAGCTAAATGTGGTTTTGAATGAAATGTTCAAAACGTAAAGAGAACACGCCTAACCACTGTAGGCGAAAAGGAAATATGCTAAAAATCTCAAAATCTCATGGTAGCCCGGGATAGCTTCAAACTCTCGCCATGCATATTGCAGACATCGTAGAGGTTGATTCTGGATTCATAAAATTAATACTGATTTCATTGAAGACTTGAAGATAAGCGCATGCGCGGTGGCGTGCGCCCTCAGCTCTAAGTTGGGGAAACACGCACACCCCTTACCGGGGTAGTATAGCGCGCGCTAATCAAAGTGTCGAAATGTGGTTTTCTTAAGCATGAGAAATCGTTATTAATTTATAGAATAAGAGGGAATGCGGAGGAGAAGAGTTTGATTCTTGTTCAGTGGTCATGTGATGTGCCTGACGAAGAGCTAGAGAGCTTTATTCGGTTTTGTAGAGATGAACTGAAGCCATTCTATGAATCCCATGGCTGCAAACGTTTTGAACTGTTCATACTCATTGAAGTTAGAAAGAGATATTTTTCTTATCAGACTACTCAAAAAGGAAATAGATACACCGAGCAGTTGATTTTCAACGCTATAGAGGAGTTTGAGAATCTTCTTGAAGTTGTAGAAAGCGATTCTCATGCAAAAGAGATCATAGAGAGTTACGGAAAGAAGTTTCACGTTTCATCATGCAACTTTACAATCTTAACACAAAAAATATAGCGAAGACCTCAGCAAAGTTTACGTTCCACGTCACCTAAAATAAGGTTGAGTTCTTGCTTTTAAGAAGCGCACGTTCTTTCGCATAAGCTTTTATTTCTTGGAACCGTTAAAATAAAAAGGCGTCAAGAAATGAACGGGATTGAGAGAAAAGTTGAATATTTCGCCAATTTTAGTTCGCAGAACACTGAGAAAATAATAGAAGCTGTGAGAGACAGAATCCATGGACGCGACGTTAAAACAATTGTTGTGGCCAGCACTTCCGGCGATACTGGGGTTAAATTTGCGAAGGCACTTAAGGGCTTTGCAAACGTTATCGCTGTTTCATATGAAAAAATGAAACCTACGCATAAACGACAAATCATCGAATTTGGCGGCAAAGTGGTGGAAAAAGCACATCTGCCCCTACATGCAAAAGGAATGGATGACGTAAGAAAAAGCTTCTACACCTTTGGACAGGGATTCAAAGTTGCAGTTGAAGTTATCTTGATCGCCGCTGACAAAGGCGAAGTTGATCTTTACGGGGATGTCATCGGCGTTGGTGGAACTGGTGAAGGTGCGGATACGGCGATAATCGCCAGAGCAACAACAACCAAAGAGATATTCAGCGAAGACGAAAACAAGAAATTAGAAATTCGAGAAATAATTGCCATGCCATTAAAAAAGAAATGGTGGAAATAATAGCATCACCTTAACAAGGTATCTGAAAACTGGAAAACAATGAAAAAAATAGGGTAGCCCGGGAGATATTCGAACACTCGGCTCTCCAAAGGTATGGGTTTTGGTAGCCAAGCTGTAGGACTTGAACCCGTTTGGGTTCTAATCCCCCCGGTCCATTTAATCTTTGAGAGTTATTTCCAAAGTTAGTGTCCATTAAATATTTTTTATTAGCCACATTAAAGAAAGCTGAATCCTAATGATGCAAGGCTATATTCTGTAGAATTTACACTCTATTAGAAAAAACTCGAAGTGATAAAGCCATGCCAATAAAATATGAAGAAGCTCTCGACGTAAAAAGATTGGCTGACGAAATTGCACAAACGTTGGACTTTTTCCACGTAGTACCCCAGTTCGTGTTTTGTGTCAGAAGCACGGGCTCCGAATCAAAGCGCACGATCGCTCGCATTCATGGGTTAGGCAAAATATGGCAAGAAGTTCTCAATCTTCCTTCCGCGTATGTGATTGAAGCCATTTCTGAACGATATGATAAGCTATCTGAAACAGAGAAAGAAAAAACCATAATCCATGAACTTCTGCACATTCCCAAAGGATTCTCTGGCGGCTTCCGTCCACACAGAGGATACGTTGATAGAAGAACCGTGGAGCTTCTACACAAAAAGCTGCAAGAACAAAGAAAAGCTAAAGACATAGACGACTACGTGTCTGATTCAATTAACAAATAAAGTTTTTAAGGAAGCAAACAAGTGAAAAGTAAAGCCTTCCAAATATACATGCTTTCAGACGCTATGATCTCCGTTTAGGTGGAATGAATGAAGCATAACCTGAAAAGTCTTCAGCACAACGGCATCTACGTTGCACCCTACGACTACAAAGGCTTCACCATCAAAATTAAAGAACACACAATAAAACTGAAACCCAAAAGTGAGCAGATGGCAATAGCCTTAGTAAAGAAAGAGCAATCAGCCGCTCCTCCTGACAAAGTCTTTTACAAGAATTTCTTTCAAGATTTTCTGGAACAATTAAAAAAGGAAAATCCTTCTCTAGCTTTTTTGGAGCAAATCCAAAACGAATACATGAATAAAATGGAGAATGATAGCCCTAACGAAAAGGACGTCGAACACCTAGAATTTGATTTTTCCGAGATTTCCAAACATCTAGAACAGGAAAAATCAGCTAAATTAACCATGACAAAGGAAGAGAAGAAAAAACTTGCAGCAGAAAGAAAAGCTAGAAGAGAAACCCTCAAAGAAAAATATGGTTATGCTGTTGTTAATGGAAAAAAAATAGAGATAGCTAACTGGACAGCAGAGCCTTCATGTCTCTTTACTGGAAGAGGAAACCACCCGAGAAGAGGAAAATGGAAAGAAGGACCAAAAGAAGAGGACATAATCCTGAATCTTTCCACAGACAACCCAAAACCGCCTGGCAACTGGAAAGATATTATCTGGGAACCGGAAAAAATGTACGTAGCCAAATGGCAAGACAAACTTTCTGGAAAAATCAAATACGTCTGGTTCTCAGATTCTGCCTTCCTTAAACAAAGAAAAGAACGCGAGAAATTTAACAAGACAGAGCAGTTAGGCAACGAAATTCCGAAAATCGAAGAACACATCATGAAGAATTTAGACGCTAAAGATGATGAAAGAAGAAAGATAGCTACGGTGTGTTGGCTTATCTTTGCACTAAATCTGAGGGTAGGCGACGAAAAAGACCCTGGAGAAGCTGACACTGTTGGAGCCATAACTTTAAGGCCAGAACATATTAAAATAGAACACGATGTCCTGTACTTCGACTTTTTAGGCAAAGATTCTGTAAGATGGGTTAAAAGCATAAATGCGCCTTCAATTTTGATCAGTAACATTGAACAGTATTCTAAAACATGCGAGGAATATCTCTTCGAAGGGTTAGATTCTAAGAAAGTTTCTAGGTTTCTTTCAGAGAAAATGGACGGGTTAACGGCTAAAGTGTTCCGAACTTGGAGAACCACGAAAGTTGTTAAAAAGTACTTGAATAGCTGTGGCGTCAAAAAAGAGGATGCTGAGTACGTGAAGGTTTTTCAGGCTAAGATGGCTAACTTAGAAGGAGCTACGGTGGCTAATCATAAAAAAATGATTCCTGCGAATTTTAATGAAAGGTTGGCTAAGAAAGAGGCTAGGCTTAAAGAACTTGAGGCTCAGTTAGAAGAGAAAAGTAAACAGGGAAAGAAAACAGATGCTATTCTTAACAGAATTGAGAAGACTAAACTTGATATAGAACTGGCGGAGAAAACCAAAGAGTACAATTTAGGAACTTCTCTCAAGTCTTACATTGATCCAAGAGTATACGTAGAATGGGCTGCTAAGGTAGACTTCAATTTAGAGAAATTATATTCTGAAACGTTGAGAAAGAAGTACAGTTGGGCTTTAAAGGAAATGTTGAAAGTTGAGAATTGATAGAAAAAGCATAAGCCTGAGCCTATAAAACTACGTTTGCTTGTACGTAACTAATGCCCTCTCTAGAACTCCCAACGCTTCCAATAAGTTTGGCTTGTCTGGGTTTATGTTGCCGAGGCCTAATCTCATCATGCATGATTTTATTAGTTTGCAGTTGTTTTTGAAGAGAAAGAAAGTACCTGGAACTGCGGCTAAACCATATTTTGGTATTACGTAATCATTTATCCATTTGTACGTGTCTTTTATCGACACTTTCACCCAATAAGTTATGCCAGATTTGTTGGGAAAATATTCAAACCCTTTTTCGTTCAACCATCCTTCTGTTTCTTTTTTGAGGCTTGTCCATTTTTGCTTGTGTCTTTCAAGGTCTTCTCTGCCCTTTGTTAACAGTTCTGCTGCGATGAGTTGTACGATGTTTGGACTATTTCCGACGGTGTTCAACACGTCTGTGTATAGTTCGTTTACAAGGTTTTCCTTAGCTATGGCTACACCGAGTTTTAATCCTCCAAGACCGTAAGCCTTTGTGAAGCTTGTTGTGACTATGCCAAAATCTTTGTTAACAGAGAAAACAGTGTGTATAGCATTTCTATCAAATTCAGCGTAAATTTCGTCGCATAAGACGTAAAAGCCGTTTTCAGAAGCAACGGTCATAATTTCTTTTAGCTCGTTGGTGTTGGATATTGCTCCGCTTGGTGCGTGCGGATTCGTTAACACAAGCAAGCCAGTTTTTTCTGAAACAATTTTTTGAAGAGCATCGACATCAAGTCCATAAGATTCGTTTTCGTTTCTTTCCAGCCTTTTTACACGTGGAAAATGCTCTTGCACCTGCCGTAATAGAGGCTCGTAGGTTGGATATTCCACAATTGCCTCATTTCGCCTTTTGCTTTTTTCTGCCAGACATCTAATTATTCGATTGTTTTGTCCTGAGGCGCCTTCACTGGAAATGAAAACATTTTCCGGTTGAACATTGTACCTTTGGGCTAGCTGTTTAGCAGCGTCAGGGTTTCCGTATGCATAGTTAATGCTTAAGTCAACATAGCCCAGCGCCAAATTATATTTAAAATACCCTAGACCACTGGAACGAAAATCGTATTTCACATTTGGTACATGAATATACCAGTTTAAATACAATGATGTATTCTTCATCCTCGGCACCTAAACTCTTGTAAGAATGCCCTACTGCTTAGCTTTTTCCTCAGAAATTGTTTTGTTTGAATATGCTTTTATGTAATGACTTTAACATTTGCGTGAGCGCTCTATGAGAATCAATGAAGTTAAAGATGGCGTAATTTTAGATGTAAACGTGAAACCAAATTCTAAGGAATTCAAAATTGTAGTTGAAGGAGACGAAATTGTGGTTTTCTGCGTAGAAGCGCCTGTTAAGGGAAAAGTTAACAAAGAACTAGTAAAAGAGTTTTCAAGGCTTTTCCATAGTAAAGTGGAGCTTGTTTCTGGTTTTACTTCTAAACAGAAGAAGCTATTAATAAGAGGCTTTAGAAAAAGCGAGGTAGAACGTATTTTGTTGCGTAAGTGATGGTTTTTACTCTGTTTGAAGTTTGAACCGTAATATTGCTGCTATTCCGCCAAAAGAATTTTTTAGCATTTGCCCTTCTTCTGTTTCGCCAGAGATCATTTCTATATCGGTGTTTGTGTATTCTGCCAATTGGGCGAAATTCTCTATTAGTTCTTGTGTTTCAGCTATTCCTAATGCCGGAGCTTTGCATTTTGGGCACGGTTTTCCGAAGAGGCTTTGTTCAAAACTTGTTAGCATTTGGCTTTTCATGGTTTGCTGTTCTTCGTATCCGCATGCGTTGCATTTCACTTTGACTCGTATGACGTCTAATCCTTCAGAAAGCAGTAACGTTCTAACAGCGCCGGCTTCTAAAGCCCTTCGTACTTCTTCTTCGCCGTACGTTGCCATTCCAGTGTCATGTCCAACCTCGTAGAGAAACTGTTGCACTACCTGTTTTTCTTCTATGTAACGTATTTTCCGCATAATTTCTGGAGCTTTGTCAACCACTTCCTTTACACCTTGCTCTTCAACATAAGCCGTGTCGATTATATCTATGACTTTGTCTTTCAGCATATAATTTAAGTAGTCACCCTTTTCAAAGTCGTATTTCGTTGGTCCTGGACCCGCAATTATTAAGCCTTTCAGGGTTTCAATTGGCAAAAATGTCTCGTTGGCATGCTCACCCACTCGTCTGAAATATTCTTGAAGCCTCATTTCTCTGAGCCTTTCGTATCGTCTGGCTGATTGTCCTCCAGCACGAGTTTTTCCGGGCACGCCAGACGTAAATTCTCTGACTATTTCGAGTCTTCTACCTTGAAGAGTTGCAAGTGTGGTTGCTGAAGCGTCTATGAGAAGTATGCCATAGGTTTCCTTTTCTCTCAGAAGCTCTTGCATATGTTCTGTGTGGAATCTTGCGTCGCATCTGTAAAGGTATATGTGTATCGGCTCTGGCGGTATAATCACATAGGTTTCGATTCTCTCGCTTCCCGCTCCGTTCTGTGGAATTGCACCGCAAAATATTACAAGTCCGTTTTCTGGGGCTTCTTTGAAGAGTTTGAGCCGTTGTTGAACTTTCACGATGGCGTCTTGAACGTTTTTGCGAGTGGTTGTGGATTTTATGTTTGAAGCTGTGCCGTATTCGTCTCTAAGCATATTCGTAACTTCGCTTATTTGTTTTCCAGGCGAGACATAAAGTGAAACAAGCTCTGTTCCACGTCCCTCTTTGCTGGCTAGCGTATTCAGTGTCTTTTTTAATCGGAATAGTTCCAACGAAGTTCTTTTTTTGCTGCTCAACTGTTTTCACTAAAGCATTTTAGCCTAAAGCTACATTGTAAGGCATCAAATAAAAGTTTGGGAAAACAAGGCTATATTATTTCTAGAACTTCTTTTAAAAACGCCTTGTATGGACCTAATTTTCCGCCGTAGTTGCCCGCTGAAATTCTAACAACACCTGGGACGCTTGCAGCAGCCTTTACCCCTTCACTCATAGCCCTTTTAACCGCTTCAACACTTAAGCCATTGATAACAATTTCATAAACACAGTTCACGTTTTCCTGCAGTTGCGAATCTGGTATAAGCGTTTTTAATCCGGGGCAGAAAGGATGATTGGTAGATGCTCTAAGCTTATACTTTAAGGAGCCAGCCTTCGAGCCGGAACGGCAAATTCCACCTGGAAACGGCAAAATAACGTCACTTGCCTTGGTTTTGATGGCTTTTGCTGCCTCTTCTGCTGCTTTAAGTCCGGAGGACGTATCTTTGGCTAGGATGAGTAGGTTTCCGCCAGCTACTGCTTCTGCCGCACCGAAAGTGTCTTCAACAATGAAGTTGCCTTCCATCACAGGAATTTTCCAGACCTTTCTGTTTCCAACCAAACCTTTTCTCTGAAATCCGTCGCCAAATAGCCGTATGCTTCTGCCGACTTTCAGTTTTCTTTTGGCGTTTGGCATTGCGTCAAAGGCTGAGGTTGTTGGGCAAGTCATTATGCATTGTCCTATGCGCAGTATCATCTGGGTTTTCAATTCAAACCGGTTGCGGTTGTATATTTGGATTAAAACGCCTACTCGATTGTCTGGAGTTTTATCTGCTGGCACTATGCTTTCTATGCCAGCCTCAGCCGGAGACATAATGACGCTTGTTGCAAAGCCTGTTGCAATTTCTGCTGCTGTTAAAGCCCATTTTTCGCTATCTGCTGTGATCAATACTCTTCCAGCCCACAGAGGAAACATTTCAGCGAAGGTGTTCTGAATCTCAACGGAATGTGTTCCGAAACTCAGCTTCCAGCACTCGGTCTTTTCATCGTAGCCGACAACGTATTTGCTCAAGTCACTTGTATCTATCTCAGTCAAGTCCTATCACCTTTTTGCGGAACAGGTCAACTCCGTCCTGTGTGTGATAATGGAACTCGTAGCCTAAAGCCATAAGTTTTTCGGCTTCTTCTCTGGTGGTCACGGCTTTGACTGTGTAGGTTTCCACGTCTTGGTTGGGCTCGCTGTTTTGGGGGGCTGTACGGCCCGGTTGAATGTGTTCGCCGGCTTCCCACTGGTTAAGCCGCTTTTGCCGAGTATGGTGTTGTCGGAAAACGGTTTTGTCGCTGTGGAAGCAGCTTTTCCCCTACGACCTGCCTTTGTAGTTCATTTATGCTCTTGTTTACTGGGCATTTTTTGCATTATAGTTCAGACTAAACACACGGTAATAGTTCAGACTAGAGGGGGATAGGGGTAGGTCTGTTTGGTTGAAATTTCAAGCAAAAAGGAGACGATAACGCTGTAGAGTTAAAAAAATCGTAGGGGGGCATTCTTTTTAGCAGTGAAATCGCACCTAAAATTGACTGTTTCGCTGCTTTAAACATCTGTCAAACAGACCTCCCTTCACAGTTTATTAATGCTCTTTTTCAGCGGAGCTTTTTGCGTAAGTGGCGACTAAGCGGAAAACAATAGTGTACACTATAGCTGGAGTTCCATACCCAGATTTTTGTAATTTTCGAGGCTAAGAAGCTGACCCGAGAGTCGTTTCAGGAAAAACATAGGTTTTAGTGGAAGCCTCTAGCAATTGTCTGACAATTTCCGCAGAAAAATTATTCACCAAACAAAGTCTGTGATTTTGAGGAGGTTTGATGATGTTTTGAGTTGGCTTTTGATTGGCTTTTATTTGATGCTTTGAATGAAGCTAGTATTGCTGCGTGATTCCTAGCACTGTTTCATCAGAAAGCCTCCAAGGAGACCCCTGCTTTCAAGCAGGGGAGGAATTGGAGCAAACTTTTAAATGCAAGTTTGCCGTATTTCTTAAACGGTGAGGTCTTGAGAAAGTGCATCCTGCTTAATACACTGCGGTTAACTCCTAAGAAACAAAAAGTCTTTGACAGAGTTTTCGTAGAGTATTTACGTGTTCTCAAGGAAACAGTAAAGCAATTGCCTAACGCTAATTCCTCAACACAATTACACCATCTAACATATTCAAACATACGTGAATCCTCCTTTTTGCCATCTGACGTGGTGCAGGAAGCACGAAAAGACGTTTGGGCTAAACGTAAAACCTTGAAGAACGGTTTCAAAAGATGTTCCATTCGCCTCAACAAGCGATGGTTCAGGCTGGTTCCATCTAACAGGGGAAATCCATGTTTGAAAGTTACGTATTCGCCGTCTAAAGCCTTCGTGATTCCACTTAAACTTGACCGTGGATTTCAACGGTTCAACAGTTTCATTGAAGACGGGTGGAGCTACAGCAATATCTCGCTTTTGAACGATGGTCGAGTTGCTATGGTTCTTGAAAAGGATTTTCCCGAACCTGAAAACAGCAGACGCTACGTTGTCGGCGTTGATGTTGGTTCTTCCATGCTTGCAGCCGTAACCGTTTATGACACTGAGACATCTAAAGTTGAAAGGCAACTGTTTTTCGGAAGGGATGTTGCCAACAAGCAAAGGCGTTTTTTTGAACGGCGAAGAAAACTTCAAAGCTACGCTGACAAAGGCTCTGGGAAAGCCAAGAAATACCTTCGCAAATTGAAGCATAAGCAACGGAACTTTGTTAAGAATAGAAGCGGTGAAGTGGCAAAGCAAATAGTGACTCTTGCCAAAAGGTTCGACGCCTCCGTAGCCATTGAGAAACTGGGTATCCGTGGAAGAAAACGCAGGTTCAGCAAGAAAAGTAACAGGAAAATCAACCTGATTCCCTACGGTCGGTTCAAAGAGTTTCTCTCAGCAAATTGTGAGACGGAAAATGTTCCTCTCAGTGTTGTTGACGCTTACCACACAAGTATGTGGTGTCCCCATTGCGGTGCAGTGAACAAGGGACATCACTCGGGTAACTACTCTCTGTATAAATGCAAGTTGTGTGGTTTGACAATGAACAGCGATAGAAAAGCGTCGTTGGCTGTCGCTGTTAAGTCCGTGTTGGAGCGGACATCTCAAGACCTCACCAAGCCTTGTTTTGCCCAGATTTCCAACACGAGAGTCCCTGTAAACGGGCTTGTTCGTCCAGATGCGGATGGTTCGACTTTTGCTGTGCAACATGTTTAACCGTCCAATGGAAAGCCACCCCTTTCAAGGGGTGGTAGTTTACATCATTGTCTAGTGTGTCTTTTATCTTCTGTATGCACTATTCCTATCCAGAAGTCTTCTTTTCTCTCATGTACTCGTAGAGTGATTCTTACAACCTTTCCGTTTGTCTTCTTGTAAGCAGTGATTTTGAAATGGTCTGGGCTTTCATATTCTTGTTCAGAGCGAGGAGTCCACCAGACAAGGCTTTCCAGCCACTGTTGGTTGATGAAGCGTCTGTGCCTAGGCATGGTGCGTTGATAGATTCGCGGATCCACATGGACTGGCTTCAGCTTCTTTTTTGTCGGAAAGCGTTGCATTTATTGATCCCTGATTTAGAATATTCGAAATCTTTATTAGTAGCGCGATACATCTAGGTAGTAGTGAATAGAAGATAAAACTAACGATGGAAAGATGAGAAAAATGACTTTGACATCTCTGGAGAAACCATACGAGAAAGCTACTGAAAAGAGAAAGCAGATTGGGGAGGACACAGACGAAGCTTTGCTCAAAGTCATTATGGAGAATCCTAGGCTTTCTCTTTATGAGTTGGCCCTAGAGACCGGCTGGGGTGTTGGTAAAGTCGATGGCAGCGTGAAACGGCTTCATAAAAAAGGTAGGGTCAAGGTTGAATGCTTCATTAAAGCGGGTCGAAGAGTAAAGTTGATCTCAGCTGTTGAGTATAAGCCTTCTCCGGACATATTCAGCGTTGCCAAGGATATTCTTGATAATGCTTCATGGAAAGGCAATGCATATGTTTACGGTTTAGACAGACTAACGATTGGTGTTTCTGGAAAGCCAGTTCCAGAATGGGATGAGACTGCTGTATTAAAATCGAAGGTGCCAGTCAAAGAAATGGAAGAGAACTTGATTTTTCAACTGCCAAAAAAGTTTGTTGGCTTCTACGCGTTGGGGAAGAGCATAGTCACACTGTCAACCGTTAAAGACGTGGTCCTTCTCACTGTCGAAGGACAATTTTGCTAGCCTTTTTCTGCAAAGAATGCTCAAGAACCTTGTCGCCCCGCGAAAGGCTTGCGCATTTTTCGGAGTGAGGGAACAACGAGGGTAAATGATGAAAAAATATATTTTTTTCTGCACAAAGAATGAAAGCTACACATTGTTTGCCTGACGTGTTTCATTGCAGAAATCATAGAGGGGTAGGTCGTGAGGTATTACGTAAGCCTAATCGATTCTGCAAAGGTATCATGGATAAAAAGCCGATTATGACCCAAGAACACACTTCAAGATGGGAGAGGGCGGATAGTGTTCCCTAAAAACTACAGAAAACGAAAGGAGAACAAACCAATACGGAGAAAACAAGACCATAAATAGAGTGATGAACTTTTTAGGGACTTCAACTAGCGCGCAAGCCGCGTAGAAGCTCTGCCACTAGCTGTTTTTCTCTGTGAGCTTTAGAGTCTTTCACGGTCTTCTGAAGATGACTGTCCAAATTCCTTAGGAATGCATATTCCTTGAGTACCGTTCTCGTAACAATGTCCTGAGAAGGCATGTCTCCTCTTCTTACCAATCGTTGAAGATCGTCCCAATCGTAGTCAGCCTTCGCCACTTTGCCAAGAAGTTCTTCCGGATTGAAAGGCTCTCTAACATTCCAGCATTTGACTACGACAAGCTTCCTCACCAAATCCTTGTTAAAGGGCCTACCGGCGAACAAATATAGGTCGTACAAGTCTCGGCTGCGAATCCTCTGCAGCGCAACTCTCAACTTCTCAGCAAGCAGCTCATCCTTCCGCAAACATCTAACTCCAAACCTAGGAAACTCAAAATACCTAAAATACATCTCATCGAAAAGAAGATGTTCCTGAAGAGGCAAAACCGGCTCCTCTCGATAGCTAACTTCAATCTCAAATTCAGCACCCTCATTCCAACTGTGAGCATACTTAACAACAGCTATGTAAGACTCGCCGCCTACACTAGGACCAGTACGAACATGATCCTCAACAACATTAAATTCGATGTCAAACACAGTATTCTTATCCAGCAACTGCCTAAGCCTCTCCTTGAGCTCTCCAAGCACCATGCCACTACTCGTGAAGTCAAGGTCCATAGAGAACCGCCCCGTATTCCCAAAGTATACCTTCTTCAAACATGTGCCTCCCTTAAAAGCCAGCTTTGGCAAAACACTTTCCGACAAGATACGCAGCACATAGGTCAGAACCACATCTCGCTCTGCTACCTCTAAACTCACTCTGCTCGAACGAGCATAGAAAGTCACATACTTCTGATCCAACATCGAACTTTCACCTTACCTCAATTTCACTCAAAAGCTGTTCCTTTGACACATTATTGACTATTCTCCACTCCCTCGAAAACACACCAGACTTAGGCCTTCGAGCATCCAAGTAAATCGTTGTTTTCCCAACGCATCTCAGCAATGCACTCCTCATTTCATCTGGAAAAGGAGCCGTTAGCTCTTCCTCCACCAGAAAATCGATGATAAACCCCAGTCTCTGAACAAGGCTGTGCGAACCCATTTTCAAAGCATAATCCACCAACTTTTTCTCATCAACTCTCGGAAGCCCACGCCAAGCTATTCTCACAAGCTGCTCTATTCCCCCAGCATAACGCGGCTTATCAAAAGAATCCACCAAGGATTTTTCCGGGTCAGCCATGTTCACCTCGACATCAAAGACCCTCTCAAGCCTGTATCCAAACAACTTCCGCTTCGACAACGTCACAAATTTGAAAGTGTTGTCAGCCCATTCAACATCGGGCTTTTTCACCGTGGTCGCAATGAACAGCGTAAAAGGCATCTGCGTAGTAAAGCCATAGTGACTGTTTGACGTATAATAGCTGAAATAGTATGGCTTAACAAAAGCTGCGCCAACGATGAAAGCGTTAACAGGAGGAACCCTCTCCGGGTAACCATAGCGTGCAGGTATGAACTGGTAGAGCCCAGTCTGGACTCTTTCAAGCCATTGCTTTCGCTCCAGATTGTGAAGTAGCAGGTAAGCATAGTCAAGCGTACAGTTTAGAGCATGCTGAACATCAGAGGCTCTAATCGTTGTCCTCTTTTCAGCCTCCCACTTAGCCACCAATCTCGCTTCCTCTGGCGATAGTTTGCGAATTCTCGACGGTCGCTGCTCCTCAAGCTCTTTTAATCTCTGCGGCGTAATTCCCAGTTCTTTGAAAGTAAGTAACCTGACTGGAAATTTTTCGAGAGCCTTCTTCACCGACGAAGCCACTTCAGGACTTACCATAACCAACTCGAACTTCTTGAGCGGCGGCTCAATGTTGGAGATTGCGGAATAAAGATTGAGCACCTCGCTAAGCTTAGTGCGTCCTATTTTGCGCCCTGAGATTTCAACAAACACATCAGCGCCCTTCTTGTCCCTAAGATGAAAGTCAACCCTAATCTGCCCAGGCAACACCTCATTCACAGCTACAAACGAGTGTCCTCTGAAGATGTTTAGAACCTCTCTTGAAATGTAAGCCTCCAAGTCACGCTGCATATAATCACCCTAATTAAAGAACACATATTCTACATTATATTTTTTTCTGTTTTCCTTAGTATTTCATTTCAATATTACTAAGACTTTAAGAAATAAAAATACCTATACCCATCTCTCCACAAATACAAATATAGAATACTATTCATGTCCATTTCTGTCCACGAGTCCAGTCATTGGAAACTGCAATTCACTATGTTTTCTATTGTTGAAGAAAAAGGATTCTAGAGGGGGGTAGGTCGTGAGGTATTACGTAAGCCTAATAGCTTTCCAGTAGGATTGTCTGTGAAAAAGCCAATTTTGCAGCCTTTAAGCAGTGCGATAGAAGAAGAAGTTGCTGTAGGATTTTCTTCTTCTACTGCAACGCGCGCAAGAGTTACCATTTCGGTAATTTTTTGTTCCGGTTTAGATCGCATATGCGCCCGCATCATTGCCCCGAACAAAAAATATTTTTTTTCTGCAGAATTTTCACCATGCTCAAAGAACATCCCAAAAAGGTCTTAAACAGAAAAGAAGGGGAGTTGCGGGAGATTTCGCCAGTCGGTTGGGAACAAATCCACTAGTCTGTCGAGAACAAACCCGAACACTATCGGATTTTGTAAGGGTTTTTCCTGCGGTTAGATTTAATACTTATGGGGGGTAAGTACTTACGGGGGTTAAGTTTTGTCACTATTCAACCTCAACCCTAAAGAATCCCCAAATGAACTGTTCGGACGTGAAAAAGAACTTGAAGAACTCATCCGTCTAATCAAAGCCAGAAGATGGATCGCTGTCCTCGGCCCAAGAATGGTAGGCAAAACCAGCCTACTAAAAGTAGCCAACACCAAACTGGAGAAAGCCAAAATCAAAACAGTTTACACAAACCTTTGGGGAGCAAAAGCAACCAATGGACTACTAAAAGCCCTTGCCCGCGGCTTAAATGATGAGAAAAGCCTACTTCAGAAAATCAAAGATACTGCAAAAAGAATCGAAGGAGTATCCATCGGATCTGGCGGCATCGCAATATCCGTATCCAAAAAACCCATGACAACCATATGGGATTTACTCGAAACAATAGGAAACCAAGCAGGAGACTGCGTCATTGAACTCGACGAAGTACAAGAACTCGCAGCCATCTCAGGCCGCCTACTCAAACTACTCGCAAACATCTTCAACACACACCCAAACATAGTCTTCGTCTTCACAGGATCCATGTTCGGACTCATGAAAACATTACTCGAACCAGGGGCTTCATCACCCCTCTACGGAAGATCACCAGCAAAGCTCTACCTTCAACCTTTCGAAAAAGAACTCGCCCAACAGTTTCTCAAAAAAGGATTCAAGGAATATAACCTGACCATAAAAGATGAAATAGTAAACGAAGCCGTTGAAAGACTCGACGGCATACCTGGATGGCTAACCCTATACGGAAACAACGTTGCAGTGCGAAAACTTCCCCACAAAAAAGCCCTTGAGGAAACCCTCTCTGAAGGCACCAAAATAGTGAAAGACGAACTTGAACACTTCCTAGAGGGCAGAGACAGACAAGCCTACCTTGCAGCTCTGAAAGCAGCAGCAACACCTGCCCGCTGGACCGAAATAAAAGGAGCAGTAGAAATAGCAAAAGCATCCACAGTAAACGACGCAACAGTCTACAGAATAATAGAAAACCTCAAAGCAGCCATGATAATACAGGAGAAAGAAAACGTTTACAGAATTGACGATCCCATGCTTCGCACACTCCTACTAACCTCACAGGTAACTTAAGGGACGTAAGCACTTACAAGGCTACAGAACAACAGCGAACTCCTCGCCCATTAGACGCACCTAACATAGAAAAAAAGGGGAAATTGCGGGAGACATCTCCACTTATGAGAGGGTTCAAGTTCTACCAGCGGCGTCATCAGCATCTCTTTTCAAGCCTGCGGTTGTTATCTTCCGTTTTCTGAATAGGTAAACCTCGTTAACGGCGTAGCAGATGAGCGACAAAAACCAGCATGGACACAAAATATGAAATCTGCGTTATTTCCCAATTTTAGCCAAATGTTTTTGTTTCTTTTTTTTATTCTTTTTTTCTAATGAAGGCATACACTAATCTCCACGAAGCAATACTTACTTTTATACGCCTTTATTTCTTCAAGCGTTTCTCTTTGCGTTTCCTTCTTTTCTCCTCTCTCTCCTTCTTGGTCATTGGCTTGTCTTTGGCACTTCTCATACCCAATTCAATCACCACATAGAGATAGTCAGAATAGAGAATTAAATTTAACCACAAACAGGCGTTATTTTATATTCTTAATCTTTTCTCAGTTTATACACTTAAAAAAGGAAAAAGAGAGGGATTTTGCGGGAGATATCTCCATCAAAGTGAAGGTTTCGGCAAAAGTATCTACAATCTCACAGACGTTTCCGTTTTCCGCTTTATATGTAAATATTCCCTCACCCATTCGATTCCCCTTCTTTGCTTTTTCCCTTAAGGAAGCCAATGCTTTTCAGGTTCGACTTTAGGCATTTTTTTCTCTTCGAGTTTTTCAAGAATCGCCTTTTTAGCTATTTTATAAGCTGCTTTATACTCGAAAATTCCTTTTGGTTCTTCTGCAGCTCTTCTAACTAATTCAATTTCAACCTTATTTTTGAGCTTCCCTATAGCCAACGCTCCAATTCCAAAAACATTCGGTAAGATTTCCTCACCGTCAACTTCTGATTTTAGCCCCTCAACCCCCAAGGGTGGAATAGCGTTAATATCAGCCACTACCCTGCATTTTTTCCCATATTCTTTGAGTACGTCTAATGGAAGAAGCTGAGTTCCAGCGGCTCCAGCTGAAAGAACTATCTCTGCATTTTCTATGGCTTTTCCAATTTCGTCAGAAGTTTGGGCTTCAACGCCCCGTACCCATTCACTATCAGTCTCTTCGTTTATCTTTGTTGCCACAGAGGAAGCTCTTTGAAGGTCGCGGGAAGTAAGAATCACGTTAGCCTTTTCCGATGCATAAAGCCTTGCAGCAGTTTGTCCAACTGGTCCTGTTCCAGCCAACACTGTAACCGCTTTATTCTCTAAGCCTCCAAATCCCTTTTCGAGGGAAAGTTCCAAGGCTTTTGCGACGGCGGCGGTGGCTGTTGTGTAGGCTCCTCTTGGGTCAATTATTATGGCAAGCTCAAAGGGTGGAAACATGCATTTTTTGGCTTTCTCTAAAACGTCATTTACTCGTTTAAAATCACGTCCATTAATGAAAATTTTTGTGTGTTTTGCTCCTTCCGGACCCCTTGGAAACATTGCATCATAAATGATTTTTTCAGCATCCTCAACAGTCACATCCTCATATTTCAATATTGCCGCATCTGGAAAAACATCCATTGTTGTTAGTATGTCAAAGGGGCTTGCGTGTTTATCTGTATCTAAAAAAATAAACACTTTTTTGAATTGTTGTTCTGGCAAGGTTGCGCCTCTCTAGTTGTTAATAGTGTTTAAACGTTTAAAAATTGCCATTACTCGCATGGTTTCGAACATCTTAAATATTAAATGGTTATCTTTGTAGTGATATATGTGGGAGAGTGAACATACTTTGACAGAAGCTGTTGAGAAAGGATTGAAAAAAATCGGCATAACAATTTCTAAACCGCTTCTTGCTATTCTCTGTATAATCTTCGGCATAATAGTAATAGCTTGGAAGGAATCTCTAAACCTAATAGTTGGTTTATTCCTTATAATTGAAGGTGTTCTGCTGTTGACGGACTATTTAGAAATCAAAAAACAACAACCACCGCCTCTGCCATCCTAAAATTTATTTATCCTTTATTTTTAATTTTCAGCAGCAATCCAATCTAAGCAAAGGTAAATTAATTGCCAGAACCTAGCATTCAGAATCTTTTAGTTGTTGGAATAGATACAGTTTCTATCGCTAACTCTGCGAAAAAGGCAGGTTACAAAATTTACGCAGCAGATTATTTTGGTGACATGGACCTTCGATGTGTCTGCTCCGGGTTTAAAGCGATAATCAAACAAAAACGTGGAAAAAGTTGTGGAAGAATGGAATCAAAATTCAAACCAGAAGCCTTTCTAAAAATCGCAAATTCCATATCTGAAAAATATAAAATAGATGCAATATTGCTTTCTTCCGGTCTAGACGACGATTTCAATATTCTGTATGAGTTAAACGATTTGGCCCCAATTCTAGGGAACTCTCCTAGAGTTATTGAGAGAGTTAGAAAAAAGCCAAGATTTTTCAAAGAGCTTAAACGTTTGGGAATAGCACATCCTGAAACGGCAATTGTGAAAGACATTGATGAGGCAAAATCCTCAGCCGCTAGAATAGGGTATCCAGTTGTGGTAAAGCCTGTAAGAGGTTTTGGAGGAGATAGCATTAGAACTGCCCGGAACTTTAAGGAATTGGAAAGAGCTTTTAAGATTTCTTTTTTTAGTGAAGAAATTTTGGTTCAAAAATTCATAAACGGCCTTCACGCAAGTGTATCTCTCTTAGCCACGACTAAAGATGTTAAAACTTTGACGATAAACGAGCAATTGTTAGGATTGCATTTTCTTTTTCAGCAAGAGCCCTTCGGATATTGTGGGAATATTGTCCCTTTATACGTCGCCGACTCTATTTTTAAAAGATGTAAGCATATAACTGAAAAAATCGCATCACACTTCGGCCTTCAAGGTTCAAACGGTATTGACCTGGTTATTTCCAAAGAAGGCACGCCTTACGTGGTGGAGGTTAACCCTCGATTGCAGGGCACTCTAGAATGTGTTGAAAGGGTTATCAGGATAAATCTGGTGAAGTCCCATGTTAATGCATGTTTACATGGTTCTCTGCCAACTATAAAGGAAAGAACATCAACCTTCTGCACTCGGTTAATTTTGTATTCACCAAAACGCATCATAGCCCCTGACTTGGTAGCCTTTCGAGAAGTTAGGGATGTTCCACTTCCGGAATGTATAATTGAGAAAGGGGAACCCATATGCTCAATTATAACCGAGGGAAAGAATCGAAATTTTTCATTTCAGAAGGCTAGAAAATTAGCTAAATCAATTTATAACATGGTTCATTCAGCTTAATCTTTTGAAAGGGCAAAGCCCATTTTTCGGACAACAGTTATTATGGGTGGCCCTATCATCACAGTTATAATCGTGGACAACGCAGCTTTTGTCGAAGTTTCAACAGCGCCCAAAACCCATATAGCTTGAAGAGCATTCACGTTGTAACCATAAAACAACTGATATGTTTGACACGGTATAAGAATGAAAATACGGAAAAGCACATCTGCTTCCAACCCAATAAAAGTGCTCAATGCAAGAATATGAAAAAGACAAGCACTAGACTTCGCATTCCATAATTTTTTCCATCTCTCCACCAAAAGGATAACAACAAATACAAAGCCTAATGCAAGATAAACATCCCACATGCCCCAGAAAGGAAGTTGCCACGCAATCGGTGTGGCAAAGAAGGCTCCTAACAAAACTAAATAATAGATAAATACTATCTTCCATTTCCCCCTAAAAACAAGGGCAGAAATCATTGTTCCAATTGGAGCCCCAAGCGTGAAAAGGAATTCTTCGGCTCCCCTAAAGAAGACAAAGTGACCGATCATTACCCCGATAAAGCTTGAAAAGAAACCGGACCATGATCCTAATATGATTCCGGTAATAGGTTCGGATATGAAAATCCAGCTATACCAAACGCCAGAAAAAGGCAAGGGAGGCCCTATCAATGAGTCGCAAACCACGTTGAATGAGGCAAAAGCAGCAATTAATGAAACGAAAACTGAATCCTTTAGTTTTTTCACAAAGACACCCGAAGCCTTCGTTGCACCTTGTTTCTATTTTACGTTTAAGTTTTAAATTTTACGTTTTCTACATACCGTCGATTATTAACGAAGCGATAACTGCAATTACAATGATAATAACCGTCTCAGTCAAGGTTATCTCTTCATCCCAAAAGGGCGAAATATTATGGTCCATATTAAATTCGTTTTTCTATACCGCAATTGTTTAATATGAAGTTTTATGATTCTACGTAACTCTTAAAGAGGGATTTATATGGTGCTTGCTGAAACGCTAGAAAAGCTCTCAAACGCTTGCGGTATTGCAGGTAGAGAGGAAGAAGTCAGAAGCTTGATGAAGAATTTCTTAAAACCACATGTAGATGAGGTCAATGAGGATAAACTTGGAAACGTTATTGGAATAAAAAAGGGAAAGAAAAACGCATCTAAAGTGATGCTTGCTGCCCACATGGACGAAATAGGCTTGCTGGTGAAAACAATTTCGAAGGAAGGCTTCATACAGTTCGCAAAGATAGGCGGGATAGACGACCGCATTCTACTAGCGCAAAAAGTCATAGTTTACACAGAAAAAGGACCGTTGCACGGAATAATTGGTTCAAAACCTCCCCACATACAAAAAGAAGAGGAACGCAAAAGAGTCCTCACTTATGATGAGCTATTCATAGACATTGGAGCCGAAAACCAAGAACAAGCCAAGAAAATGGGAGTAAAAATAGGAGACCCCGTGGGCTTTGACATAAAATTCGCGAAAATTGGAAAGAATATCGTAATTGGCAAGGCTTTTGATGACCGTGTTGGATGTGCAGTTATGGTTGAAGCAATGAAGCGTTTAGAAAAAACAGAATGCACAGTATATGCCGTTGGAACAGTGCAGGAAGAAGTTGGCTTAAGAGGGGCAACAACAGCTGCCTTCGGAATATATCCAGACGTCGGCATCGCGCTTGACGTGACTATAGCTGGAGATGTGCCTGGAGTAAGGGAAGTTGAGGCGCCAATAAAACTTGGGAAAGGGCCATCAATAGAAATTGCTGATATGGGATTAATTGCCCATCCAAAAGTTGTGCGATTGTTAGTGGATGCAGCTGAGGAAAACAAGATTCCATACCAGCTTGAGACAGGCTTGCCGGGATCAACCGACGCAGCACGCATATCCTTAACACGGGAAGGAGTGCCAAGCGGTGTCATATCCATACCAACTCGTTACATTCATAGTCCTTCATCCCTACTCAGTCTAGAAGATGCGGAAAAAACTGTAAAACTGACAGTTGCTGCTGTTCAAAAAATTCCAAAATACTTTTGACATTTTCATCTTAACGATTTTCGAACGTTTTCAAAGAATAGTATGGTTGAACGAGGGTCATATGAGATGTTAAAGATATGAAACAGAAAAATGTCCTTTGTGAAAAGGCAGCAACACGTTTTCTGGAAGGTTATAATTGCGCTCAAAGCGTCTTATTAACAATGTTTGAGCACTGGAACGGCGAGAACGAATTAATTCCAAAGATTGCTACAGCTTTTGGTGGGGGAATAGGGAGATGCGGGTCTGTTTGTGGAGCCTTAACTGGTGGTGTTATGGCTCTGGGAATTAAATACGGAACTAATGAACCCTCATTAGAAAAGCGACTGAAGGCCTATGAACTTGCACAGAAATTCTATAAAAGGTTTGAAAAGCAGCACGGAAGTGTTCTGTGCCGGGAACTTATCAGATATGACCTTTCTGTTCCTGAGGAATTGGAAGAGGCTAGAAAGGCGAGAATATTTGAAGAAAAATGTGTTAATTTTGTAAGGAAAGCCGTTGAAACCTTAATAGAGCTTGCTGAGCATTAAATTTACTTTACCCAGAACTTTACGAATAAAATTGCTGCTATTACGGATATTGCATATGGCAGAAACCATATCAAAATTTGAATTGCTATCGGAATTGCTTGAAGAGCGTCAAATGCTGCTTGGTTTGCTAATATTCCTAGTTGAACACTGTTCCAGAGTCCATGAGCGATAACTACAGAAGCTAGATTTCTGGCTTTAGTGTAAAAATAGCCGAATGGCAAACCTATAAAAAATGTAATTGCTACGTACTGAACCATACCCCACGGATTGAAGGGATTGAGATCCCAGACAAAATGCCAAATCCCGAATAAAACTGCTTGAATGAGGATTGCCTTATTGGTACCATAGAATTTTTCAAGGTGCGTTTGTACATAACCCCTAAAAAATCCTTCTTCACTTACACCGACGCATAAAGTATGGAAAGGCATTGCTAAGATGAAAACTGCAACAACATAGGATTGAACTGGTGTTTGATTCGTGAAGGCATAAATTAGAAGATAATTAGTAAGTAATGCTGATCCTCCTAGAATTGCGTAAAATATTAATCCGTGAAAAATCGCTTTTCCAATGTTTTGAGTTCTGAAGCCAAAGGCTGAAATATCAGTTTTTTCGATGGCGATTATTGTAAAAACTGTGAGGTAAATTAAAGGAGTTTTTTCGTATGGCATGCCAAACAACAGTGCAGACGGGATGCGGACAAATAAGGCTAAAATGAAGAGTGTGAAAATCCAGAAAAGAATTGTGCCTTTGTTTCTTCCATCGACTTGTTTTGAGAGTTTTTCCTTCTCTGGGTGATTTTCTTGCCATATGAGAATGGGAATTAGCAGCAAAATCGAGAAAAACATGGCGACATCTGTTGAGAAAAGATACGCGCTTATGAATATTATTAGTGCAAGAGCGAAGTATGTTAAAATAGCTTTTAGAACTGCCATTTCTGTCAAGGTCTTCGCACCTTTCTGCAATGTAACTTACATTTAATGGTGTGGAATTAAACTTTCACTCAGTTACAGAACAAAATGATTTTAAAAACAAGAGTTTATTATTTACATGGCTGAAGTTATGGCTGAGAAAAAGGGTTTCGAGTTTTTGGAGCATACGGCAGATGCTTACATTGCTGCTTATGGAAAGGATTTAGCTGAGGCTTTCGAAAACGCTGCTCTTGCAATGTTTGATGTTATGACAGAAGTGGAAAAGGTTAATTCGGAAGTTGAGGATTATGTGAAAGTTGTGGCGGAGGATGAATACGCTCTTCTTTACAGTTGGCTTGAAGCGTTGCTTGTAAAATTCGACATTAAAGGGATGTTTTATTCTAAGTTCAAAGTTTTAGACTTAAACAAAACCTCAAACGGTTTTAGGCTTAGGGCAGAGATTTGGGGAGAAAAGTTTAATCCGGAAAAACATGTGCAGAAAGTTGGTGTGAAGGCTGTTACATATCATCGTATGGAAATCATCAAAGAACCAAACAAAGTTACGCTAAAATTTATTCTTGACATATAAACAATTTTTTCTTTTGTATTAGATTTCACTTACGAGGTAAATTGCTTTTATGGCACGCTAAGCGAGCTTTAATTTTTTTAAGCCGTTCAGAATTTCTTCTACTGCCACTTCAGGTGGCATTTCCAGCGATTCGGTTTTGAACTCTATGAAAGGAACATTTTTTTCCTTATAATATTGCAGAATCGGCTGAGTTTGCTGCTCATAAACTTCAATCCTTTTCTTTATGACTTCTGGCGTATCGTCTGGGCGTTGGTATAAAGGTCCGCCGCATTTGTCGCATATCATGTCCTTTTTTGGCTTTAAGTAGCGTATGTTGTAGACTTCGCCGCAGTTCTTGCATATTCTTCGTGTGGATAAGCGTTCGATGATTATCCAGTCTGGCACTACAAGTTGGATTATGACGTCGATTTTTGCAATTGTTTCTAGGGCTTTTGCTTGTTCGATTGTGCGTGGGTATCCATCAAAAAGGAAACCCTTCTTGTTCTTGATTTTTGCTATGTGCTGTTTCAAAACCTGTATTGTCAAACTGTCTGGGCCAAGTAATCCTTTTTCAACGTAGCTTCTTACTTCTCTTCCTAAATCAGTATCTTCTTTCATGATTTCACGGAAAATGTCGCCCATAGCAATTACATCAACGTCGAGCTTGGATTGTAACCGCGAAGCATAAGTGCCCTTGCCAGAACCCGGCGCACCAAAAATGATAGCATTAACCATTCCTATTCATCCTGAATATGGTATGTCATATTTTCGTAAGAGAACAGCAAGTTGATAATTAAGTATTACTGTGCGAGGCTTAAAAAGCTCGGGTGATTGGAATAAACTCTTCTAATGTTTTAGCCTTTCTAATAAACCTAAGTGGCAACATCTCTTGAAATCCCCATTTTTTCTCTCCTAAACCGCACACTTTCGTTTGGCGTAAAACTTGATATGTTTGGTTCTTATCTTTTGGCGAAAATCGGAGTTCGAATCTCTCCCGGGCTACCAACAGATGTGATTGTTCGACGAGAAAGAAATTTAAAGCCTCGACTACTATATTACGAGAGGAAAAAATGCATGTCAATACATATTCGAAGAGTTCTGATAGAGGCTCTTAAACCTCGTGAGACACCCATTGTCGAATTGTCACAAGCAATTTGTTCCGTAAACGGCGTTGAAGAATGCGACATGGTGGTCACCGACGTCGATGTAAAGACAGAGACAATCAAACTAACCGTAAGAGGCCCAAACATAGAGTACGATGGTATAGCAAAAATTATGCAGGAACACGGCATGTCAATCAAAGGTGTGGATGAAATCAGCGTATCAAAAACAAAGCAACCTTCCACAAGACCCGCCTCGCCATAGGCTCGCATTTTCCACCGTCTAAACTGCTTTAGATTAGAGAATCCAAAAGAAATCCGATGATGAAAGCAATCAATCCGAAACCAACCATTCTCAACCCCTTCATCCAAGGGTTCTTTTTTCCAAGTCTGCCCATATAGACTCCGGCACCAAATAGTATGCTCAAGGCTAACACAACAGAAAACCAAGAGGCTAGGTTAATCTCCAAAACCTGCAAGGCAACAAGTACAAATGGGGATATTGTCACCGCGCATGAAAAAAGAGGCGTTAAGAAATTAATCAGAGCTGCCAGTATTATGATGGATCTAGCCGCTCTTTCAATCGTTGTGCCGCTCAAATCCCTAAACAACGCCCTTTCTAGTTCAGAAATCTTTCTTTCCCGCTCAAGACTTTCAGCTTCGTACACGCTAACTCCAGTTGAAATACCGAGGGCAAGACTGCTCGTCACCATAGTGACGAGGACAACTCCGAGGCTAGCATCAGCGGCAAAAGCTGCGCCAACAACTATACCGAGTAGCATAAAGGTTGAATCAAACAAAGTGTTTATGAAGAATCTACGAATAATAGGACCAACATCCTCTCTCCTAAGTATCTCTCTTAAACTACGCACGCGCTCCACCCTTCTGAAGCTTAACAAGTTTGAGCATATCTAATATGCGTTTTCCTATAAATCGGGCTCATTTTGCTGACTTTCGTGTCAGCTTGATGTTAGAAATAAATTAGATGGCAACTCCGATAATTTAAATCGATATTTGAACCTAAACCAGGCTACCAAAAAACATGAACTGGATAAGCATCTTTTACTCGAAAACGGAAAGTTGAACATGCCAATTTATCCACTTTTCCCACAACATATTTGAAGCCAAATAGAGGGGCCTAGCACTGTTGCACGCACACACCACCCTAATCCTTTATAGCTTCTAACGGATTAAAAACGTTATTTCTTTCACAAGCGTCTCTGGAACAATGCTTCTTCCCCTCCGCTTATTCAACCTAACAAAGCCAAATCTGCTTAACACCTTCAAATCTTGGTATACGTTTTTCACGTTTCGCCTCACCTTCTGCGCTAAATCATTTATCGACTCCACCCTTAAAACAGCAAGCTTATACAACAATTCTATCCTTTTAGGCGTCAACAAAGCGGCTTGTTCTGGTTTAAAGTCTTTGATTTCCTCAACAGTGTAGTCTAGTGTCCCCTCTTCAATGTAGCCTTTATAGCTGTCCACAAGTTCAGCCCATTCAAAATAGATTCTCGCATGTTTTGCACTCAGCTTTTGCCCGAGAAATAGTTCTTCGAACTTTTCAAAACTCATGCTATACTCTTTCTCAAATTTTCTGATTTTTTCTTCTATTTCCTCAGATGTTAAACTCCGGATGATTCTGATAAGCATAAACGTTCACAATTAAACGTAAGCCAACCAGCTTAAAATCTTCACGATGAAAACATTTAAAGCAGTTAATGACGACTTTAAAATTCTACCGGAAAACCATGGCATGATGTAAAAATGCAAATAACAAAACTTGAGAACCACCTATATCAGATTGATGTTGAAACTGCTGGAATTAAGAATTTTATCGCCAGCTACATATTAAAGGGAAAGCAGGTGGCAATGGTTGAAACAGGTCCAACCTCATCGGTGCCCAATCTGCTTTTCTGCTTAAAGGAACTTAACGTAAAGCCTGAAGACGTAGTCTATGTTGCTGTTTCCCATATTCATTTAGACCATGGCGGGGGTGCTGGGAGATTGTTAAAATATTTGCCTAAAGCCAAAGTTATCGTTCATCCAAGAGGCGTGCCTCACCTCGCAAATCCAGAAAAACTGTGGCAACAATCAAGGGAGGTTCTGGGAAGCATAGCTGAAACGTATGGTAAACCAGAACCTGTTCCTGAAGAAAGAATTATTGCGGCAACGGATGGCATGACTTTTGATATTGGAAACAATATTAGACTAAAAGTTGTAGAGACCCTCGGACATGCTTCACACCACTTA
>Ga0315296_10000588_pt1 | contig 33138 bp, 28 predicted proteins | sample YL17G14_18_MG_FD_203921 | JGI IMG/M metagenome (GOLD analysis project Ga0315296, IMG submission 203921) | Sediment microbial communities from Yellowstone Lake, YNP, Wyoming, USA - YL17G14_18 | ecosystem: Environmental > Aquatic > Freshwater > Lake > Sediment | place: USA: Wyoming | collected... | reverse complement strand
GAACGTCGGGTGTGGAGAAAACAAGACGGATCAGTGAAGCCAGGAGCGTGAACATGCCGCTGAATATCTGAGGTCGCTAAGGAGAAATCAATTGTTATCAGGCAGATGTGATTTTGGCGAAGGACAGCCTTGATCAGACGCACGGGCAGGCATCGGACCTTGGTCCGATCTGAATTGACCGCGATTTCCCAAGTCGCGCGGAATTCTGGCGACCCACGGCTCAGCCGAGTCGGACTTATGCTTGGGAATGCAGATCCGGATTTGGCCTGGCGTACGACCCAGGTAGATAGGGAAACTGTTTTGCCACGTTTTCAATCAGTTCAACCCCGAAGCCAGGCTTGTTCGGCAGATCCATGTAGCCTTTCTTCGCAACCAGCGGTTCTTTGAAAATCTCCTCCTTGAACGGGTTGTAGGTCTGATTCAGTTCCAGCATAAGATGGTTGGGAATCGCGGCCACCAGCGCGGCATTGGCCATGGTCGTTAGACCGCCATGCCAGTTGTGCGGACAGCAGCATTTCTTCTTGAGATTCGCCAAACGGGCAATGTGCCACGCCTCGGTGACACCGGCCATATTGCAGTCCGGCTGGACGATGTCGTAGGCGTCTCGGTCGATCCACGGCTTGAAATCAAATCGGGTCCCTAGTTGCTCGCCACCGGACACCATCACTGTAGGTAGCGCCTGATTGATCCGGACATAGCCTCCAATCGCGCCTTCTGCCCGCATGTCGATGGGTTCCTCGAACCACAGGAATCTCAACTCTTCCAGGACGGGGCAGAGCTCCAAGGACTCCTCGAGAGTCAACCGCATGTTACTTTCCTGCATGAGCTCGAAGTTCGGCCCGACAGCCTCCCGCAGCTTATAGAGATACGGAACGTACTTCTTCACGCTCATGCCGCTATTCTTCCATTCAGTTCCGAGGCGAAACTTGAAAGCGGTGTAGCCCTCTTCCTTGTACCGGAGAGCCTCGTCAATCAAGTCTTCCGGCCGCCTGTACCAGGCGTACTCTACGCCGCCGCTGGCATACACCCGAATGTGAGGGTTCGGCTCGTTGTCAGTGGCCAGGAGCTTGTACACCGGCAGGTTCTTGGCTCTACCGATGATGTCCCACAGAGCCGCATCGACCCCGGCCCAGGCTGCGTAATTGGGGTGCTGGCCTCCCCACCCACAGGCGAGATGCTCCACGTCGAATGGATTCATACCGACCATCCCGGGCCGGATGTATTCTTCGACAAACCCCTTGATGTCTTGCGGGCCGCCGTAGGGGCTGGACTCGCCTATGCCCACAATTCCCTGGTCAGTGAAAACCTGCACCAGAACCGCATCGGTTTTCCAGGCGACCATCGTGCCAGTAACCCACTGCTTGTTCCGGGGGAGTTCATACGACATGAGGGTGACCTTGATGTCGCTGATCCTGAGGTTCTCACGGCCAATCCCGTCCAGTGGATGCAGTCGCGCGTTGCGCTCCATCTGATCCGGCCCGGCCTCCGAGGCCGCCAGCGTCGGTAACGCGGCAGCTAGGACCAGAAATGATCTGCGCGAGTAATAGGCCATAGAGTGTGACACTTTTCAGATGCGATTGAAGATCCGAAGCGCCTCCTGCAGGGACTTGAATTGCCTGATAAGCGGTACCATCTTGTTCTCCTTCGTCTCGATCTCCTGGGCTTTCTTGAGGACTTCCTCGGCCTTGTCCTGCGGGACCCGCACCACGCCATCCTCGCTCGCGACGATGATGTCTCCCGGCCTCACGGTGACGCCAGCGCATCGGACAGGAATATTCTTGGCGACGCTGGCATAGCGTCCCACAGCGGTGGCCGGCGTAACACTACGACCAAAGACGGGCAGGCCCATGTCACGGAGCTCGCCGACGTCTCGCACGCCACCGTCCACGACGATCCCGGCCATACCTCGCGCCTTAGCGGCTGTGCCCATCAGGCCGCCAATGCCCGCCGTATTCAGGCCGTCCTCGACCACAATCACACCCACTTCGCCGGGCTTGGCCTCATCTATCATTTCCACGGCGTGTTTCACGGCCAGTTGTGGTACCGCTCGCTCCGGCGGCGCTGGCCGCATCAAGGTGGTCACGGCGCGTCCCGCGAACCGTCCACTAACGATGGGTCGCATATCGTGGGTCATGAATCCCGGTTCCCCGGCCACCGTGTCCACCGCATCCGACACCGAGGCCAGGGCTACCTTCTGGAAACCGAGAAGCAGAGGATCGTCGGGGCTCTTTTTCTGGCTCCCGGAGAGGACTTGCAGAGCGATCAACAGGCAAACAACTCCAACGAAAGGAACCCACCGGACACGTCGCGAGCTGTGGCTCATTTGTTTGCTCCTTACTCAAGGCTTGGGATTCCGCCTTTGGCTCTCTTGTTCCGCCTCAAACTCCTTGTGCAACTCCGGATTCAAAGGGTAGACGTCGCGGAAACGGTACTTCTTCTGACGGGCTAGGCTGCGCTCGTAGTCCTCCTGTTCCACAATCTGCCTGGCTCCCTTGATGACTTCTGCTGCCAACTGGGGAGGGAAAAACAGCGCGGCCTCCTCCTCAGCCACCACCACGTCGCCCGGTAATACAGTGGCGCCTCCCACACGGATAGGGACATTCCAATCGACGCCAATCTGCGTGGCCACATTGGGATCAAATCCCACGGCGAAAACGGGGAAGTCTCTCATTTGCCGCAGCTCCGCTAGGTCGCGGGTGGAACCGTAAATCACCGCTCCGCGCGCGCCAGCCTCTTGCGCTCCCAGCGCGGATATGTCACCAAAGAAAACGCCGTCCGTTAGCGCACCGCCTAGGTCCACAACCAAGACGTCACCAGGCTTGGCGTCCTCTGCCGCGCGCACATTGTAATACGCTGGCCAGTCTCCTTCCTTGGCCAGTGTCCCCATCGCTTCCTCCACGTCCGGCCGCCGGGGCAAATACCGAATCGTCAATGCCCGGCCCACTAGGCGCGCCTCGGGGCGTGTGGTCTTCAAGCCGGCGAAGTAGTTGTTGTAGCCGAGATCCTTCAGAACGGCCCAGATCGCCTCCAGCGGAAATTTCTTCAGTTCATCCAGTTGCTCGTTGTTCACCGGAGTCCGTGTTGCCATCAGGACGTCCATCACCGGGCTATAAGTGTCGCGATTTCGTCGCAGCGCCGGGTCCGGAGTCACCTGCCCCCTCGCAACCCCCATGACGAAAATGATAATGGCCAAACAATGTAAATAACGCATAGCTATGCTCCTTCTCCGGATACGAACCAAGGCGTCCCCGGAACCTGGGCGCTCCGGGCCACTTCTTCGTTCATTTCTACCCCGATCCCAGGACGGTCAGGAACCGTGACGAAACCCTTCTCGATGATTTCGCCTTCCTGGATGAAGCTTCTCCACAACCGCAGGCGACGAAGCCAGTGCCACTCCAGGGCCAGGAAGTTCGGAATGGCGGCGCAGACATGGCAAGAGGCCATCGTGCCGACGGGCGAGACGACACAGTGCGGCGCGACGGGGATGTAGTAGGTGTGGGCCATATCTGCAATCTTGCGCCCTTCGAGCAACCCTCCACACTTCTGCATGTCCGGCTGGAGAATGTCGGCAGCACGTTTCTCCAGGACTTCCCTAAAGCCGAATCGTAGAAACAGGTTTTCGCCGCACGCAATGGGCGTCTTCGTCGATTCGCGAACGGCACGCAGGGCATCGACGTTCTCGGCGGGAACGGGCTCTTCCAGCCACAGCAGCTTGAAAGGTTCGAGCTCCGTGGCCACGCGCTTGCCAGTCGTCACATCGTACTGGCCGTGCATATCGACGGCCAAGTCCACCCGTTTGTCAAAGGCCTCGCGGAAAAAAGCAACCCTTTTGACCATACTATCAATCTCACCGTTACTCGCCGTGCGATTCATCTTGTCCCAGCGCAGCGGGGAGTCGAGCTCGTCAATGTCGGTTTTCACCGCCGTAAACCCAAGATCCTTGACCGCCTCAAATGCCTCCTGGCTGCGAGGATCTCCCGGGCTCGGCTCGGCCATGTCGCAGTAGATCCGAATCCGGTTCCGCATCTTGCCGCCCAATAGTTGACAAACAGGAAGCCCTAAGGCTTTTCCGGCCAGATCCCATAACGCGATCTCCACGCCGCTTAGCGCTGCCACGAATTGCCCGGCTTGTGCTCCGGCGAAGATACCGCTCGTGCGAAGGCTCTCAAATAGGTAATCGACATTGAGCGGGTCCTGACCTATCAGCGAGCGCTTGAATTCATGAATCAAGGGCACTGCACCGACGGCAGCGTCGGTGGCCTCGCCCTGGCCATAGATTCCTTGATTCGTGTAAACGCGCACGTGGACCTGGTGGCCGTGAACCGCCACCTGCGCCGTGCGCACATCCGTGATTCTCATTTTTGGCCGTCGATATGGCGATGTGGTGTTCTGGACGGCTGCGGACAGATTCCGTAGGCTGAACACGCTTGCCAGGGCTGCACCGCTGACCGACAAGAACTGTCTCCTAGTTCGCTTGCCCATCTGTTTCTCCTTCTGCCGTTGGGGTCAAGAAAACACAAATGGAGTCGGGAACTCGAGTGAAATGAGGGCTGGATTCCGGTCTTTGATCACTGTCCTCTGCCATGGACATCAAACGCTAGGCCGCGAAGACAACTAGAAACCAGCGGAGCGCTTTGAGAGGGAGGATATCAAGTTTAGTGAGGGAAGCAACTCCGTTCCACCAGAATGCCGCTGTGGGTGGACAAAATGCCTGCAGCCCAGGAAACAGCTGCTACTTCTCGGCAAATCAGACCAAGGGTGAATTCCCGGCCGTGTTTCTGATCAAGGCCACTAATCCCATTAAATTCAACGCGGAGGGAGTTTTTGGTATGGACACATATTGAAGGACGCAAAGGAAGGAAACGAGAACTGGTGCGAATGGCAGACTCGGGCGGGCAAGCAGATTCGAGGAGAGAATGTGTCAACCCTTCCTCTGCCGGGCGGAGCACTCAAAAGATTTCATGAAACGCAGGTTGGGCTCGGGGGGATCCGAAAAGGCCAGCCAAAAGGCTTCGTCGGCGCCGGTTCCTGAGCTGCAACAGAAAGAAATGGGGCGACCCGTTGCCGGGTCGCCCCTGAATTTGCGGCAGAATTTCAGAACGAGAACCTCAGTCCGAACTGAATGGTGCGTGGGTCGTAAGTTGAGGTCACTTGTCCGAACGCTCCAGAAAGGACGTTGGTTTCAATGCCGTGGTACTGGGTGTGGTTGAAGGCGTTGAAGAACTCAGCACGGAACTGGAGCTCCGCTCCCTCCTTGGTCCCGATGGGGATGCCGCTGAAGGTCTTGAAGATCGAGAGGTTCCAGTTGTTGCGGCCGGGGCCCCAGACGATGTTCCGTCCTGCGGTTCCGAACGTGAGCTCATCAGGTTCTGCGAAGGCCTCGGCATTGAACCACTTGGTTAATGTCTTCGGCCCTGCAGGGTTGGCGACCAGCTTGGGACGCACACTCCCGAAGCCCACTCCAGCGTAATCGCCAGGATAGGTCGGAGTCCTTGGCATCCCAGTCTGGAACGTGGTGATACCGGAGACTTGCCACCCGCCGAGCGCCTTGCGCACGAAGGCGTTGGAATGGCCCTTGAAAAACGGCAGGTCGTAGATGTAGTTCAGCGTGAGGACGTGCCGCCGATCCTGGTCGGAGCTAGCGCGGTCGAACCCCAGGTCATAGGGATTGAAGACGCCGCTGAAGTCCCCGCTTTGGATGTCGATGGCATGCGCCCACGTGTACGCAGTCTGCAGCGTGAACCCGTGGTAGTTATCGATACGCAGGTTCACTTGCAGTGAGTTGTAGTTGCCGGACGTGGAGTTAGCGGCGTAACTGATACCGCTGAAGCCCAAGAACGGCCTGATCCGGTTAACACCCAGCGTGCCAGCCCGCACCTCCGCGCGACGCGGGTCGGAGAGCAACGGTGTGTTGATGTTCCGCTCGACCCGCTGGTGGGAGTTCTGGTTCCCGACGTAGGCGACCGAGAGCACTGTCCGCGGCATCAGCTCGTGCTGAATGCCGAAGCTCCACTGTTGGCTGGTGGGAACCAAGTAGTCCTTCGCTAGGGCGTAGACGCTGCCAGGGAAGATCGGGACGGTCGCCTTCTGACCGTTCAGGGCGCTGACGCTCGGGTCACTGAAGTAAACTATGTCAACGCCGGGGTAGAAGGAGAATGGCGGATTGGGGCCGCCATTGTAAACGTCGTTCCCCTGAATGCGCTCGTAGAACAAGCCATAGCCGGCGCGCAACACGGTCCTACCGGCGCCCGTCAGGTCGTAGGCGAAGCCTATGCGCGGACCTATCGTGTTGTAATAGTTGTCCACGAGCCCGCGCGGAACGCCGCCTTTGCCCGCTAAACCGATCCCATTCATATAGAAGGGGATGTCCGATAGCGGAACGCCAGGAACGGTGGTGAAGCCAGGGCCAGTCGGATCCAGGCTCCCATCAGGATTGAAGATGGGGGCTTGCGCAGGATCATAAAGGTCCGGGTAGAAATCGGACTGCCGGTCTTGAATCTCGTACACATGCGGCATGACTTCCCAACGCGCACCCAAATTCACCGTCAACCGCTTGGTGGCCCGCCAGCTATCGGTGAGGTAGAACGAAGCCGTGCTGGTCCGCCAGTGGCCGCGGTCCTGGATCGCGAGTTCGGAGTACGACTTTGCATAACCCAGCAGGAAGTCCGCAAAGTCATCGCCCGTGAAGTCGCCGGAGAAGCTGTAGGATCCCTGGGTGTTCCCGAAGAGGTCTTGGTTCTTGCGGTAGCGCATGAACTGCCCACCGAACTTCAGGGCGTGGCTGCCGACCATCCAGGAAACGTCATCGCGAACTTGCTGGCTGTCAGCGGCATTCCACCAGGGCCAGGACGCCGGCTGGTAGTTCACCCCAAGGTATTTGGTCAGATTAACGTCTGGCAGCCGGTCCAGCTTGTTGCTGGGGAAGAATTCCTGGATCGTCATGCCGCTGGGCTTGGCGAAGATCCCCGTCGGCGTCAGGTCGATGCGGTTGCCGTTGTAGTTGTACGAGAATTCATTCAGCAACGAAGGATTGATCGTGTAGGTGATTCTCAACACTCCGCTCTTGCCGGGGTTCTTGAAGGTCGTGCCGATTGTGGGGTAGGTGCTGCCACTCCACAGTGACGTCATCGTCTCCTGAACGATTGCGTCGTTGATGAAGTGGGCCATGATGGAGAGCTTGTCGGAAACATTGTGGTCCACACGAATGATCTCCTCGCGCACATTGATGGGCACCATGCGCGAGTCGATGTAGCGGTCGCCAGGAGCATTCGGCAACGGGAGGGCTCCAGTGCCCAGGAAAGCCTGAGCGTTGGGATCGATCAAGCTGGCAGGAATAACGTTGCCTGGGAACTGCTGGCCTGGCGTGAGACCTGCTGCTGCGAATTTGGCCAGCATCGCCGGGTCGCCCGGGCTGACGTTCGGAACGTAAATGGGAGCGCCCCCGCGGTAGTTGCTGAAATCGCCGCTGCGAAGATCCTCGTTCGCCGCCGCTGCGTTGACGACGCTTCCTTGGCGGATCCGTCGCCACTCCTGGTTGAAGAAGAAGAAGGTCTTGTTCTTGGCCGTGTTGTACTTGCCGGGAATGTAGAAGGGGCCCCCAAGGTTCCACCCAAACATGTTGACGCGGAGAACGGGGGGCTCGGCCGCGCGCGTCCCATCCGGGTTGCGCGGCACGGCGTTGATGAAGTAGTTGACCGAGTCCACGGCGTCGTTGCGATGGAACCAGTAGGCCGATCCATGGAAATCGCGCGCGCCCGACTTCAACATCATGTTCACGGTGCCTGCGGAGCCGATGCCGAAATCGGCGCCGTAGTTGCTGGTCATGATCTTAAACTCGGAGATGGCGTCCATCGAGGGCATGACGGTGACGCACCCGCCGCAACCGCGGTCATAGTTCTCGCCCCCGTCAATCATCCAGATGTTGTGCTCGTTGCGAAGGCCATTGAAGCGGATGCCGCTGTCGGAACCCACGCCAATGGGCAAGTTGAAATCCGGGATGTCCGTGGTGACGCCGGTGGTCAGCGTGGCCAGGGCAAAAAAGGTGCGCGTGTTCACCGGAAGCTGGGCCACCTGCCTGGGGGAAATCAGGTCGCTCATCTCGCCGGATTCGGTCTGCACTTTCACCACGGCCTCGGATACAGTTACACTTTGGGTGACCTCCCCGATCTGCATGGGAATATCCACCCGCAGCGTGTCGTTAACGTTCAGAACGATGTCAGTGCGAGAATACGTCCGGAAGCCCTGGAACTCAGCTTTCACTCCGTAATGACCTGGAACGAGTTCGGGGGCAATGTAACTTCCGGTCGCATTAGTTTCCAGCGTGCGCGTAGCGCTGGTATCAGTATTCGTGACGGTGATCTTGACCCCCGGCATGGCTGCGCCCGAAGGGTCCGTCACCGAGCCGACGATGGTGGCTTTTACCTGGGCCAGGACCATGCTCGGCAAGAAGAGCAGACTAAAACACAGCAAAGCGAAAAGGCGGAAACACACTTTTTTCTTCATACATTTCCTCCTTATTGTGCGGAAGACAGCGGAAGACATTGGAAAGCGACGGGGTCCGCCATGCGGGCCGGCGTTTTGCGCCCCCATGCCGCGCCTCTCAACAACCCGACACCCGAGGAACCAAGCAGAAGAGACTCGACGCTTAGAGAACCGATATGACGATGCGCCCCTCCGCTGGGAGAGCCCAGCGTCCCTCCACCTCAACGATTCCGACGCGTCCCCGACAACCGATAGCCGCGCCTCCGCGCCGCCAATCGACGCTGAAGCAATTGGTTTGTGGCGGTCAAGCCCGCCGCCACCTCTCCAAACGTGCCCTTTCAGCAGCGTACGAGTCCTTAGCTGATGGAAATCAGCGCGATGATAACTCGCTGTTGCCCCTTGCAGGGCGAGGTTCGTTCGGTGTACTCGCCTACCTGGGTCACGCGAGACTGGGCTGCGAGTGAACTCCACCTCCCTCTCAGATAACGGCAAAATCCCGCAGACAGACCCAGCTCCCGACGATTGAGCCCCAACTTCGGTCGCAATCTTAATACCGAGCCACCAGGGTGTCTAGACCCCAGTTTGCGGAAACTTCTAGCCATTTTGCGTCACAAGAGCTTGGCTGAACTCCCCCGCAATTGCGCCTGAAAAATCAACAACCATCCATTCGTAACTGTATGATAAGGTCTGATTTGCGTCAGGGCCGGGGATACGAAACTCGAGCTTGGAAAAAGGCATGAGAAGGAGCAGCCCCTCCACCGCCGTGACGCCCCAGGTGACCCTGCTATTGGAAACCTCCACCGAATCTTGCCGAGGACTTCTTCGGGGGATTGTGCGTTACTCACGTTTGCACGAGCCGTGAACTCGCGATTGGATTCGCTGCCTCTATAGCAGCCACTATTCGGGCAGCTTCAGCTCTCCTTCCATCGAGAACTGCGCTTCCGCCCCGGGTGCGCCGGTTCCAGGCTGGCCCCCGCCCACATGGATGCGATAGGCGCCCGCCGCGACCACGCGATCTCCGGCCTCATTGACGCAGCTCAGGTCTCGCGGATCGAGTTTGAAGTACACACGCTGCGTTTCGCCCGGGGCCAGATGGACCCGCTTGAATCCGCGCAACGCGCGGATTGGTGCACCGGGCACTTTCGGAAAACTCAAGTAGAGCTCCGCCACTTCGTCTCCGCCGCGCTGGCTGAGGTTCCGCACATCCACATCTACCTCCAGAGAATTGCCTGCCTTCAGGTTTGCCGCTGAGAGCTTCAGGTTACTGTAAGCGAACTGCGAATAGCTCAGACCGTAACCGAATGGATATAGCGGTTGCACGTCGGAATACCGGTAGGTTCTTCCCTTCATGGAGTAGTCCTCGAAGGGGGGCAAATCATCCACGCTCTTACAGAAAGTGACGGGCAGGCGTCCGGCGGGATTGTTGACACCCGCCAGCGTTTCGGCAATCGCGGCCCCCCCCTCCTCGCCCGGATACCACGCCTCGAGGATTGCGTTCGCATTTTGGTTCGCCCAGTTCACCGCCATGGCGCTGCCGTTCATCAACACCACCACCAGCGGTTTGCCTGTCGCCTTGATTGCCTTGAGCAGCTCTTCTTCCTCCTTTGGCAGGTCGAGACTCGTACGATCCCCGCCCTTGAAGCCCTCCGGCAGATCCGCGCGGCGCATTTCTTCGCCTTCCAGATCTGCAGTGATGCCTACCACGGCGATCACTACATCGGCCTCCCGTGCTGCCGCCGACGCAGCTTGTACGGTGTCGTCTCCTTTGACTTCGGACCAGAGCAGCCTTACCCCGCGGTAGAAGCCCGACCCGCCATAGAAGTATTCGAGCCGCAGAGGATAGCTTCGCCCTTTTTCCAGTCTCACCTCGCTGGTGCGTGTGGTTAATTCGGAGTGCTGCATCCAGTCGTCCAGCAGGAGCTTTCCGTCCAGCCAGAGCCGTGCTCCGCCCGCGCCTTCAACCGACAGCCTATACGTCGCCGAATCCGGTGGCGTCAGCACGCCGGACCATCGCGCCGAGAAGTCCCCTGCCGCCGAGAAATCCTCCAATCCCAGTTCTTCCGGGAGGGGGTGCTCTGGACTAAAGTCGACTTGTGCATCGGTCCGGGTCACGACGGGTTTTCCCGAAAGATCCTTGTTGTGGAAGTAGATCCCCGTCAATCCCACCTTGCCGTCCCCGGTGCGGAGGGACGCCGCCGGCACCGGAGCGGCACTGCGCAGAAACTTCGTCCCGGGGGTGAAGGTCACGTGCGCCGTTCGAAACTGATTGCGAATTCCGTCCAGCGCCGTTGTTGCGCGCGAGGGTGTACCGTTGTAATTACCTTCCAGTGCGCGCACAGAGTCCGCCAGCGGCCCGATGACCGCAATATTCTTCGTCGCCGGCTTGAGCGGGAGCACGCCGTCATTCTTCAGCAGCACCATGGTCTTGCGGGCCGCCTGCAGCGCCAGTTGCCGGTGTGCTTCGCTGTCATTCTCGCTGAAGGGAATCTGCGCGTATTTCACCAGTTCCGGCGGATCGAACATCCCGAGCTGAAACCGAGCGCGGAAGAGCCGCTTCAACGTCACATCCACGTCCTTCTCGTTCAGGAGTCCCTGTTTCACGGCGTCCGCGTACATCACGTAGTCCGAATTGTCCTTCATCTTCGAAGTGAAATCACAGCAGTCGTTGTCGGTCCCTTTCTTGAGTGAAATCGCCGCCGCCTCAGGCATCGTCTTGACGAAGTGATGCCCGCTCATGATGTCCGTAATGGCGCCGCAGTCCGACACCACGTAACCCTTGAACTTCCATGCCCCGCGCAGGCGATCCTGCAGGAGAAACGTGTTGGCGCAAGCCGGCTCGCCATTGATGCTGTTGTACGCACACATCACCGAGCCCGCCTTGCCCTCTGTGACCGTAGCGCGAAAGGCCGGCAGGTACGTGTCTTCCATGTCGTGCTTCGACACATTCACGTTGGTCGTGTGCCGCGTCGGCTCCGGCCCGCTGTGCACGGCAAAGTGCTTCGGCGTGGCAACGACTCGCAGATACTTTGGATCATCGCCTTGCATTCCAGTGACGAAGGCCACGCCCATCCGTGCCGTCAGGAAGGGGTCCTCTCCGTACGTCTCCTGTCCGCGGCCCCACCGCGGGTCGCGAAAGATGTTGATGTTTGGCGACCAGAACGTGAGCCCCTCGAAAATATCCCTTCTCCCTTGTCGCACGGCCTCATGGTGTTTGGCGCGCGCCTCCGTGCTGATCACGGTTGCCACCTCCTGCATCAGCGGCGTATCCCAGGTTGCCGCCAAGCCAATGGCCTGAGGAAAGACCGTCGCCGTGCCGGCGAAGCCCACGCCGTGCAACCCCTCGCTCCACCAGTCGTAGGCCGGCACCTGCAGCCGCGGAATCGCTCGCGCCTGGTTCACCAGTTGCGATGCTTTCTCCTCCAGGGTCATCCGAGACACCAGATCGTCCACGCGCTGCTCCATCGGCAGTGCAGGATTCAGGTAGGCCGGTTGAGACCCGGTTGCGGCATCCTGCCCGAGGGCCGTGCCCCCTGCAAACAGAAGGATCGAGAGACTCAGAACCGCTATCGAGCCACAAAGGCGCGTTCTGCAAAAGCGCATAACAGTCCTCCTCTTACCAGTCTCCGCATCACTCAATCGTCTTGCCGGGCCTGAATCGAACGGCACAAAAGAGGCCTACGGCAAACAGACCCCCCACGCGATACCGGGATACACGCTGCCCAGCACACCAGCGGTAGGCCGAAGCAACGGGAGATGACTACGAACAGTCCCGAAAACTGACCACGCATCCAACGCTCGATTCTTACTTTTGTCGGCATGCTAGTGCCGAGCCACTGACATGTCCAGTCCCCAGTTTGCGGAAACTCGCGGACATTTTGCGTCAGAGCCGATTTGTCGAACCTCCCACAGTTAAGCTTGAAAATTAAATGGGATCCGGGTATAAGCACTGTAGTGTGCCCTGATTTGCGTCACGGGCGGCGATACGAAATCCAAGCCGGAGGAGGCATGAGGACAAGGCCCATCGTCGCGCGGATGCCCCAGGTGGCCTTATTGTTGGAGACCTCGACGGAGTATGGTCGAGGACTCCTTCGGGGCATTGTGCGTTACTCTCGCTTGCATGGGCCGTGGTCGCTGTATGTTGCTCCCGGGCATCTCGAACAGGCTTTGCCCAAGGCGAAATCCTGGAGCGGAACGGGCATCATCGCCCGCATGCACTCGCCTGAAATGGCAAAGCTCATCCGCGCCACGGAGCTGCCCTTTGTCGCCTCTTCACTGGACGAATTCCGCTCGCCCAGACGCGGAGACAAGTTCGGCGAAATCCGCACGAATTCCGCAGCCATAGCGCGGATGGCAGTGGCACACCTGGTGGAGCGAAGCCTGCGTCACTACGCGTTTTGCGGATTTGTCGGGTGCGCGTGGTCCTTGCACCGGGAAGAAGCTTTCTCTCGATGCTTGAGGGATCAGGGATTCCATTGCCAGACGCACCGGATCGAGTTAGCGAACTGGATGCAGCGGCCAAACTGGATCGAGAATTGGGAAGATGAGCAACCCATTCTCCTGGACTGGCTCAAATCGCTACCCAAGCCCGTTGGCCTGATGGCCTGCAACGATATTTGTGGACGCGAGGTACTCCAGGCTTGTGCGGCCGCCGGACTGCGCGTGCCCGATGACATCGCGGTAGTGGGCGTGGACAATGACGAGATGATGTGCGAGCTGTCCAGTCCTCCTCTCTCCAGCATAGCCTTGGATTTGGATAAGGCCGGCTACGAATCCGCCAAACTCCTCGACAACCTGATGTCCGGCCACTTGGACGGGGAAAATGTTGTGCAGGTCGAGCCGGTTTGTGTCGTTACCCGGCAATCAAGTGACCTCATTGTGCAAGATGACCCCTGCGTCACAAGCGCTCTGCGCTTCATCAAGAATCACGCCGGGCACGCCATCGGCGTCCCGAATGTCGTCGAACAAGCAGGTGTGTCTCGGCGAACGTTGGAAAGGCGGTTCTTCAAGGCCCTTGGCCGATCGATCGGCTCGGAGATTACACAGTGCCGCGTGGAGCGGGCCAAACGGCTGCTCCTTGAGACTGACCTGCCGTCCCATCGCGTGGCGGCAGGAGCCGGCTTTGGAAGCATCAAGACTTTCAACCGCGTCTTTCGTCGCGCAGCGGGTGTTTCTCCCCAACGCTTTCGGCAGAGCTCAAAAGCCTAGCGTTATGTAACCCCTGCGCCGCGCGGCCGCCGGGCTGAATCCTCCCGATGCTATAATGCGCGTCGGTGAAATTGCGGAGGTTAACCTTGAGCAGGTGTTCGCAACGGCACATTGGTGAAGGGCACACTCCGGCTTGCGTCTTCCTTATCGCCGCATTTTTCTTCGTGGTGATCTGCGCTGCCGCCGGCCAGGAGGAAGCCGGCGAACTCCTGCACCGCGCGCAGCACCTTGAGTCCCAGGGGCATTATGGGGAGGCTGCCCGCATCTATGAGGATTTGATTCGCCGCGATCCCCGCTCGCCCCAGCTCCTAAACGACCTCGGCCAGACTTACGTCCACATGGGCAAGTATCCTGAGGCGATCGCTGCTTACCGGAAGGCACTGAAGTTTGATCCTAACTCGGTTTCGCTGCTGGCTAACTTGGGATTGGCGTACTTCAAGAGCGGCGATTTCCGAAAAGCCATCCTACCCTTCACCAAGGCGGAGAAAGCCGACCCGCAGAACTTCCGAATCCGCACACTTCTGGCAATGTCCTGCTACGGTGCCGGCGACTATGCCGAGGCGGGCCGGGAGTTTGAAGAACTCGTCGCTGCCGAGCCTTCGAATACCACCCTGGAATACCTGCTCGCTCAGAGTTATCTTTGGAGCGGGCAATACGAGAAGGTGATTCAAGCGTTTGACCGGTTGCTCCGTCACCAACCCGACTCGGCTGCGGCACATATGCTGTTGGGAGAGGCTTACGACGGTCTGGATCGGACCGACCAAGCCATCGAAGAATTCCGGGCCGCGGCGACCGCTGCTCCTCAAAATCCCAATGTGCACTTCGGCCTGGGTTATCTCTATTGGAAGAAGCGGGGGTTCGACAAAGCCGAAGAAGAGTTCCGGCAGGAGATCAAAGTTGGCGGATTGGTCGCGCAAGCCAAGGCTTACCTGGGGGACATCGCTGTGCGGCGCAGGCAAATTGATCAGGCCTTGCCGCTTTTGCAGGAGGCACTACGCCTCGACCCGAACGTGCGGGTTGCGCATCTTGACCTGGGGATTATCTACGCCGAGCAGCAGCAGTACGAGCAGGCAGTCGCAGCCCTCAAACAAGCCGTGCGCCTGGACCCCGAACGGACAGATGCCCACTACCGCCTCGCCGCCACCTACCGTGCTATGGGCCGGGACGAGGAAGCAAAGGCCGAGCTTGCGAAGGTCGAACAACTCCACGCGAAGACACGCGAGGACCTTCTGCACAAGATCTCCGGTGCGCCGCCTGCTCCGGGGCTCGAATAGACTTCGTCCATCTCAGAGCAGACTGCTGTCGCTCAGTCTGAGGAGTGCTGGATGATCCACGCGAAGCGCATTTCCAAGTCGAGGCTTCCTCAACACCCTTTGTCCGACTTCAGCGAAAATGAGACCGTTTAGTGAAGTTGGTTAAGCTATAGTTTTTGCCCTAGTTCACCCCCCAACCCGCGCGTCCAGGAACTCCTGCGCCGCATGAATTTCCCGCCGTAAGGTCGCCCGCGGTGTGTGGCTCGCCCCTGTTTCTTGCATACCCCCATAATGTCACTCCCGCCCCCCCGCAGTTGCAGAATCGACCGGCATACATGAGAACAAGGGAGAATAGCCCTTCTGAGCACCCAAGCCGGATTGGTCCTGGGAAACAAGCTTCCCGCCAAGTGGGGCAAGCCAGCCGATTCCGGACGAGAAGCCGACTTTTCATTCCCAATCCGATCGCGACGCAATCGATCACGTGAAGAACATTGGTGGGATAGGGGCTTTGCAACAGTCATCCATGTGGCAGCACATTTCGGTATTCAAGTTACACTACCAAGCGAATCGCTTTCGAGTGCGCCGTGCACAATTGCCAAGGTTGTGAGCGAAGATGACGCTGCTGAGTTGCCACCGGTTCCGATCTAACGAGGTACGGCTTTGGCTGAGTGTGCTCCCGACCTTGTCGGGACGATTAGTGCTGCCGAAGAGGGTCGACCACTGGTCGCTCACCAGCTTGCAGCAGCGGTTGGTGAAGACCGGCGCACGGCTGGTGAAGCGTGCCCGGTGTTATTGGCTGTTCCTGGCGGAGAGCCAACTGACACGACGGCGGTGCGAGGTCATGCTGGGCAGAATCACAGCGCTACCAATGCCAGCGGGGTAGGCGAGCCGCCGACCAGATCAGATTTCAGCGACGAGAGAGACAGGGGAAGGAAAAGTGTCGGAGGCATCGGTCGAAAGAGAGGCAGTTTCGGGTTTTGGCATTCTATAGGAGTGGTAAAACGGGCCCTTGCATGGCCCGTGGAGGCACCTACCACTGCAAACCCGACTGGACAATTGCATTCAGTGGCGGTCAGGTGTATGTTGCCGGTCGGCCGGGAATCGAAAAAGGAAATCCCGTACCAGGTCTTTCCGCACGCCTTGAACGGTGCCGGGATGGACGACTGCTGCAAGTACCTGTTGTCATCCGTCTGGAAAGGAGTTGTTTCACCATGCCAAGCGTTGACTGTCTTAGGGTCTTTCAGACCATCGGGGATGCTCTGAACTCGCCGCTTGAAACGGCCGAGATGCTACGGTCCGTATCCAAATCGATCGTCGAGAACCTACACGTAAAAGGGTGCCAATTTTTCCTGCTCAGCCGAGACCAGAGGCAGTTGGAGAACATTGCTTTTTTCGACTCGAGCGAGAAGTTCGCCATTAGTGGGCCGTTGGAAGTGGAGGGGATGGTGGGCGAGGTGCTCCACGGAGATACGGTGTTGGTTACTCATTGCCGGTCCGATCCGCGAGTCTACGATTTCCCCGCTTATCAGGAAGAGGGCATCGAGTCGCTGCTCCTGGTACCACTGAAGACCCGAGGTCAAGTGATTGGCTCGATGCATATTACGACCACCGAAGAAAGGGCTTTCTCCAGCGACGACTTGGCAGTCATTCACACCATCGCGGCTCTTTGTACAAGCGTCATCCTCCACTCCATGTTCCAAAAGATCCTTCACCATGTCTCAGAGACTGTTCCTTTGTCGCTCGACGTCAAGGATGTGCTGAACCAGATCCTTAAAGTGATTTCGGAAGATTTGCGGGCAAAGGGATGCGTGATCCGACTTCTGGATCCGGATACGGGAAGGCTGGAACTATGGGCTTCTTATGGATTGAGTCAAGGATACCTAGACAAAGGGCCGGTCGACGCTAGCAGGGCGAAGACGGAAATGCTCGAAGGCAGATGTGTCGCCGTTTACGACGCCACGCAGTATTTGCAGTACCCAGAAGAGGCTAGGCGTGAGGGTATCGCATCCCTGCTAAGCGTGCCGCTCCTCGTACACGGGCGCTCTATCGGCTTCCTCCGCATTTTCACTCATAAGCCCTACGAGTTTTCAGCGGACGAGATTCATCTCATGAAAATGGTGGGTGAGCAGTGCGCCCTCCTGATCCACAGCGCCCGGCTCTATAGCTATATCAAGGAAAGATACGAGACGCTAATGGTTGATTTCCATAATTGGTTCGACAAGTTTTATGGGTGGGGAGTGATGGAACGAAAGAACGCTGCTTGATCCATGAGTCAACTGAAGCGCCGAAGGATCTTACCATGGTGCTCTGTTGCATGATGAACGGTAGAGGAAGCCTCCCTTCCAAGCCAATGTCAGCCCCAAAACGCGTGTTTTCAGGGGAGATCTGACATGTTAGCCGTCCCAACCGCGTGCCCTTTTTGCGCTATCATTCGAGAAACCGAACGACTCGTCGAAGTCTCAGTAAAGAAGGATGACCATGGAAACGCTTAGAGGCATTCTAGCTGAGCACCCCTTCTTAAGTGGCTTGGAAGACCGCCACCTCGACCTGCTTGTCGGATGCGCCTCCAACGTGCGATTCGACGCAGGCCAGTTCATCCTGCGCGAGGGGGAGGAAGCCAACCAGTTTTATCTCATTCGCCACGGCAAGGTGGCGCTGGAGGTATTCGCTCCCGGACACGGTCCCATCATTATTCTGACCCTTGGCGAATCCGAAGTTCTAGGTTGGTCGTGGCTTGTCCCGCCGTACCGCTGGAAGTTTGACGCTCGCGCCGTCGAGCTCACGCGGGCCATTGTCCTCGATGGAAAATGTCTGCGCACAAAATCCGAACAAGACCATGACCTCGGCTACGAACTTTTGAAACGCTTTGCTCACATCATCGAGAAACGACTGGCGGCGACGATATTGCAGCTTCTAATGGCTATTTGCGAACGATGAGTATTCCTGCTGACATGTTAACCGTCCCCACCACGTGCCCTTTTTGCGCTTGCGGCTGCGGGTTTTACTTGCTGGCGAATAAAGGAGAACTGGTTGGTGTGGCGCCGAGCGAAACCCATCCGGTATCCTTGGGAAGGCTCTGCGCCAGGGGCTGGGGCGCCCATGAGGCTCCCTTGTGGGGGAGCCGGTTGAGGCAGCCGCTGGTCAAGCGGAACGGAAGGCTGGAGTCTGTTTCGTGGGCCGAGGCGCTTGATCACGTTACAGGGCGCATCAAAGATCTGATCGACGCTGGCAAGGCCGTTGGAGTACTTGGTTCTCCTAGGGCAACCAATGAGGAGAACTATCTGGCCGGCAAGCTGGCTAGGACTGGTCTGGAAACCAACAACGTCGACTTCTCCTACCATTCCATCTGTCGCCCGCTAATTGCAGGTCTCGAGGAAGTAACCGGGGAATACGCCCGTTCGATCAGTCTGAATGACATCGAATCAAGCGAAACGATCTTGCTGATTGAAGGTGACTTGGCCAAGACACACCCGCGTGCCGCTTTTTCTGTGATGAAAGCCCTGGAAAAAGGAGCGCGCCTTATTACCATTGCTTACACAAGAACGCAAATGGCAGGCCTGTCGTCCCTCTACCTGCAGACTGCGCCTGGAGGTGAAGGCGAAGTGATCAATGGTCTTCTGGCCGGTGTCCTTCATCCAGGGCTGGAAGATCGAATATCGGTGGCGGTTCAATGCGAAGGGTACGACACACTACGGCGAGACGTAGGGGCTGTCAAGGCCACCGAAGAAGTGCAACAGGCAGCGGAGTGGATCGCGCGTGCCAAGCGGGCGTCGTTCTTGATGGCGCCCACCAGTGGGCAGGGCGATCAGCCTCGAAAAGACGCCGCTGCCTTTGCCACGCTGGCTGCTATCACAGGACATCTGGAGAGGCCCGGATCCGGGCTCTTACTGCTTCTTGGGCGGAGCAACGTGCGAGGGGCTTGCGATATGGGAGTCGCGCCGGATCGGCTACCCGGTTACCAGCCGTTCTGCGAGGGACGAGCCAAGCAGCGCCTGCAAGACCTCTGGGGCAAGAGACTGCCGTCGGCCCGCGGATTGGATGCAGAAAGCTTGTTGCAATCTGTGAGCGGATTGATTGTCTTAGCCGACGATCCCCCATCAGTCCTCCCGATGGGGCAGCGAGCAATGGCTGCCCTGGGGAAGACCGAGTTTTTAGTGGTGCTGGATGCCTTTGTCACGCCAACCGTGAGGGCCGCCCACGCTGTTCTGCCTATTGCCAGCTTTGCTGAGACCGAAGGAACACTCACCAGCATGGAAGGTAGAGTCCAAAGAGTTCGTGCGACAACCGGTCCGCCCGGGGAAGCAAGAACTGGATGGCAGGTGCTTGCGGAGCTTTGCGCGAGGTTCGACGTCGGTGTTTCATACAGTTCAGCTACTGAGGTTCTCCGCGAGATCGCACAGGCGGCGCCTCGATACGCCAGGATGGGACAACGGATGTTGGACGAAGGATGGGGCGGGACATTGGCTAAGGACTGTGATAGCCGGAAGTTCGTGCTCCATGCCACTGGGGTGGCAGCGCTGACATCTGCTGAGCGCCCACATGTGCTGGCACGTGATGGTGCTTTTGACTGGGGTCGCGACCCGCTCGTTTCGTTTTCGCCGACTCTAAGTCGAGACTATCAATCACAGCGAAGGCTCTTTCCCAACGGCTTTGTTGAAATGTGCCAGCGGGATGCGGACGAGTTCGGCGTGCGCGCGGGATGGCAGGTAAAGTTGACCTCAGTCCATGGAGATGCCGTAGTTCCAATTCAGGTAAGGACGGATCTCAAGCCCGGTGTGCTCCTTGTACCTTACGCGTTCCGCGATCATGTCGCCAGCGTGTTGGGTACAGAGAGCGTAACAGCAGTAAAGGCAGAACGGGCGTAATATGCAGCCGATTGTTTACATTATAGAAAAGCCCGATATAGCGAAATGGCTGGAGAGGCTGTGGGAGACTGCAGAGATTATAGCTCCAGTTGCTGGACATGGGGGTGATGTCGTCTTCTCAACGATCAGTTCCCCAGGCCAGGTGCTCTGGAACTTCATGAATCCACTTCACCCGCCAAAGCAATTCCTGCTGCCTCAAACCGACCCCATTGTTACGATCAAGCGCAATGGTCAGCGCTACGAGGTTGAGCCGATTTACGATGATCGCCGCCGCATCCTCTTCAACGTACGCAGTTGTGATGTCAAAGGAATCGCATTCCTGACCCGAATGCACGAAATGGAACCGGCGGATGCTTCGTACCTTCGCCGTGCCCACAGCCTCACGGTCATCAGCCTGACATGCAACACTCCATGCCCACTGGGTTTCTGTGTATGTACTGACTCGGGTCCCTTTTTGAATGGCGGTTATGACATTCAATTGACAGATCTGGGTGAGAACTACCTTGTAGAGGTTGGCAGTGAAAAGGGTGAAGCTACAGTATCGACTGCGGCAAACCTCTTCCATACAGCCACGGAAGGTGAAGTCTCTCAGCGAAAAGGGCTTGAGATAGCGGCGAGAAACCGTTTTGGGCAAGAGACCTGCCATTTTGCTTCGGCCATGAGGCGCATTTCGACCGGGCGCGTGCAAGACTCGCTATGGGGCAAGATGAGCGACTGGTGCCTGGAATGCGGCGGATGCAGTCTGATTTGCCCGACATGTTACTGCTTCAGCGTCAAGGATCGCGCTCGGGATGGAGACTGGATTCGCTGCCGTACGTGGGATTCGTGCCAATACGCTGCCTTCACGCTTGAAGCTTCGGGACATAACCCGCGCGAGCATCGAAAGGAGCGGATGAAGCGGCGTTTCTTCCACAAAGTAAGTGCGCAGTACTACATGCGCGACGGCATGGTTGGGTGCGTTGGCTGCGGGCGATGCATCAAGGTGTGTCTAGGCACCACGGACATGCCTGCCGTTGTAAGTGCAATCAGGAAGGGGAAATGGCATGACTGATGTCTTCCTTCCACATATTGCACGCATAGTTGAAGTGTGGGATGAGACGCCTGACACCAAGACGTTTACCTTGCGCTTGCGCGAGTTGAAGGACTCGAAAGATTTCCAATTCCTTCCCGGACAATTCCTGGAACTTTCGGTGTTCGGCTACGGAGAAGCTCCGTTTTGCATGGCCTCAAGCCCGACTCGGCCGGACGCACTACAAGCTACTGTCAGACGCACCGGACAGCTGACCGATGCGTTGCACAAGCTTGGAAATGGCGACGAGGTGGGCATACGCGGTCCGTTCGGCAACGGCTTCGACGTGGAAGGGGCACACGGCAAGGACTTGCTGTTTGTCGGCGGCGGCATTGGACTGCCACCGCTGCGCAGCTTGATTTGGAATGTCCTTGATGAGCGTGACCGTTTCGGCAAGGTGACCATCCTTTACGGCGCCCGGACGCCCACTGACCTGGTTTACAAGGATGAACTCAAGGAGTGGGAAAAGCGCTCGGATGTGGAATTCCACGTTACGGTGGACCGGGCTGAGCCTGGTTGGACCGGAAATGTGGGGATGGTGCCGGTCTTGTTCGAAAAGACCGCCCTTCGTCCGGAATCCACGCTTGCATACGTGTGCGGCCCGCCGATCATGATCAAGTTCGTCGTGCAGGACCTCTTCACGCGCGGATTCAAAGAAGAGGCGGTCATGTCCACCTTGGAACGCATGATGCAATGCGGTATCGGTAAGTGCAACCACTGCGCTATTGGCCGTCGCTATGTGTGCCTCGACGGACCGGTTTTCAACTATAAGCAGATCCGGGAGTTGGTCGAGTAGAGAGATGCTTGTTCATCCATGTGAGCCGGCAATATGAATTTACAGGAACAACTTGCGGCGCGGATTCAAGGCAACGTGGTAATCATGGGCATTGGCAATCCCTGCCGTGGCGACGACGCAGCCGGGAGCCTCGTGGCCCAACAGATCAGCGATGCACCCGGGGTGCGCGTGATCGACGCCCAGGATGTTCCAGAAAACTACTTGGGCCAGGTGGTGAATCAGCGGCCCGACACCGTCGTGCTGGTTGATTCCGTTGATCTGGATTCCGCACCTGGCTCCGTTGCGCTTTTAGATAAGGATCAAGTGGCTGGTTACTGGCCGAGCACACACCGCGTGCCCCTAAGCCTGCTCATGGACTACCTCGAGCGGGAGACCCATGCCCGCATATTTCTGATTGCTATTCAGCCGCATCAAGCGGCTTTCCTGGAACCTATGAGCGGAGAGGTGTATGCGAGCGTCGCGGGCATCGCCAACGTGTTGAAAGGTGTTCTCGAGATGCGCCGGATGCCTGCTCGCGCCGGATTGACAAGCCAGTTGACAAGAAAGGTGCCCGCTTGATCACCTCAATTGCAGTCCTAATGCTGATCCTGCCCGCGGCGGGAGCCCTCTTGTCCGCGCTTCTAAAAAGACGCGCCCGTCCCGCTGCGGTAGTGATTGCCGCCATTGTAACCGGCCTAGCTGCAGGGCTCACACTCTCCACTTACGGCACCTCTTACACCAGAATGTTGGGGGATCTTCCCTGGCTGCACGGCATCGTCGATGCACCCATTTGGGGGATTTTTATCGATCCCTTGGCTTCTCTGATGCTGCTGGTTGCGGTGCCGATCGGATTGCTCACGGTCCTCTATTCGACTTCATACCTTACCGACAAAAACCGAGAGCACCCGGTAGGGAGTGAGCATTACGGCCGGTACTATTTCTGGCTCCTGTTGTTCATCACCAGCATGGTGGGGGTGGCAATTTCGCCTAATTTCCTTCAGTTCTTCGTCTTCTGGGAAATGACTACTTTATGTTCGTGGGCGCTGATCTCTTTTCACCAGACCGAGCGAAGCTTGCGGGCCGGATTCAAGGCCCTATTGATGACCCACGTCGGCAGTGCCTTCTTTCTACTGGCCATTCTCATTATTTTCGTTCGTACAAGCTCCTTTGATTTTTCAGCTCTCGCTAGGCTGCCCGATGGTTTGAGATCCTGGGTTTTGCTCTTTCTCATGATTGCAGCCTGGGCGAAGGCGGCGCAGGTCCCCCTCCAAACGTGGCTGCCTGATGCCATGGAAGCTCCGACTCCGATCAGTGCCTATCTCCACGCGGCCGCGATGGTCAAAGCCGGCGTCTTCCTGATGGCCAGGACAGTGAGCAGCGGGTGGGAAATTCCACCGAAGATTGCATTTCTCATGGCCGGCATGGCGCTGCTTACGATTTTCGTCGCTCTCTCCTTTTATTTCGTTCAGGATGACCTGAAGCGGTTGCTGGCCTATTCGACCATCGCTCATCTCGGCTACGTGCTGCTTGGCATCGCGGTAGGAGGTCTTGGATCAACCCTTGGTTTCCGGGGCGGTGTCTTGCACATAATCTGTCACGGTTACAGCAAGGCGACCCTCTTCTTTTGCGCGGGCACCATAGCCTATGTCACCGGGACTCGCAGCATATCGGCGCTGCGCGGCCTGGGAAGAAGTATGCCACTCACGGCTACGGCATTTTTCATCGGGCTTCTGAGTGTCACCGGAGTTCCACCGCTGGCCTGCTTCTGGAGCAAGTTCATGATCCTTTCGGGCGCCATGCGTCTTTCCGGTCCAATAGGACCAGTAATCCTCATTCTCATCCTTGGCGAAACTCTGGTCTCCTTCGGTTGGATGCTTTATATCGCACAAAAAATCTTTCTGGGCCCTCCGCTGCCGGTGGCTCAAGTCCCGAGCGATCCACCTTGGGCGATGAACGCCACTTTGATAATCCTGATGATCGGCTGTGTAGCAGCCCCGCTTGTGGGCATGCCCTTAGTGCAGTTCATGGGGAAATAGAATGGTCAATGCGGTTCGCCACGTCGAAACCAGCATCGTGATTCTGATCATTGGGTCATTGGTGAGCCTGTTGTTTGCGCGTAGGCGGAAGCTATGTGGTTGGGTTAGTTTCGCTTTCGTTTGCGCCTCCTCTGTGTACACCGGGCTCGCTGTGGTTGGAGCATGCACGGTGGCGTCAGACCAGTCTACGATCCTATCGTTACCACAACTGGGCGCCAGTCTCACCCTGCGGGTTGACCCATTGAGCGCGATCTTCCTGGCCATCGTTGCCGTGATTGCACTGCTGAGCACGCTGTACTCCGTCCGCTACATGGAGCACTACGCGCACGATAAGGTCGCGAAGTTCTTCCCCGTTCTTCTCCTCTGCGTCGCCAGCATGACCGGAGTTCTCGTGACCACGGATTTCCTGTTTTTCCTCATCTTCTGGGAGTCTATGACGCTGACGTCATACTTACTGGTGACCTTCGAGAGTGAGAACGCAGCGAGCCAGCGGGCGGGCCTGAAGTATTTCATCATCACCCACGGCGCAACGCTGTGCATGGTGGCAGCGGCCCTGTTGCTTTGGAGGACGTCCGGCTCGTTTCATTTCGATGCTATCAGACAAACCCTGTCCGAGCTGCTAAACACTCGACCGTTCCTGGCTCACTCCATCATCTTCCTCTTCTTCTTGGGGTTTGCCACCAAAGCAGGAATCCTGCCCATGGGCGATTGGCTTCCCGACGCCCATCCCGTTGCGCCTTCAGGTATGAGCGCCACGCTCTCGGGCGCACTGGTCAAACTCGGAATATATGGGTTGGTTCGCCTCTTCTGCTCCTTCCTGGTCGCCTCGCCCTCGCTGAGGATTTGGGGGATTATTCTGGCGCTAGCAGGTACGGGGTCGCTTTTCGCTGGAAATTTGACCGCACTCCGGCAGACCGACACCAAGCGGCTCATGGCCTTCTCCACCATCGGGCAAATCGGCTACATCTGCCTCGGGCTAGGCGCCGGTGTTTATTGTCTTCACACGTACCCGGCTCTAGCCTCAATTGCTCTAGCGGGTGCGCTTTTCCACGCTGTAAACCACGCGTGCTTCAAATCGTGCTTGTTCCTCGGAGCAGGGTCGGTGCTTTACCGGACCGGCAAGCGCGACATGGACAAGCTGGGCGGCCTGGCTGGTTTCATGCCGTACACAACCGGCACGACGGCAATTGCATCATTGAGCATCGCGGGAGTGCCACCCCTCAACGGGTTCGCCAGCAAGTGGCTAATCGTCGCTGCGTGCCTATTGGCCGGAATGCGATTCCCGTTGTTCCTGGTACTGGGTCTCATAGCGCTGTTCATTTCGCTCGCCACGCTCGGTGCATTCTTGGCGGTGCTCGGATCGGTCTTTCTCGGCAAGGCTGATGAGAGCGTCAAAGTGCAGGAAGTGCCAATATCAATGGTCGTGCCCCAGGTTGTGCTTGCCGCGCTCTGCATACTGCTGGGCATCTTCCCACAACTCGCGTTGCGTTTCGTCGGACATGCCATCGAGGGCGTTACAGGCATCCCGGCGTCGGGGGTGGTCGCCGGCAGGATATGGGGTGGCCTGTTGCTGACCGATGGATCACCCGTCGCATTCTGGTCGCCCCTCGCCATTCTGGCAACCTTGGCAATCCTGGCGTTGATCTCCTATGCCATTCAGCGCGCGGGCGGAGCCCAGGTGAGGTCGGCGCCTGTCTGGTACTGCGGAGAAGAACACGTTCCGGCCACGGTCCGTTACCCCGCCAGCAGTTTCTACCTGCCCTTCAAACACGCGTTCCAGGGAATCTATCCAAGCGGAAAAGTCCATGTGCCGAAATTTCCGGCTCCCCTTCGCCGCGCGCTCGATTTTGACCAATGGCTGTATACGCCGACAGTCAAAATGATTGAAAGGGCCGCAGACCGCGTTAGTAGAACGCACGTCGGAACCCCTCAAATCTATCTACTGTGGATAGTGATTGGCGCCATCATTGTGACTGGAATCATGCTGTGGGTGATTGGCTGAGGAGTTGGCCATGCATATCATCGATCAGTCGACCATTACGCGGGTTAAGGAAGTAGTCGCCGCACGCAGCGACGGGGCTCTCCTGTCAGCAACGCAACCTCACGCCGATACCCTTCATTTTGCGATCGATAAGAGGGCCATGCGAGCCGTTGCGGATGGGCTGGTCAACGAGTTGCAAGCACGCTTCATGATTTCGGTGGGCACTGATAAAAGACCCATCACGGGCGACTTCGGAGTCTTACATCTTTTTTCTCTTGACCGCGATCATCTCTACGTTCTGCTCGAATCCCCCGTTTCCGAAAGTGACCTGCGGATTGATTCGATCACCCCAGTCGTCCCGGGCGCAGATTGGGGAGAGCGCGAATTCCGGGATGCTGTTGGAGTGCATCCAGAAGGGCATCCGGATCCGCGCCGCCTGCTCTTGGCTGACGACTGGCCGGAAGGCGTCTACCCACTCCGAAGAGATTTCCCTTACAACTACCACCCCCCGCCTGCTGCTAATGTGCGCCCGGAAATGCGGGAACCTCCCGCCGGCGCCAGTGTGGTACCGATGGGGCCTTTCTTCCCGGTTCTGGAGGAACCTGCCTACTGGCGCTTGTTCGTCGAAGGCGAGACGATCGTGGGCTGCGATACTCGCCTCTTTTACAACCACCGGGGAATCGAAAAGCTCGGTGACAGCGTTTTGACCTACAACGAGATCCCTTATTTGGCCGAGAGAATATGCGGGATTTGCGGATTCATTCATTCGACATGTTACTGCCAGGCCGTGGAGAAGGCTGCCGGCATCGAGGTGCCGCGTAGGGCCAGATACATCAGAATGATCATGCTGGAGCTGGAACGTATCCATTCGCATCTGCTCTGGTTGGGTATTGCAGGCCACATTATCGGTTTCGAGACGGTGCTGATGCAGACTTGGCGAATTCGTGAGCCGGTGATGTGGCTTTGTGAAGAGATCTCTGGAAACCGCAAGGCCTACGGAATGAATACGGTCGGCGGACTCCGGCGCGATCTCCCCAATCATATCAAGCCCAAGCTCCTTGAGGTACTTGCCAACGTGGAAAAGGAGGCCATAGCAGTTCTAAACGCGATCGTCGGGGACACCACGTTGCATGCAAGGACCAAGGGAGTTGGCGTCTTGACGAACGAATGGGCGAAGAAAATCTGTGCCGTGGGCCCGCCTGCCAGGGCTTCCGGGGTGGCAATCGATGCGCGGATCGATCACCCCTATGCGGCCTACGACGAGGTGCCCCCTCAGATTGCCACGCAAGAGGCGGGTGATACCTGGGCGCGCGTGCTCGTGCGAGTCGGGGAGTTGCTGGAATCAATTCGGCTTGTACGCGAGGCTCTGTCGGCAATTCCCGATGGTCCGGTTTGCGCGGAGATCAAGGAGGAAATACCGCCGGGGAGAGTAGGGGTGTCGGTGGTAGAGGCACCGAGGGGTGAGGCAGTCCACTTCGTGCTCACGGGTGGTGATAACCGGCCCTATCGGTGGAGAGTGCGTGCCCCAACCTATCTGAACCTGCAGGCTCTGCCGGCTATGATCTTGAATGAAACCATAGCGGACGTACCGATTACGCTGGGGAGTCTGGACCCCTGTTTCTCGTGTACGGAGCGCCTCGAGACGGTTGATAGAAGGACAAACGAAGTCAGGATTTATTCCCACGCTGAGCTTCTTGAAATCTCCAGAAGGAAGGCTCGCTGCGGAGGGGCGCGATGACGGCTTGGCTCGGAAGGAGTTTTCTGCTCTGCTTGCTGAACGTGGTGCTCGCTCTGTTCTTGTCGCCGCTTTGCGAAGGCATTATGCGCAAGCTCCGAGCCGCGATCCACTCTCGCATTGGGCCCCCGATCACGCAACCATATTGGGATCTCTTGAAGCTCTTGGGCAAGGAGGACCTCCGAAGCACTCGCGGGGTCGCATATGCGAGCCTGCCCGCTCTCACGTTGGGTTCGCTGCTGCTTCTTGCAGCCCTGATCCCGATGGGAACTGCCCCACCGCTTGCATTCGCCGGCGATATGATCGTGGTGCTCTATGTCGCGGCTATGAGCGGTGTCCTGATCATGTTGACGGGGTTTGCCAGCGCCAGCCCTTATGCCTCCATTGGGAGCTCACGCGAAATGATGATGCTTCTATCTGTCGAACCCATCCTGGCAATTGCTCTCACGGTGGGTGCGTTCAAGGCAAGGACTTTGGCCCTGGGCGGCATTGTCAACTGGCAGGTGCAGAATGGACCAAGCATAAGTATGGCGATAGGGGGCGTGGCATTTTTCCTCGCGCTGCAGGCGGTGGCAGGCAAATTGCCATTCGACATTGCCGAGGCGGACCAGGAAATCATGGGAGGGCCTCTGGTGGAGCAAAGCGGCCCGAGACTCGCGCTTTTCCGCTGGGCCATGTGGACGAAGCAGCTGGTCCTCGCTTTTTTGCTGGTCGAAGTGTTCTTTCCTTGGCCTCGCCTGGGAATTCACCTGCTTGATCTGATGATGACGGCTGTTAAAGTGCTCGTAGTCCTTGTGCTTGTGGCTTTTATAGATGTCGTAAACCCTAGGCTCCGCATCGATCAGGCCATGGGTTATTTCATCCGCGTGGCGTTTTCGTCGCTCGCCGCCCTGGCGTTTGCGGTGATTGGAAAATAGGAGGTTGCGGTGCTGCTGAGCAAGCTGCGAGAAGCGCTGATTTGCCTGAAAGCAGGGCGCGTGACTCTCGGATACCCGCTGACGCCCCAGGAGCCCAAACCCGGGTTCCGCGGCAAGATCACGGTCGACGCGGATCTATGCTTCGGATGCGGCGGCTGCGCAAATGTCTGCCCGGCCGCTGCGATTGTGGTATCTGACAAGGGACAGCACAAGAGGATGCTCGAGTTCTTCTGGCGCAGGTGCACGTATTGTGGCAAGTGCGAAGAAGTCTGCCCCGAGAAAGCGATCCGCCTCAGCCAACAATTCGAAACCGCCACGAACATTGCACAGGACATGTACCTGCGACTGGAGGTTTTCATGGGACCCTGCCAAAGGTGCGGCAGGTGTTTCCCCCCTCCCACGCCGCTTGATCGGATGATGAAAACAGGTTTCCGGGATGGTTTGGAGGGAGGGAGAGCGTGAAGCAGGTTTGCCAGCGTATCGCTTCTCCGAACGGCCCCCTTAATCCCGGGGGCAACGCTCATGGGGATCGTGGAAATGGACTCAATCGCGATTCCTCTGCGTTTGCGCTTATCCCGATTTTTATATCCACTTTTTTGTGACCGGGGCTTTGCCATGAATCCGGAACCGCTGCACGCAAGTCTGATCGAGACCCTGAGCCTGATCATGGTGATCACGTCGGTGGCGGCGGTTGAGATGCGGAGGCTCAAGTTTGCGGCCGTCGCCTACCTCTGTCAGGCACTCCTGATCGTCGGCCTGCTCCTGGGGTTTGCTACGGTCAACAGGGCTCTATACTGGTGGGCTGCCACCGCGCTGGTTACCAAGGCGATTCTTACACCCTGGTTCCTTTTCCGGTCGATCCGTGGCACAGATGATCGGGAATTGAAGCCGGTGATTGGTTTTGGCCCATCGGTCATTGTTGCGGCCTTGCTGATGTTGGGCTTCTTCCGTCTCACCCACGGCCAGGTCACACTTCTGGCGCCAACCGAGATGGCGCAGCTCGGGGTCTTCAGAACAAATTTGGCTGTGGCGTCCACAGTTTTTGCCCTTGGCTTGTATGCCGTGCTGACACGACGGGATGCGATCAAAACCGTGATTGGGCTCTGCCTACTCGAGAACGGGGTACACCTGAGTTTAGTGAGCTTGGCCCCCGAGTTGCCAGAAACCGCGCTCTTCGGCGTTGCTACTGAAGTTGTCGTGACAGTTTTCCTCCTCCTGTACGTGATAGGGGGAGTACGGCAGCAGTTTGGATCGACGGATACGTTCAAGCTGCGGGAATTAAGGTGGTGAATATGGTCAAACGGCTGGTGCAGGGGATGTAGGTATGAACCGACAGGTACTGGTGCAAGGATCAATTCTGCCGGCGATCATATTCCTCTTGCCGGTGTTGGCGGGGGCCATAGTGTTCCTGGCGAGACGAATGGGTCGCGGTTTTCAGCAATGGTTATCCGTTCTAACCGCAGCCCTTGTCACCGGGATGGGGGCTTGGATGGCCTACAGAGCCCTGAACGGCGTTGTGCTCACGACGTGGCGCAATGAGCTGCGCGTCGATGCTTTGAGCGCGTTGATGGTAGTCATGATTGGAGGTATCGGACTGCTCGCATCCGTTTACTCTGTACGATACCTCACTCAAAGAGTAGGTGAAGACGTTGCCGGGCGCCGGATGCGCACATTCTATGGCCTCCTAATGTGGTTTCTCGGAACTATGTTGTGGGGATGCGTTACCAATAACGTGATAATGCTCTACGTCGCAATTGAAGCTACCACCCTCACCTCCGGCCTCCTCGTAGCCTTCTATTGGGATCGGCGCGCGCTTGAAGCAGGCTACAAGTACCTCATGTTACTAACCATTGGAATTACCTTCGCTTTGTTCGGCTGCGTATTGGTGTACGCAGCCGCAGCCGCTACGAAACGTCTCGGAGGAGCGAGCGCTCTGCTTATAAGCGATGTGAGGAACGTGGTTCAATTCATACCGAGCGGCACGGCGGCGATTGCAATTGCTTTTCTGGTGATCGGATTCGGGACGAAAGCCGGGATTGCGCCGTTTCATCCCTGGCTCCCTGACGCGCACGCCGAGGCGCCGACACCGATTAGCGTGCTGTTGTCAGGCGTGATGATAAAAATGGCGCTTTATGCGATGGCCCGCACGGTGAGCATGTTTTACCCGGCATGGCCTCAGGTCACGGTCTTCATAGTGGCGCTGGGCACTTTCACGATGCTGCTCGGCATCATCTTGGCTTTGACCCAGAACGACCTCAAGCGGTTGCTTGCTTATTCATCCGTAAGCCAGATGGGCTACGTACTGGTCGGAATCGGACTCGGAACTTACCTGGGATGCTATGGCGGCCTTTATCACCTGCTCAACCACGCGCTTTACAAATCGTTGCTGTTCATGTGCGTGGGTGCGGTGATCTATGCCACCGGTGCCCGGCGAATAAGCGAGCTCGGCGGACTCAGAAATCGTATGCCCATCACCAGCGCCTGTTTCTTTCTGGGAGCATTGGCGATTGCGGGCTTCCCGCCGCTCAACGGATTCTGGAGCAAGCTGACGGTATATCTAGCACTGGCAAGGGCCGGGCTTTGGTGGGCTGCGGGCATTGCCATCCTGGCCAGTATTTTGACCATGGCCGTTATGGTTCGCGCCGCGTACAGAGTGTTTTGGGGAGACTGGCGCTCCAGCAGCACCCCCGAGTTAAGTGTGAGGGAGGTGCCGGCGCTCATGTGGGTGCCCATGGTGGCTTTGGCGGCATTATGCGTATTGCTTGGAATTTACCCCCAAGCACCATACCCGCTGCTGGATCGTGCGGCGGCGGTCTTGGCAACCCTGGTCAGATAAGTCGATTGGATCTAGCTCTCATTCATCATGAAATGCCAAATGCAGCTTGCGGGATGTAAAAAACAAAAGGCGATTGTTCGACCGCCGCAGAGGCCTTTTGTTGTGGGGAATCTCCCCTTTTTCACTTTGCGATTGACCTTTTGTATTTGCCTGCCAGTCAGCCGGTCGTGGTTGATCTATTTGGCTGAGGTGCCATCATGTTGAAAGAACTCTGCAAGAAGGCCTTTGGCAGAGCGCTTTGGGTGTACCACGCCAACGCCGGAGGATGCAACGGGTGCGATATAGAAGTCATCGATGCTCTCACTCCTTACTATGATGTCGAGCGTTTCGGGATCAAGTTAGTGGGATCCCCCCGGCACGCAGATGTACTCTTAATTTGCGGACCTGTCACACGGCAAGTTGCGCCGGCGCTGAGGAGATTAGTGGAAGCTGTTCCCAATCCGAAGCTCACGTTCGCCATTGGTTCCTGTGCAACGGGAGGAGGTTCCTGGTTCGATAGCTACAACGTCTTGGGTGGTGCAGACAAAGTAATTCCGGTTGATTTTTACATCCCGGGCTGCCCTCCACGACCCGAAGCCATCCTTTACGGGGTGGCTCTTGCACTGGGCCTGGTACCGAAGAAGGTAGCCGAGGAAATGCTGAATCAAGAGACGCTTGAGGAGTTGGCGCAGGGTAAATCAATCCTCGCTCGGGGAGCATGATGAGCATTGGAGAAAAACTGTTAGTCGCCGATGACGATGGGGATCTCGTAGAAAAAGCCCGGATTGTTCTTAAAACCAACGAACATCAGATAAACACGGCAAACGAGCCACAGATTGGGCTTTCAAAGGCGCACACAGATTGCCCTGCTCTTCTTTTAGTGGACGTAATGATGCCTACTGGAACTGAAGGCTTCCATTCTGTCTGGAAGATCAGAAATCTACCCGAGGAATATTTCCGCAACGTACCGATCATCACCCCGGGCGCCGCTGAAGGATGTGGCAGTCCAGAAGCCTCGCCGCAGCGGGCAACCCCAGCCAGTCGGATGGGGAAACCGGGAACCAGGAGAGATTTAAACTATGGTTGAACAAGCATCGTGGTACGGGAACTTTCTGGCAAACCTCTCTCCGAGGGTCCGGGAAAAGTTGCTCTCGTTGACAGTTCCCTTCCGCTACATGGGGGGGGAGAGGATCTTTCACGAAGGTGACCCCGGCCTCTACCTTTACATTGTCAAAAGCGGAGAGATCGCACTTGAGGTTCATGTGCCGTCCAAAGGCGCCCGCACGACCTTGACCGTGGGCCCGGGTGACATCTTCAGCTGGTCCGCGCTGGTGGAACCACACATTGAGACGGCGGGGGCCCGGGCGGTCGAGGAAAGTGAGGTCCTGGGCATCAAGGGCGGCGCCCTGATGGACCTCTGCCGCGAGGATGTAGGCCTCGGTTTCGAGCTTCACCGGGCATTGACCCAGATCATCGCGGCTCGCCTGATCGCGACGCGATTGCAGTTGCTCGACATATTCGCTTAGCCCTTCTATTTCTGTGGGTCGCCAAAAATGCGTGCAGCCTGGGGAATAACAATTGCCTCTCGGCAAATCGGACCAAGGTCGAACTCCTGGCCGTGGGTCGCGAAAACAGCTTCCGACAAGAATTGAGGCCGGTTCTTTGGTAAGGGGAAGACCACACTCTACTGCAGTCTAGTCGACTCCCTCGTTGCGGCTGCGGAATCCTGGGCCTCGGGCCCACAACCTGGTATCAACGTGACGCACTCCCTTCCTCCACGCCTCTGACGCTGAAACTACGTTCGGAGGAATGAGTTGGTGAGGATATGTGACCTTCCCCCGCTTTCTGGTCCAATCATAATGTGAGTTCCAGCTGAAAATGAAGGTCCCCCCGTTTTTGGTCCAGTCATGGGGTGAGGATCCCGGTTTCTTTGGATCTGCCGGGGACGGGGCTAGCCCCGTCCCCGGCGGCGAATTCTGCGGGCGGCACATGGCCCAGCGCCGTGT
>Ga0315296_10000587_pt1 | contig 33278 bp, 23 predicted proteins | sample YL17G14_18_MG_FD_203921 | JGI IMG/M metagenome (GOLD analysis project Ga0315296, IMG submission 203921) | Sediment microbial communities from Yellowstone Lake, YNP, Wyoming, USA - YL17G14_18 | ecosystem: Environmental > Aquatic > Freshwater > Lake > Sediment | place: USA: Wyoming | collected... | reverse complement strand
GCTCCCTTACGGTCGCGGTTCTGATACGGTCGTGAATTGAGGCAGTGATTCCGAGCCGCGCGCCCAGAAGCGGGTTCGCGACTTTCATCACCATGCTGATTTATTGCTGAAGTCACGCATCCGCTCTTCCCCGCAACCACCCCGCCGGCACCGATGCGTCTCGCACTCCGGACCGCTTCCGCTCCCCCGCGCCGTTCAACTCCATCTGCTTAAATCAGTTATAATACTCCGGTACGAAGAGGACAGACATGCGAGTCACGGCTGCCGCAAAGGTTGGTTTTACGATTGTTCTGGTGGGCATAATCCTGCTGTTCATATTCAGGGGCCTCGGCACCAGGATCCCGTGGTTCTGGGGACGTGCTCCCGGGACATACCGGGTCAATGTCAGCTTCACCAACGTGAAGGGCTTGAGTCGCGGTGCGGACGTGCAGCTTAACGGGAACCGGATCGGAGAGGTGGACGACATCACGAACGACAAGTCCGGCGGGGTCCTGGTTGTTCTCTCGATAGAAAGCAGCCAGCCGATTCACAAGCATGCCGCGTTCAGCATCAGCAGGGAGAGCATATTCGGAAGCTACCTGGTGTCGATCGCCGAGCCGCGATCGGGGCGGATGGCCGAGAGGACGGCCGACGGCGGCATCGTTGTCTATTTTCAGGCGGGGGTGGTAAGCAAGGGCGCGCCGGTGCTGAAGGACGGCGAAACGATCGGATGGATCGAATCGATAAGCCCCGTTGATGAAGGTCGATCCGACCGCGCGGTGATCAGGCTCACGACCGATGTCGAGCTCGACAACACCATGGCCTTCGTGCCCGCCAACCGCGGCCTCACCCTCTTGTCCGATCCCGCCCGTCTGGGCTTTCCGGCCGCTCGGATGCCGGACGGCAGGTTCTCCGTCCGCGTTCCCTCCGGTCAGGTCGACCTCGGCGCCCCGGTACTCAGGGACGGCGAACCGATAGGACAGATCACCAGCGTGAGGAGGATCGATTCCACCACTGACGAGGCGGTTATCAGTCTGGTCGTGGAACTGCTCCCCGGTGTGCCAATCAAGCTGGTCCCGACCCGTCCGACCGGACCCGGCCTTGCAGGGCTGGTGGTTTACGAGCGAATCCCGCCGGACGAAACTGTAGAGGGTATCCGTGAACCCGGACCGGAGGACCTTATCCCCCACGCCGACCTGGCTCTCAGCCAGATGACCGATCAGGCCACCGCCATCATGAGCCAACTGACGAGCCTCCTGGCCAGTTTCGAGGAGCTCATGGGCCCGGAGGACATACGGACCCTGCTTGATTCCATCTCGTCCGAAGCCGCCCTCGTCGCAAGCAACATCGTGACCTTGACCGACAGGCTGAACGTGATGCTTGCGGAGAGCCAGCCGCACATAACCGGCACGCTGGAGAACATCGAGGGCATCACCTCCGACGCGCGGAGCATGATGGAAGGATTCAGCGAGTACAGCGATCCCGAGCTGCTGGCCGAGGTCGACGCACTGCTGACAAACCTCACGGAGGCGTCCGACCAGCTGAACGCCATTCTCGCAGATGTCCAGTCATACACATCCGACGAGCAGCTCAAGGAAGATATCGCCGGCACTTTCCATGAAGCCCGGCTGAGGCTGCAGGAAGCCCAGGGAACGCTCGAATCGGTGAGTTCGGCGATAGAGGAGGCGACAACTCGCGTGGGAGCGGTCAGCCGAATCCAGACGACTGGAGAATTCACTCTTCGGTACGCGCCGGACCCGGACCATGTCGCGGGCGATCTCAATCTGCGATTCAGTCTGCAGGACGGAAACGCATTCGGTGTCGCCGGCATCGATGACATCGGCGAGAACGACAGGGCGAACGCGCAGGTCGGGTGGTGGATCAACGACACCACCGCCGCCCGCGCGGGCGTGCATCGCGGCAAGCTCGGTCTGGGTCTCGACTGGCGCAGCGACGCGCTGAGATTCGTCGGGGACATATACGATCCCAACGACCTTACGTGGGATGTTTACGCAGGCTACGCGATACTCCCGGAACTGGATATCGTGGTCGGCGTGGAGGACCTTCTGCAAGAGGACGACCTGAACTTCGGTCTGACTTTCCGGTTCTGAACGGAGGTGGCGCCTCCAAGCGCAGCTTGAAGGTGAAAGGCGGAAGCCGGATCCCTGAGATGTCCGCCCGCACGCAAGCCAATATCCCTCCCTCGGGCCCGACCCCTCGACGTCGGGCGCTTTTTCGACTCAGACGCGTCCTCCTCGCTCTCCTGCTTCCCGCACTCCTCCTTCTCTCCGCCGCCGTCTTCTTTCATCGCGCTCTGCTTCGAGCCTACGCCCCGTCGATCCTCGCCACTCTCGCCCGAGAGATGGAGGCGTACAACGACCTCGAGTTCACCTGGGACGGATACAGCATTGCGGGAGCCGGCGACTTCGCCATCGCCGGCGTGAGGATCAGAGACATCCCCAGCGACACCGATCTCCTCACGTGCGATTCGCTTCGTATCCGGACGAGCCTGCTCACACTCGCCCTGCGCGGACAGGACCCCATCCGCGGCGTGACCTCCGTCGAACTCAACCGCCCGGTTTGCTCCCTCGGACGCACCCACGATCGCTGGAATACCGGAAATCTCCTCGAGCCAAGGGAGGTAGAGCCGTACAGGTTCCCGGGACGACTGGGTATCGTTGTCAAGAACGGCGTCATCGACTGGCGGGGTGGCGAGATCGCCCACGGATTTCCTTTCCCTCCCGCCAGAATATCCGGCCTGAACGGCATATTCCGGATTGGAGCCAACGGCGGTATGGGTCTGACGCTGGACGGGATGCTGTCCGCGAGCGAAATCGAGCCCGCCGCGATCAGCCTGCAAGGAACGTACGATCCCGATCGCTACCTGATTCACCTGAACGTCGGCGCGCAGGCCCTCGACATGACGCTCGGGCGGGAGATCGCCTCAAAATACCGGATTCATGAGCTTGCGGGCCTGGCCGACACAAGCGTCTCGTTCCTGATTGGTCCCGACGCGGGCCGCCTCGGCTACAGCATCCTGGGCAAGGCGGACATTTCCGGCGGCTCGGCCCATACTGATTTCCTGGATATGACACTTGAGGACGTAAGCGGCACGATTCATTTCTCCCATGAGTCCGTCTTCGCCTCCGGTCTTCAGGGGAAGGTTGACGGCGCGCCCACCACGGCAAGCGGACGGCTGGCTGATTTCGGCGCCCGGAGACTGTCGATCGACCTGGTGGCGGACGCGCAGGGAATACAGAAATCGTTTATAGCTAAAGTAGCCCCTGTGGCGGAGAATTTCCCCCTCACCGGCGCATTCAACACCCGGCTGGAGCTGGCCTCGTCGACTCAAGGCATCACAGCCCTCGTCAGCGCCGACTCCCCCTCCCTGTCCGTGCTCACAGTCCCGATCAGCCTGGACGATTTCTTCGGCTGGTACTCCGATGGCAGGCTTGTCGCTCAACGCGCGGAGGTCGGCGTGGCGGGCGGAAGAGTCGCCGCGGACGGGACTATCGACATTGCCGGTGATAAGCCGGTGTACGAGTTCCATGTCGAGGCAACGGACGTGCGCAGCGAGGAGTTGGCCGCGTATATCCCCATCGCCGCGCGACGGGACATGATGCCGCGAGGAGTCCTGTCGGGGGAGGCGGACGTTTCCGGACGGGGCGTCGACCCGCCGACAATCGAGGGGCGCCTTCTGGCGCAGAGGCTGACCGTGCCGGCGTACCCCGGCCTGCCCCCGGCGCGGGCAACCGTGCCGTTTGCCTGCTCCGAGAATGAGATTCGAATATCCGGAGCGTGCATCGACACGCAAGGGGCGATCCTGCTCGCGGAAGGGGAGTACAGCCCGGGAGGTTCGTTCAAAGGCTCGGTCGAGCTGACGGTGGAGGATCCGCACCTTGTCCAGCGGGGGCTCGGAATACCCTTCCAGGGCGAGTTCGCGGTGGCGGGCGATATCTCATACTCGGTCCCGGACGGGGCCGGATTCACGGGAGAGTGCTATCTGACGGATGGGAACCTGGGGGGTATCGACGCCCCCGATCTTTCCGCTCGGGTCGCGCTCTCGCCGTCGGAAATAAGAGTCTGGGAGCTTTCCGGGCTGGTCGGCGGCGGGGAGATCGCCGGAGAGCTGACGATTCCAATCGCCGTGGCGTCCACACGCGAGTCTTCGAGCATGTGGACGTCTCCGATCGGCACATTCGTCCTTACGCACTTCAACGTCGGCAGGCTCCTGCCCCCTCAATATGCCTCGATCGTGTCCACATCGCTGGAATTCAACGGGGAAGCGGAATACTCCCGCGAAGAGAGACTGCTGACGTTCAATGTGTCGGTTGTGGAGCCGGCGGCCCGAGTGGGTCCGAACACCATGTTCACAGACGACGAGGGGATTTCGCTCAGGATAGCTCTTCCCCTGGCGGACCGCGAGAACGCATCGGTGCTCGTATCGGGCGTTTTGAACTCACGACCTGCGGGCGCGCCGGTGTACCGTGGACGCGTTCTCACACCGTATTCGGCGCGGGTGGTCAGGGAGGTCACCGACCTGCTGACCGGCCGCGTCGTGCAGATGGGTGAAGCCGAAGCTCTCGCGTTGCCCGCAGTAACGGGTTCCTTCGATATCCAGGCAATTCTGCAGAGAGCGTTCACCTCGCCTTTCGGGACCATAGAGATCACCACCGGCGCCGTCGATGTGTCCGGGATTCAGCTCGTGTCGGCGGCCGCGCATCTCGCCAGCGAGAACGGCGCCAACTGGGACGTAGGTCTTGAGATCGATGCCGGCGACGCCGGATCGTTCAGGATAGGCGGAGAGATCGAGAGGGGCCCGACTCTCGCCGAAAGCACTCTCGCGCTCTCGGCGGCGATCGAGAACTCCGGGCTCGACGGCCTGTTCCGCTTGATGGGACTTGCGGGCATGGGCCGAAGCTCGGGGACGGTCGACGGGTCCGGCACAATAGGGGGCACCCTGACTAATCCGTTTGTCGACGAATTCCAGTTGACCCTCGGCGAATCCGAGGCCTTCGGAATCCCACTGAGCCAGGGCGGCGCGACGTTCGCCTACGACCCGCCGGTCCTGAATGTCACCGGGCTTGAGATCGAGGGCAGCGACGGATTCAGGGCGCTCGGCGCCGGGGCGATCGATCTGACCTCTCCCTCACTCGCCGGCGCAAACCTGGTGCTGCGTGTGGACGAGTTCAACCTGCAGGTGATCTCGCGAGCGCTGGACATCAGGTTTCCCCTGGCCGGGGTGGCGTCCGGGACCCTCCAGCTTGCCCAGGATGCTTTCGGCCCGAAGATCCTCTACAGCGCGCGGATCGACGGTATCTCCTGGCTGTCGGACACCGAGAGCCTCTTTCTGGGCGATCTCACGTTCAGCGCCGAAACCCGTCCCGGCGATCCGCAGCTCAACATCAAGAACCTCCTTCTCACCCGCAACGGCGAGCAGATCTCGCTTTCCGGGCTGATCCCCGCTAACCTCCGCGACTCCGGCGCCGAGCTGTTCGACCTGAGACTGATCAGCGATACCGGATTCACTCCCCCGGTGCCGCCGGGCGCGATCACGCCGGGTTTGGCCTGGGACGGGGGCCTGGGCTCGGTTCATCTCGCCCTCACGGGAAGCATCGCGTATCCGGTCATATCCGGAGAGATGAACTTCGGAATCCGCAACGTCCGTGCAGGCGAGACGGTCCTGGTGAACAGCATAGGGGACACCCTCCGCATCGAGAACTCGGTCATCAAGCTGTCGCCGGACGGATTCAGGATGACCGGGGACGGCTGGGAGGCCGGGCTCAATGGCTGGATCGACCTCAAATCGCTCCTGCATTTCCTCGAACGCGCTGCGATCACATCTCCGATCGCAGATATCGAGCTCGTCCGGATCTCGGACGGCCCGCTCAGGCTCAACGGGCCGGGGTTCGAGCTCCAGGTCATTCCGGGGACGGACAAGGAGGCGATCAGGCTGACATCACAGGCGCGATGGCCGGATTTCGAGGCCACGATCGAGGGGAAGGTGTCGGTGGTCGGGGGGCAGGTCGACATCGCAAGGCTGCCCGAGTTCCCGACGCGCGATCCCGACGTGGAGGTGCCCGAGAGCCCGCTGTCGTTCAACCTGCGCGCCGAGCTGCTCGCCGGGCTGCGGGTCCAGAACGGGAACATGCTCAACCTGACCTTCGAAAGCGCGCAGATCGATCTCACCGGGAACCTGAGCTACCCCGTGCTCGCGGGCAGCCTGTATGCGCCCACCGGCTGGATCGACCTGTTCGGCAACCATTTCGTCCTCATCGAGCCGGTGGAGATGACCCTCTCCTCGTTTTATCCGCCTACGAATCCGCATGTGAAGGCAACCGCCCAGACGCATCTCAGGGAGGCGAGAAGCCCGGGGCTGTACGGCGAGGAACTGGTCGTGACCGCCAGGATCGACAGTCGCCTCAGTAACCTGATGGAGAATCTCAGCCTCACCAGCGATCCCCCCCTCAGCCAGGATGAGCTCATGGCGGCCCTCGCCTACGAGGACGTGATGTTCAGGACGTTCGGGAGCTACGTGCTGGGCGACAGCCGCACCAGCCCGGGATTCGGAGACGTCGACTTCACTGGCGTCGCTCTCCCCCTCGCCACCTCGTACCTCTCCCGCTACATCCGTCGCGAGGCCGGCTTCTCCGACTTCGAGATAAGCTTCGACCGCGAGCAGAATATCCTCATCTACCTCGAAGAAGAAGTCTTCGATAACGTCGTGATGTACTACAGCCAGAAGTTCGGTCCCACCGCCGAGGATGACTTCCTGTGGGGAGCCCGCTATCGCTGGCGGCCGAGAAGCTGGGTGGGCTTCGAGGTCGACAATGAGGAAAAGATCACCCCGCAGGTGGAGTACATAATCCCGATCAACTAGTGTCGTAGCATACGCATCCTGCGCATGACCTCTTCGTAGCTTGCGCATCCTGCGCATGACCTCTTCGTAGCATGCGCATCCTGCGCATGACCTCTTCGTAACATGCGCATCCTGCGCATGATTGTTACATCGAAATCCTGGAACAACCTCTCCGTCCACGCTCAGGATGAGCGTGTGACGAAGACCCCATGCGCTGGAAGCGCATGCTACATTGGTGTCGCGCATTATTGATTCGGGTGACATGAAGACGTCTGCTTCAAGCAGATGTCTAGGACACTAACCGCTCCGCTTGATGAACCTGAGCCCGTTCCCGTTCTCCGGCTCGGGATGTTCCACCATCACCAGGTCGATACCGGTCGCGCGGGCGACCCGGGTGGTCAGCCCGTCGAACGCTTTCGGAAGGTCCCGGATCAGTCTCTCGCGGCGGTCATCAGCCCCATGCGAGCCCGCGGCCTCGTGCGGGTACACAAGCACCGCCTTTCCCGACGGCCGCAGAAGGGCCGGTATCTGCTCCAGGGCCTGATCGAACGCGGAGACGCGTTCCGAGGGAACCTGCACCACCAGCGCATCAAACTCGCCGGGACGGAAGATCGAGATGTCGAGCGGACCGCCGATGTAGTGCACCATCCCCTGACCGTTCGCGCAGCATCGCGCACGTCCCGCCACCATGACCTCAGGGTTCAGCTCGACCTGCAGCCTCTCCACCCCGCGGCTGCTCCATTTCGCCAGCGTCGATTCGGGCAGAGAGGCGAGGATCAGGGCCACCTCTCCCGGCTGGGGATCGAGGTACCTGTCTATCGGCCCGCCGATCCCCTGCGGAAGCGGGGCCTCCTCTTCGGGTTCCTTCTCGCATCCGCCGGAGGCCCGGATGACTCCGTCGACCACCTTCAACGACCACTGGCATTCCGGACAGGTCAGCTCCGCGGTCTCAATCTCGGTTCCCATGCACCTCCTGCAGTCCAGCCGGTGCGATATGGGCAGCGTCGCCGGGATCTCGATGAACCAGTTGGCGAGATAGCCGCAGCCCGTGCGACAGACCGGTACCTGCAACTGGCCGGAGTACGGGAAGACTTCGCTTACCCGAGCCCCGGTAACCCTAAGCATGGCACGTGGATGGGCCGGACACCTCAGCAGTTCGACAAGTCGATACTTCATGTCCCTCTGGGCGGAGATGGTACCGGGGCGCATCGGCTCATGTCAATCGCCCGGATTGCGACAATCATTTCCCCCGGCGAAATGATAGTAATACTGGGCGAACGTGCAACGGGACGCTCGCGTGTTTGACTATGTCCATAATCCTGGAATGGCTCGGGCATTGCGCCTTTCGTCTCACCGGGGAAAACGGCCCGAGCATCCTTGTCGATCCGTTCGATGATTCGATAGGGCTGCGGGTGGCCCCGTACGATTGCGACGTTCTGCTGGTTTCGCACGAGCACTACGATTCCTCCGCCCGGCACCTGGTGCCCCCCGGCTACCATCTTGTGTCCGCCAAGGGAACCATTATCGCCCGGGGAATCACCTTCAACGCAATCCCGTGGTGGCACGATGAGCATCAGGGCAGAGACTTCGGCTCCATTCTCATATTCCAGTTTGACCTGGACGGCTTCAGAATCGCCTACATGAGCCACATCGGCTGCGTGCCGGGTCAATGGATACTCGAACGCCTCGGCGAGATCGATATCTGCTTCGTCCCGATCGGCGGAATCCTTGCCATGGGTGTCCCCGGCGCCAAGGCCCTGGTCGATCAGATGAAGCCCAGGCTTGTTGTCCCGATGCACTTCAAGCTTCGCCACCTCAACTTCACCCTCGGCTCCGTAACCGAATTCATCCGGTTCATGCCGGACAAGCTAGAAGTGCAGGACTGGCAGATGGAGCTTGTGCGAGAGGACCTGCCCCAGTCCCCAACCCTCCTTTTGATGCGCCATTGGCCGGGAGTATCCCCTTGAGGCGCCATTTTTGGGCATTTTCCATGATTAGGTTTATGTGGGAAAATTTATATTTTTCCAGAAAATGCTTGACAATTGGCAATTTTCCACTATAATGCCGGCACGAGAGAGCGGGAACTCCTTCCTACCTTCCTTCAACCAATCCGAAAACCTCCTAGTCTTCACTCCTCTTCTCCTTTCCCCTCTCTCATTTTTTGTCCCTAAATTTTTGTGGTTTTACCGCTAATCAATCTCCGGCATTTTCGCCATTGCCCCGTTTCATGGTATCATTCCCCCCCGAAGATGGTCCATCCAGAGGAAGACGCAGCTTCGCCGGAGAGGCGCGAGACCCCAGGAGAAGCTGTCCGCCCCGGAAAAGAACCTGCGACCGCCCCCGCGGAAACCACCTGCCCGGTCTGCGACCGTATCCTCCCCCTGCCGGCTCCCGACATCTGCCCCCACTGCCAGGCCCCCATCCTGACCGTCAACGCCCTCCTCCGCACCGCCGAGCTCTCCCTTGACGAAGCGTTGCGCGATCTCAGAACCGGCGATCCCGACAGCGCGCAGCAGCGCCTGGACTTCGTCCGTGTTACATCCAGGCAACACCGCCTCAAGGTCGAAGCCGTCCAGGCCATGTTGGACCGCCTGAAAGGCGACCCGGTCTCCGCGCTTACCCGCCTGAGAGCAGTCAGAGAAAAACTCGAGCCGGAGGACAGGAGACTTGCCGAGCTGGTCGATGCCGCCGAAGAGGAGTGCCTGAGAGATCAGCAGGCTCTCGCCTCCTCCTGCGAGCACTACAATTTCGCGCTCTTCCAGGCACGTCGCGGTCATCTCGAGGAGGCGCGCGACTCCCTCAAGAAAGCCCTCGATGAAGTGCCGCATCACCCTCAGAGTCATGCCCTTCTCGGGAAGGTGCTGCTCGCTTTGCGGGAAGAGGACGAGGCGCGCTATCACCTCAGGCGCGCGCTTGCGAGCGACCCCACCAACGCGACGGCCGGTCGCACGCTCTCCGCGCTCGGCCGCCCCGCCATAGCCGGCCCCCTTGCAGTCATCCGCTCCAACCTCCGGATGTCATCGGCGTGGACAGGCTCGATCGTCGTCATCGCAATCCTCGCCGTCATCGCTCTTGCCGCCCTCCTGACCCGCTGAACCCCAGCTATAGGATGCCTGCCAGCTGCCCGGTCTGCTATTGTGTCCAATATTTGCCCTTGTCCATTTCGGTTGGACATGGTAAAATACTGGACATGAAGACCGACCACCCACACGCGAACCAGTACCTCGAACGACTCAGGGAGTTGCCCTTTGTCGACGAGTTGGACTTCGAGTCCGGTGTTGAATCCCAGGCCGGAACTCGCCGCATGCCGGACGGGCTGCTGACGATCGCAAGCGGGCGGAGAAAACTGAAGTTCCTCGTCGAGATCATGAGCAGGTTGGACTACGCGGTCGCAGATCGAATGGCGGGCTTCGCCGGGAAGCTGCCGCCCGACAAACGAATCATGCTGCTCGTTCCATATGTCAGTGCACCCTTGGCAGAATACCTCGACAAGAAGGACGTGAACTTCGCCGACCTCGCCGGAAACTGCCGCATCAAAGCCGGCAGGACACACTACGTGTTCATCACAGGAAGGAAACCTGCTTCTGTCCCCTCCCGATCGCTTGGCGCCCGAGCCCAAGGAGTGCAGCTCCTCTTCGCTCTGCTGGCGAGACCGGACCTGGTCTCACAACCGGTCCGCGAGATCGCCGCACAAGCCCAGGTCAGCAAGAGCACGGCGGCGAACAGGATACTGGCATTGGAGCACGAGGGTTTCGTAGGCCGTGTCAGTGGAACCAGGCTGCTGATCAGGCGCGATCAGCTCCTGGAGCGCTGGACCGGCGAATACGCGAGAGTGCTCGAGCCACGCCTGTATAGAGGTCGGCACATGACCCCCCATACCGACCCGACAACGCGGGAGAAGATCATCAGGACGGCGCTCACATCTCGCGATATGCGTTGGGGATGGGGAGGACTGACAGCCGCATATAAGCTCATTCGGCACTACAGGGACGATTCCACGGTCCTCTTCGTGCAATCCTGGTCCAACGCCCTCGCGAGAGACATCAGAGCGCTGCCCGCATCCGACGGACATCTGCTCGTTTACCGCGCCCCCGGGCCCACCGCCTTCGATGGCGAAGCGCCCTGCACTGTCCACCCGCTTCTGATCTACGCCCAGCTCGTGAACTCGATGGATGAGAGAGCACGCGAGACCGGCAGCATGATCTATGACTTGTATCTGAAAGAGGGGGAGCGATGACGGACCTCTCTGAGCAGCACATAGCGGCCCTTCAGCAGTTGAGCGCCGGCCTGCATGATATCGACTGGATACTGATCGGAGCCGCCGCACTCCGGTTGCAGCTTGGCGCGAGGACTCGCGCGACGGAAGACCTGGATGTGACTTTGGCGATCGAGGCGGACGAGTTGGTCTCGATATTCGCCAAATTCCCGGACTGGACGACCGACTCGCGGATCGAACACCAGCTTCACACCCCGACCGGCGTACGAGTCGATTGCCTGCCCGCCGGTCCGAAAGTGCTCGAAGCGGGCGCGCTCATATGGCCGAAGTCGGGCAAGGCAATGAACATGATCGGGTTTCGGCTCGCGTTCGAGCAGTACAACCTTATCGACATCGCATCGCATTTGAAAGCGAAAGTCGCCGCGGTCTCCGTCCTGGCCCTGCTCAAGATGATCTCCTTCATGGATCGGCCCTTTGAGCGGGAGAGAGACCTGGAAGACCTGACGTTCATCCTGGATCACTACCTGGGGCCGGTTGACGAGCGCAGATGGGACGACGACACATTCGCTCACAGTCCCGACTATGACACAGCCCCCGCCTTCTGCCTTGGCCGAGATCTGGGGAAGATCGTCGACCGCAGGGAGGAATCCGAGTTCCGCACTTTCGTCAGTCTCTTCAATGATGACACCAACCGCCCGGAGTTGCTTGCATCGGCGGTGAGACAGGCCGGCAAGAAGTGGCACGGTGACCCTGAAGCTGAGCTCAGGCGACGTCTCCAGGCAATGCTCCTCGGTCTTGACATCTCTCGGCGGGAATAGATGGCGCCTGCTGCCTATTTTATTTAATTGATACCTATCCTATCTATCCGTGCGCCGAGCATCCATTCTGTTCAGCTCGGACCTCGGCCGGCGGTTGCTCATCTGCGGTTCGGGGCCGATGGATGGTGTATACTATCCTCCCATCCGCCCCTATGGGAGGAAAGGTGATAGGGCTTTCCGACATCTTCCCCGTCAGGACCATCTACCTCGGCAGCGGATTCGCGGTCCTCATCTGGGTGCTTCCCTACGCTTTCGGGACGACGATTCACCATTTCACAGCCGGCCGCTGGGCGAGGGGGGTCGGCTGGATTCTCTTCATCCTCTTCATACCCTCGTTCGTGCTGGCGCGGGTGTTCGCATGGGGCCTGGAGAACGATCTGTATACCCCTCGAACCGTCCTGATGAGCATCAGTTGCCTAGTAATGGCGGGCCAGGCCGTACTCTGGTGGCTTCTATGGACCGAGTACCGCAAACGCGGCGAGCCCGCCGGGTGGCGCACTACCGCGAACTGGGCGTTCATCGCCAGCCTGATTCTTCTGCTCATGTCCCTCGGCAGTTTCTACCTGGAGAAGCGATATAGGTATCTTGAGGGGACCCGGCGGCGCCAGCAGGCTATGGCCGACGCGCAGCACCTGGAGAAGGCCGGCTACCTCCCGTATCCGAACGCACATTACCGCTTCGGCGAATGCATGATCCGCGAATCATACGAGGACGTGACGCTTGCGGGATATTTGGAGGATCGGCCCGGGGCATACAGGCAAGCTCTGGACATTAATTTCCAGACCGACGACGACCCATCGAAGGTGCTTGACTTCTACTCGGACCGAGCCCGGAAGGCCGGGATGACCGTTCGAAGGGGAACGTCGCGCACGAGCGGAGCGCCGGTGATCGTGGGGGTGGGAGCGGAAAGACGCGCCATGGTCATCGAGCTTCTGCCCCTCCGCGCGGATCCATCGGTCGGCGACTGGTCCGCGACGATCTACTGGGACACTCCCAAAGGCTTCGAGGAAAGCCTGGATCTCAACTTCGAGCTTGAGGGGATGTAGCTCGCGTATTGACGAAGGCGAGTGCGAGACACGATGAAGCCGATTCCGTACAGGAAGCTGATTTGGAAGGGATGCATAGCGGCGCTGATTGCCGGAGGGTTCCTCTACGCCCTCGATTCCTTCAACGTCCTCAGGCCGGAGCGCCTTCTGAAGCCCGACATCCTCGTCCCCACAGTCAACACCCGCGGTCACCTCCGTAACGGCACCATCAACCCGGGGCACAACAAGTACGACTACACGATCGTCGGCGCCATTCCCGGCCTCACTCCCGGCACCCTCCGTCCGGACGACCTGTTCATCGTCATCCATGGGTTCAACAACACGCCGATGAAAGCAGCCAACATCCTCGCGCTCGCGAGCAGGTCGCTGAGGGAGAATGGGTACGACGGCGCGATCGTCGGCTTCAGTTGGGACGCGAACACGCAGTCCGATCCGTGGAACATGACCGGGTTTCACGAGTGCCGGCGGAACTCGTGTGAAAACGGATCGAAGCTCGCGCGCTTCGTCCTGGAGTACAAGGCCCGCTGTCCCAACACGCGCGTGCACATCCTCGGTTACTCCATAGGCTGCCGCCTGGCCCTGGAGACGGCCCTCGCGCTGTACACGGACCCGGCATTTGCCGACACCTCCACCCGCATCGATTCGATCTTCCTCGCCGGCGCCGCGGTGGACAACGAAGAAGTCCAGACCGACGAGAAGTACGGGGCGGCGATCCAGAATCGGGTCGGAGTGCTCTACAACTTCTACAGCCTCGAGGACAACGTGCTCGGCGCTCTGTACCCGCTCAAGGAGACCGACCGCGCGCTCGGCGAGACGGATATCGAGAATCCCGACATGGCCCCGGCCAACTACGTCTCGGTTGATGTAGAGGACGAGCTTCGGACGGTCACCAAGTCAGGTATCGTCAGCAACAAGGACTTCGGCGACAATCATCTGGGCTGCCTCGGAATATGGGACGAAGACGGGAACCTGGCTGATGACGGCGTGATGAACGTCGTGGCCGACCTGATCAGGCAAATGGCAGCGGAAGCGGCGGCTATCTAACCCAAGCAGCGATCGCCCAGCAGTTTGTTCAGCGGGTATTCCACCCGGTCTGAGTTTTGCCTGATTTTTTTCTAATTTTTTTTGCAGATAGGCTTGACTCCCCGCGGATTTATAATATAATTTTTCTGAAGGTAACTCCGGTCGGAGTTTTTGAGAATGAGCGGTTGCTTGGATCCCATTGTTATTGTCCTCTCCGGTTGCCATGGTGGCCCCAACCCGTCTCCCGGGCTAGGTACAGCACGGTCGCTCCGTGTTGCCTTTCCGAACGGTGTCCTTGTCGGGAAGGACCACTCGCCCCAGTCGAGTGGACTTCATGAAGCGGTTTTCGATCGCGTTTGGTGTTGCCGGCCCTGGAACGAGTTGGACTTGGATGATCATTACAGCCAACTGCACGAGCTAGCCACCCGGGAGCGCGCCTACTTCATCTCTGGCCTGGACTTGGAGGTGCGTTGGCTGGCCGGAAGACCCAACTCTTGGGCGCTCGTCCCCCCGCTGACAGCACTCCACGCTTCTGCCAAACCGACACACGAGGCTGCTCGGTATCTCCCTGTTCGCATACCGCGATACATCCCCATATCTGCAGGGAGCCGCGAGGTTCACCGATTCTGTGTCGAAACCGGGTGGCGAGTCTGGCTCAAGGGTCCTGAGTACGAGGCGACGCGTGTACATTCATGGCACGACCTCCAAGAGAGTATCAAGCGTATGGAGGAAGTCTGGGGTAATGGGGGGCTCTTCCTCCAAGAGGATGTTCACGGCCAGGAGGTCAGCGTGGCGTTCTGCGCCTATCATGGGAAGCTTCTCGACGCTGTGTACATGGAGAAGCGACTCGAGACAGCTGAAGGCAAGACCTGGGCAGGTGAGGTGAGCCCTTGCCCGAGTGGCTTCCGGGCAAAGCTGACCCAAGTGGTGCGTAAACTCCTGTGGACTGGCGGGGCAGAGTTGGAGTTTGTTCGCGATCACGATGATTGCCTGTGGTTACTTGATTGGAATCCCCGGTTCCCTGCTTGGGTGCATGGCGCGACTCTCGCAGGGCGAAATCTTCCTGCTGCGTTGGTGTCAGCCGCGACAGGACTGGACCCGCAGCCTACTGAACGAGTGGCATCGCAGTTCACGCGAGTCGTGATCGAGATTCCGGTGCGGGAGGGATTTCCACTTCCCACGCCTTCCCGGAGTTCTGACCCTCCACGTGGCGGCAAGCATCCCTCGGGAATGCCAAGCTTGGCGCGCCGGCTGCAAGGGCCCCCTTCAACTAGGCCCTCCCTAGAGAACTACTCTCTCATACTGCGTGACACGGATGGGGGCTATCTGGATGAGGTTCTGGAAGCTTGGTGCGACGCGCCAGCAACTCCGTGCCGCGTGCTGCTACCGAAAGCCGCTAAACGCGCCCTTCGCCTCGCGCGCAGAGCCATATCGCGCAGCAACACTGGTTCCTACCCAAGAGTTCGACTGGCGTACAGCGTCAAAACCAATCCGGATGGTCGTTTCGTACGGCTCGCAAGAGAGTTTGGATTCCTCGGGGAAGTGATCAGCGCAGAGGAGGCTGACTGGGCCCAGAAGTTCGGCTATCGGCGGGACCAGATGATCTTCAACGGTCCGATGGCAGCTGCGCTACCCTCAGAGGGAGCTTCGCCTTATCACGCAGTTTTTGCAGACAGTCTTGGAGCGCTGCAACGTATTCTACAGTCAAACACCAGGGTTGCTCGCGTTGTAGGCCTGCGCGTCCGCGCACCGCATAGCAAGTCCCGTTTTGGCATAGATCTCTGGAACCCGACTGAATTCAAGGCGGTAGTCGAAGCCTTGGCATGCGCTTCGCGCGATACACGCTTCGGCATATCATTTCACTATCAAAGCAGCCTTTGCGGGCTCGTCAGGTGGCAACACATGGTGCAAGCGATTGTGTACCTTGCAGTCGGAGTCGCTGCTGCCTCGGGCCGCTCCTTCGATATGCTGGATGTGGGAGGCGGATGGACTCCCGATGACTTCACGGTATTTCTTTGTGATCGCCTGGAGACCATCCGTGCTCTCATTGCAGTGGAGCTTCCCACGGTGGAGCAACTCGTGCTCGAACCGGGAAAAGCTATGAGCGAGCCAGGCATGGCTTTCGTGACGCGGGTACTCGAAACTCGGCGCTCCGGGTCCGCCCCATCTGTTGTAGTCGACGGAAGCATTGCGGAGCTACCGGTGATTCGAGAATTCCCGCGAAGGGTTTATGCTTCGAGTGAGGCGGGGCGCTCTCAAGAGCTGCTTCGAGGAGAAGGCAGAATCCTTGGCCGATTGTGCATGGAAGATGACATTCTTGCTACCGACATTCAGATTCCAGACTGGCTGCAGAAGGACGACTTGATCGTTTTTTCCGACTGCGGGGCCTACGACGCCAGCATGAGCTACCGCTTTGGCAAGGGAGGAATCGAATGAACAGGGCTATCGCATCCTTGGCCGAAAACAGGGGCATTTTCAAAGAAGCCCGCTCCATAGGGCGCCCAGATGATCTCTCGCGGGCTCTCTGCGCGCTCGAGTTGACCCCGCCGTCCGTGATCCTCAGTCACAGGGGGCCCTGCTGCTTGACCGCGTATTCGTGGTTCAGTGCAGTGGCGCGCGGCGCCGCCGCGCTCCATCCTGAAGGTCCATCATGGATCAATGATATCTGGCAATGGGGGCCAACTCACTGGCCGCTTCATTGGTGTGAGGTAGCTGCCGCGGATGTCGCCGACTGCGGTGCGCTTGCCTGCCTGGCTGCGTTGGCGTTTCGCGCTGCCGGTGAATCGGTGCTTCCTGCACAGCTTCTAGAGCTTTACGATGAATCCACGATAGCGAACTGGCGTGCAATGTGGCAGCAAGATGGACACAATCCGCAATGGCTCTTCGGCTGCTTGGCGTATCACGAAGCAGTGGCCGTCGTTCGCCGCCCGAAGCCTGGCAGCAACGGCCGCCTGGATATTCGCATCTGGGACCCAACAAACTCGCGCTGGCTGGAGTGGAGAGCCAACGGCGGTTACGGAACGTCGGTTGCTGTTAAGGTCTGTGACGAGAGTCCACAACACAGCAGGCTGGCGAGACTCCATCGATTCGTTTGGGGTGGGAGATTGGTTTCGCCGAATCGCTGGGCTATACTTGCAGAGCGAAGGGACGTTCTTCAAACGGCGCTTCAGCCGACAACTAAGGAGTGACAACGGAGGTCAAGACTTGCGAGATTCAAAGAAGAATCCGCGGCAAGCATTCTCCGAGTTGCGAAGAAGGCAAAGGCCGGCTTTTCTTGGCGGTGCTCTCGTCGGTTTTGTGCTTAGCTTGGTTGTGCTGCTCATGGCGCCACCAAAGACGCGGATCGAATGGTTCGGACTAGCTCTCCTAGTCGTCTCCGGGGCTTTTCTGCTGTGGGAAACGCACGATGAGCTCTGGACGCGACTGGACAATCTCTTCCGCTTCATTCTTGGGGTAGAAATCGACACGTACCGGATCACAGGCAGAATATTGTCAAGCGATCAAAGCAGATTCTTGGTTGGATCCACACTTGTTCCAGTGGGGCACCGCATGGTGGAACTCCAAGGAAAGCGCCCCTTTGTGAGCGAGTTACGCATGAGCTACGAGGTCGTTTGCACTGATCAGAAAGTAAGGATAGACGGGAAGGAGTTGGAGTTGGCGGTCATTACCCGTGAATTCAGCTGGAAACAAATCTTGCACCCAGCACTGAAGGAAGCGCGAACCCGGCACTTAGGCCAGCTGATCCCACCGGTTATGATTGCCACCTCGCAGGTGTTGCTGATTCAAGAGGTCATCGAAGCGTCAGAGCTCGGCCTGATGGACCTGCTATACCCGGTGTCATGGCGGTGGCTTAGCGGCTGCGAGGAGATGTTGAACGGGCTGCGTGATATCCCCTGGCTCAGCGTCACCAGACTACACGTGAACGGTAAGAACAGAGAATCCGTTCTGCTAACACCCGAGAATGACGAACCCCATAGAGATCGGCCCGAGGCCAGCCGCGATGGATACAGTATCTGGGTAGCCCCAGACCAGATCATGGAACGACTTGAGTTCCCGGGCATGGAAGATGGCAAAGATATCTTGCAAAAGGCTGTGAAGGAGTGCCTTCCCCACTGTCTGGGAATCTGGACAGTGCGTAAGCCAGGAGAGGAGGTTCAACTTGAAACAGAGGATGAGGGCGGCAGGTTCGTCACCAGCGTCACTCACCATAACCAGTGCCGTCTCTGGGTAAAGAAATGGGACGGTGCAACACTTTATATGTATGATATTCCATTTGCACTTCCAGCTTCAGTAAAGCAGATTCGCTTCAAGCTGGGCGAAGCGGTTCACCGCGAATGGAGACTTAACCCTGCGATACATAGGTGTTCATTCGACTTGGTGGAGCCTGGATATAGATATGACGAGAAAGACCAGATGCTGGAATGGAAACCCCTGCCCGGCGTTCCTTACACGCCTTTCCTGCCAGGGCAAGGCGTGACTTTCTCGTGGCAAGGACGGATAACATCCCCTGGTGACAGGTCGGATTGACCCGGACGCGCATGTCGGGTCGTTTCAGATCTGCTTCCTGGTCTACTCGATGGTCTCCACATTCTCCATCGGGCTGATCGGGAAGACGATGGGCGCGGGCGACGAGCAGGCGGTCATTTACCTGGTCATCGGGGCGCTCATGTGGAACTTCCTGGCGAACATATTCAACGAGATCGCGCACACAATCTCCTGGGAGCGCTGGGAGGGCACCCTGGAGTACACCTTCATGGCGCCGGTCAGCCGCCTGACGCACCTCATGGGAGTTACCTGGTTCGCGATCCTGTACGGGCTTTCCAGGACGCTCGTCGTTCTGCTCGCCTCGGCCTGGTTCTTCGGCCTCAACCTCGCCGGCGCGAACGTACCCGGCGCTCTCCTAATCCTTGCGGCGGCATGCTTTCCGATGCTCGGACTCGGGCTGATTGTGGCCGTGCTGCCGCTGCTGACAGCGGAGAAGGGAACCCAGGCTGCGCATATCATCCTGGGCGTTGTGCTCCTGATCAGCGGCGTCTACTACCCGATCGAGGCGCTGCCCGCATGGCTCCAGCCGCTGGGCCGGATAAGCCCGGTCACCTACACGCTGGACGGGGTGCGCGGCGCGATCCTCGACAGCGAGCGCACGCTCGATCTCCTGCCCACCGCAGGATCATTGCTGGTTGCCGGGCTGGTGCTGATACCGGTCGGCTATGCGATCTTCCTCAGGGGCGAGAGCTACGCGAAGCGCAACGGCCTTCTGAGCCGCGGCGGATAGGAGGGAGGGCGCTCTACATGTGAACACGCAACGACAACACCAGGCTTTAAGAACCTCTAACAGAAAGAGTGGGTGCCGACGACAAGCGCAGTTTACGTAGCTTGTCGTCGCTGCTCAATGAAACCGCCACAAGCTACGCTTCGCTCCGCTTGTGGCGGCCACCCAGGTTTGCGTCCGCTCGGCCCGGATTCTCTTTTGTTAGAGCTTCTAAGACTTCCTGTTTTCGGCAATCGCCGAATCTCCCATTGACGGCGGCAGACCATCACCACAGCCTGAAGATGCGCAGCCCGTCGTCTCCGTTAGCCACATAGGCATACTGTCCGGCGACTTCGACGTCCGAACCGCTCGCGTACGCTATTTGGAGGGTGCTTGCGACGTATGGAGACTCGGGAGGCGCAACATTGACGACCGACAGATACTGGTAGCCATGGATGACGAAGGCGTAGCCGCCGCTCAAATCGACGCTCGCACCCGTGCAGACATCGCCCAGGGACAACCTGCTCACTTCGTGCGCCTTCTCCGGAGGATCGATATCGTAGACGAACAGCCCATAGAAGACATCGACGGCAGCCGCATAGCCCGCCGATGCGGCGACATCCATGAAAGCATAGTACTCCGTGAATGGTATTGCCCTGATGACTTCCGCCGACTCCGGCGGGTCTAGGTCGATAACCTCCAATCCGCGATCGTTTACCACATAAGCATATCCCCTGGATACGTCAACCAAATGAGTGTCATAGTAACCTGCGCTGGCAACAGTATGAGCGCTTTCAGGAGGGTCAATGTCGATCACACGCAAGTTCCAGTCGGCTGAATAGGCGTAGCCCTCGGTCATAGCGATGTCGTCACCCGTTCTGATACGCGGACCGGCGACAAAGTGAGCGGACGGCGGATCGCTGACATCAACTATCTGCAAGCCCGTACCCCAGCGTGCCACGCAGGCGTAGTCGCCGGCGACGGCGATCGACTGATTGACGCCGGGCAGATCGACCGATCTCACGATCCGCGCCGACTCCGGCGTGCTCACATCCACGACGCGCACTCCGAACACTGAAGATGTCACGTACGCATAGTCGCCCGCAACCGCCACATCAGTTGCCCCGCCGATCATGTCGACGGAGCCGACAATGCTCGCCCCCGCGGGAGGCGTTATGTCCACCACCCTCAGCCCCGCGTTGCTGTCCGCGACATAGGCGAAATCACCCGACAGCGCGACGCTTGTCGCGCAGCCGGCGATATATACGACATTCTCCAGCGACGGCGACAAAGGAGCGGAGATATCCGCTATCCGCAGGCCATATCGGCCCGTGGCGACGTACAGATGGTCGAGCGAGATCGCCATCTCCCGCGCCTCGGCGGGCAGATCGTAGGACCCTACCCATTCGGCCGAGAGAGGGGGGCACGTTTCCACGATCCTGACAACGCTGCCGTTGTTGCCCGCGGCCACGTAGGCGTGGCACTCCGACAGAACGACTCTCATGGCGTAATCGTCCTCCGCGAGTTGAACCGTGTTCAGCATCACCGGTGATTCCGGATTCTGCACCCCCACTATCTGCAGACCTTCCGCACCTGCGGCTACATACGCAAACTTGCCCTCAACCGCCACATCCTCGCCTCTCATCGGCACCTGGCTGACCACACCTGCGGACTCCGGCGGATCGACATCCAGTATTAGAAGGCCGCCCGACGCGTCAGCAACATATGCGGATCCGTCTGAAACGACAATCTTCTGCGTGTAACTGTCTACAACAGCCGAGCCGGCAACGTGAGCGGAGTCGAGCGGGTCGATGTCGACAATCCACATCACGCCCTGGTTGTCGACCACATACACATACCCACCCGAGACCGCGATTTCTCCCGCGTACGCGGGCTCGTCCAGGACGCGAAGCCATACCGGGTTCGTCGGCTCGCTCACATCGAACACCACGACCCCGTTCGAGCCGCCCGCCGCAAAAACATTCTCGCCCCAGCTCGCCACCCGGCTCGCCGTGAGATTCAGCCACGGCGGAGTGACTTCGACCGGGTTTGTGATGAGCCGCTGTGAGACCGTGATACTTAAAGGATCATCAAGCTCATCTGTGACTCCCTCATCATCGGTCACGCGATAACCGATCCGATAAACGCCGGGGAAATCCCAGGCGTGACTGGCGACGCTCCCCTCCTCATCGTATGTCCCGTCGCCGTCCCAGTCCCACTCCCACCGTACGATGTCTCCGCCGTCGGGATCGTACGAGCCCGCGTCAAGGAAATCCACCGACTCAAAGACAAAGACGGAGAGCGGATCGGCTGTCGCGAGCGCAACCGGCGGCTGTTTTGGCGGTCCGTCGTCTTCTCCGACATGCAGCACCGTGATCTCACGGCTCTTCAGCACCGGATTGCGGTCGTCAGCGGAGACAACCACCCGGATTTCGGCGTCCAGATCTTCCGCCACAGTCGAGGCGGTGAACGTTGTGATCGAGCCGATGGGCTCCACGAAGGAGCCGGCGCTCACAGGATCGACCGCCCATTGGCAGCGGATATCCGTCCCGCCGCTCGCCGAGACGGAGTATTCGACAGAATCGCCGCCATCGACTGACGACGGCCCCTCGATCTCGCTCACGATGAGCGATCGTCCTCCAGTACAGCCGATTGATACAATCAGGAGAATGACAACGGGAATCCACAGTCGGTAAAACATGCACTTGCCTTCCTTTCGTGTGTGATCGACGGCAAATGCTACCTGGTCCGACGCGGTCCACAACAAGACGCGCTCTGTAGGGGCGGGATCGCCCCTGCAACTACCTCTCAGTATACCCCAGACTTCTGAGCATTTCTTGAGTCGAGGGGTCCATTGCTGCCATGCGAATATCAGGAGACGGGGCAATCATCGGGCCAAGAACCGAAACGAGACGCCCAAGAACGTCGGGCTTCTCTCCAGCCAGATTCCTGGTCTCGTGAGGATCCCCGAGGATGTCGTACAGGAGCACATCCCGGACGCGATCCGAGTTCCCGCCCTCCACGACATCGACTATCAACCTGTATCTGCCGTCGAACGCGCCATACGTCCGCCCTGCCTCGGTCGGGTACCCGATGGCATAGAGATACTCTCTTTGGGGGTATGTCTCTCCCGCTTCGGGATCGATCAGCCCCATCAGGCTTCCGCCATCAAGACCGTTAGGGATCTCCACATCCGCAAGCTCCAGAAGAGTGGGCAGAATGTCGGTATTCTCCACGACCGCATCGATCCTGGTCCCGCCGAACCTGTCGCCGGGAAAGTGAAAGAGCAGAGGGATATGCAGACTCGCCTCGTACGGATGGCCGTGCGTGGTGAAGTGATGCTCCCCCAGGTTCTCGCCATGGTCGGCGGTGAGGACGATTATCGACCTGTCTATTAATCCATACTCGCCGAGCAAATCGAAAAGCGTCCTCAGGTGGTCATCAAACGTGCGAATCTCGGCGTCGTAGAGATCGCGGACTCTTCTCAGATCACCCTCATCCAGATCGATCTCGTAGTCGTTGTACCTGAGGAGCTGCTCCCCGGTGCCGTCGACGACGCCGCTGTATTCCGGGTCGGCGAAGCCGGCGAGGATGTCCTCATCGGGGGCGTAATCGGTGTGGGGATCGTAGAAATGAACCATCAGGAAAAGCGGGCCGCGGGTTTCCGCCCGGCTCGGCTCTCCGAGCCAGGGGGATCCCCCAAGTATTCTCTTCAGTCTCTCGATGATCGCGGGCGCATCGTGAGGGATCGCCGGGATGTTTGCGTAGTAATCGAATCCCCTGTCGAAGCCGTACTGCGCCCCCAGCACCCTTGCCGCAGCGACGCCCCATGTCGCGAATCCCGCATCCCGGAAGTCCTCGGTGAGGAAACGAATGTCCGGCGGAAGGTTGACGCCGTTGTCGATCACTCCGTGACGCGCCGGATGCCGTGCGGACAGTAGCGATGTGACCGCGGGCCCGGTGGTCGACTTCGGGGTATATGCGCAATCAAAGACGACCGACCGCGACGCGAGCTCATCCATGAACGGCGACGTATCGCGCTCGTAGCCCATGAACCCCAGATGCTGCGCCGCGAGGGTGTCTACAACTATCAGGATCACGTTTCCGGACTCAATACCTCCCCCTTCGGCGCGGTGATGGCCCGCGCCCGAGACAACCAGGGGAACCATAAGCATGACCGCCAGGATACAACGACACATGGCAGCACCCCGTCGATCAAAACCGGATCCTGATAACGTAAAACCGAAAAGCTCTTTAGAGAGTTACAGTCGCCTGCCTTATAAGCTGGATTTTAGGGCAGTTTGCGGCACAAATCAACCGATAGCTGCTGACTCACACCGAGTCCGCCGCCCGGGCTCGCAGCCTCGCGGCTCCCTGCGCTAAAATGCCGCACAGCCCAACCGCCTTGCCGACTCACCCGGATCAGCCATGCCATCGTCCACCACAATCCCCGGCAAAAGCACGTACTATCACTCCTCCAGACCGTGGACAAGATGGTGGTGGTTTTCGGGAGAAACAAGGGAGACGGACATCATGTATCAGCTCGAATGGCTGAAACAAATGGGCTTCGGAGGAGTGGAGATCGCGTGGGTCTATCCGCAGCCGGATTCCCGTCGCGGGCCCGAATTTCTTAGCGAAGGATGGTCGAAGAAAGTCGCGTACGCGAAGGCATGTTGCGACAGGCTGGGGCTTGGATGCGACTTCACATTTGGAACGCTGTGGCCGTTCGGTGGGTCGTTCGTTCCGGAGGAAGACGCGTCGAGGGTCTACAGCGGGCTTTCCCGACAGCGACTGAGATCGACCTGGGAGGACCCGTTTCTCGAAGAGCCGGCGCACATCCTGAACCATCTCAGTCGGAACGCGCTTGAGAGATATGCCGGCAAGATGGCCGACGGGTTGAGCGACGCATTGGCTGGATCGCGCTCCGGCCTCTTCTGCGACTCATGGGAGATCGAGACCGAGGGGCTCTGGACCGATGGATTCGGGGACGCGTTCAGGGACGCCTACGGCTACCGGATTGAGGACTACATCGAGAGCATCGACGAGCATCCGGATGTCCGCTACGACTACAGGAAGCTGATCGGAAGATACGTGCTGGAGGAATTCTACAAGCCGTTCGCGGAGATATGCCGCGAGCTGGGGGCATTTTCCCGGGTTCAATGCCACGGATCGCCGACCGACCTGCTCGCTGCCTACGGCTGCGTCGATGTCCCTGAGACGGAGGCGATACTGTTCGAGCCTTACTTCGCGAGGATCGCATCGTCAGCCGCTGCATTGACCGGAAAACCGGTAGTGTCGTGTGAGACATTCACCTGCCTCTACGGCTGGACGCCGAGGCCGGGTCCGGCACCACACCAGAGGCGTGAACTGGTCGCTGATATGAAACTGCTGTTCGATTCAATCGTGGCGAACGGAGTCAACCATATTGTCTGGCACGGGATGCCGTACAACCCGCCCGGCGGCAGGAATGAGTTCTATGCGACCGTCCATGTCGGCCCGCAGGCCGGCTTCGTCGACGAGATCAGGCCGTTCAATGCCTATATGGAGAGTGTCTGCTCAACGATGAGGCGGGGAAGCACATGCTCGGGGATTGCTGTCTATCTGCCGGTCGAGGACGCCTGGATGGCCGGCCGGCTCCCGCCCGGCGAATATCCGCCGGATGCGAAGCATCACTGGGAGTTCCGGTACCTGAGAATGCCCGAGGAATTGAGGGGATATCATCCTCTTTGGATCTCGGGCGGGTACCTGATGGGTGCGGAATTCGAGAACGGGTTCTTGCGAGTCGGCGACGCGAAGTTCCGCGCTCTCTATCTGGATGTCGACTGGCTTGATGAGGATGTGCTCGATGACCTCCTGCGTCTTGCGCACGAGGGTCTGCCGATCTGCCTCAAGAGAAGACCACGACAGCCCGGGAGGGAGAAGACAGGCTCTTTCGAGGCAAAGCTTGCCGAGCTGATGTCACTGCCGAGCGTGACTGCGGGCCTCGGCTCGATCCCCTGCGGCCCGCCTATTGTCTCGGGAGACCCGATGCCCGAATACTGGTGCCGTGCGGACGGCGACAGGCATTTCATCTTCTTCGCAAACCCTCTGTCCCGCGAAGCCACCTACCCGATGCGATACGGGCAGTCGCTGTCCACTGATACTGTGACTGTACCCGTCCGCATCAGCCTGAGCGACAAGTGCGTCGTGACTGTCGATCTCGTTTTCGAGCCGTACCAGTCGATCCTTATGGAAATCGAGCCTGACGGGAAGGTCAGACGACACGACATCACCTTTGCGCCGCGACCTCCGCCCGCCGGCAGCCAGGATCTGTAGAGCCGCGCCTAAGCGCCTAAGCGCATCTGGGCGGACACATGGGTCCGCCCCTACTCAGCGCCGTACTCCACGAACTCCCATGTCCGATCGTCGAACAGCCAGATGGCCGCTCCCTCCGCAACGGCCAGATCGGCTTTCCTGAAATTCTCGGGAGTCTGTATGCCCTGATGAATGACCTCGATCTCCACGTCCTCAAGCTCGTCCGGATACCGCATCAGAAGGATCTCAGGGAATCCCCAGTCAAACGCAAGCGCGCCCATGTAGGTCCTCGGCACATTGAACGCCAGGATCGACGACTTCTCCTCGCCCCATTCATCGCGGTAGCGATCCACAAGCTCCTCAGTAGAAATCTCCGCCGACCGCACCAGCTTGCCGGCCTCGTGCCACGCGTAATTGTTCTGCAGCAGGCAGACGAATGACATCGCGAGGTAAATCCAGGTCAAAATCATCGCGGCCTTTCCTGTCTTCCTGTTCCCGATGGCATTCGCCAGAATCGCGCCGATGCACAGCGAATAGAAGACCGACGGGATGTACAGGAACCTGGAGTTCCTGAGCTCATCCTCGACTATTCCCACGTACGCCGTCGGAAGAGCGAAGAGAATGACCGCAAGAACGCAGAATGTTGCGATGCGCCATCTGAAGCCGAAGAAAAGCAACAGCAGGGGGGAAACAAGAATCAGTCTGCAGAGAATCACCCACGGGAGGACCACCTGCTCGAACAACGGCCGACTCAACGGAAACAAGAGTATCTTGAAAGGCTGAATGCAGGCGTTGTAGATGACCTTCCAGGCGGCAAGCCCGGCGGATTCTTCCGGGACATACTCGCCGCCCATCAGTCCGCCGAGCAGCATCCAGCGCAATGCGAAAAGGATCAGGGCGACGGCCAAGAAAGGCGCAACTCTCGCGAGCCTGCTCGACCACGACCGCCCCGAAGAACCGGATGCTTCCGGCGGCAGCAACTCCGCCAGGAGAATCACGAGCGGAAACACAAAGGCGGATTCCTTCGAGACGCACGCGAGCGCGAAAAGCGCAAGTGAGACGACATGCGAGACGGGCTTCTTCCCGTTCCCTTCTCGAGCGCGAAGATGGAAGTACAGGGACCACGCCAGTAACGCGCCCGCCAGAAGGTCGTAGCGTCCCGCGATCCACACCACCGCCTCGGCATGCGCAGGATGCCACGCGAAAAGCAATCCCGCGATCAGCCCGGCGTAGTTTCGCTGGACAATTTTCTGCGCGCACGCGGCGACGCCCAGCGTAGCCGCGAAGTGCAAGCCGAGATTCACCAGATGGAACCCGAGCGCCCAATCGCCGAAAAGCCGCAGATCGGACGCGAATGTCAGCCATACGAGCGGGCGGAAGAACAAGCCGGTCGTCGTGATGTCGACGAGGGAGTGATTTCTGAGGGCGTAGACTATGACGATATCGTCCGCCAGAAATCCCGCAAAAAGCGTAGAGATGTAGCCCAGCACGCAGGCTGCCGCGAGTATCAATCCCTCCAGCGGGACTGATATCCCTCGGGCACCCGACGGCGCTTCTTTCCTTTCCTCAACCAGCATACGGCGCTGATATTGAATCCCATCCCGCCCCGTGTCAACAGCGAACCGCCCGAGAATCTCCAACAGAATGAGCGGGTGCCGACGACAAGCGGAGTTTACGTAGCTTGTCGTCGCTGCTCAATGAATCCGCCACAAGCTACGTAAACTCCGCTTGTGGCGGCCACCCACGTTTGCATCCGCTCGGTCCGGATCTTCCTTTGTCAGAGTTTCAAAGCTACATTTGCCCCATCCCATGCGCTAGAATAACCGCGCCCTTGGAGACCCTGCTGAAATACTCCGAGCAGTTCCGCGCACCTTACTGGGCCGTCGCGCTGAGGCTGCTCGTCGTACTGGTCGGCGCATGGATTCTCGGTCCGGTCCTCGCAAGGCGACTGCTCGATCGTTCAGATGAGCGGAAGGTCGCCCCCTGGGTGATCTGGTTCGTCGCGATCCTCGCGTGGCTCGTGCTCTTCGCACCCGGCATGATCCGGCACCTTTCGTTTCATTCCAAGGCATGGGACCTCGCGATATTCGACCAGGTGATCTGGAATCTCGCGAACGGGAACGGCTGGGAGTGCTCGGTGAGAGGCGTGCAGGACCTTCGCGGCGACCATTTCGAGCCGATCCTTCTCGTCTTCGTCCCGCTCTACAAGCTCCTGCCGCACGTGGCGTGGCTTCTCGGAATTCAGGCCGCAGCGCTTGTGGGCGCCGGGCTGATCATACGTGCCGCATATCGCGAGACTCTCGGCGAAGTCCCGTCAATGCTTCTTTTCCTGGCCTTCTGTTTCTATCCGCCGCTGCACTGGCTTTCGCTCGCGGATTTTCACCCCATCGCGCTCGCTCCGTTTTTCATCGCGATCGGATGGTGGGGGTCGCGTCGCGACAGTTCCCTCGTTCTGCTCCTTGGAATGATCGGGTTGTGCCTCTGCGGTGAAGAAGGATTCATCGTTGCCGGATGGTGGGGGCTGTGGGAGTTTCTCTCGCGACAACCGTGGCGAAAGAGAGACGAGAACACGCCGGGCGACCCTACCCCAGGCTGGCTTGGACTTCTTCTGATGGTGATCTTCTGGGCGGGATTCGTCTATCTCTCGCTCATCTACATCCCGGCGCATCGCGCGGAAGGCGAGGGCTATTTCTACATCCACCGTTACGAGTACCTCGGCCACTCGATAAGGGAGATCGCGAGGAACTTCTTCACCAGGCCCGGACTTTGGATTGGGCACGCGTTCGATTCCCGCAGTCTGGCGCTTCTCGCGCTCTATCTCGTCCCCCTCGCGCTTCTGCCCCTGACGCGTCCCGGCGCCCTTGCGCTTCTGCTTCCTACCGCGGTCTATACCCTGCTTTCTGTCAGCGACGAGCAGCGATCGATCTTCCACCAGTACACCGCGATCTGGATACCGTTTCTGATCATCGCGTCAGCGGAGGCGTCGATCGTCCGCTTGACCACCGCGTCATGGTCGATGGAGGTGAGGACAAACCCGAAGGCGGTCCAGCTTCGCATCGCGTCGACCCTGCTCATGGCGTCATTCCTGTCGTTCCTAGCATTTTCGCCGATCTTCGGCCTGAGCATGCATCCCGAGATTCTCACTCCCGAGGACTGGGCGGGCGAGGCGAAGGGGATCGTGCAGTCGGTCGGGCCGGACGACGCTGTTTCCGCTCCGAGCGCGCTGTGTCCGCACCTGAGCCACAGGCGGGTGCTGCTGCTTCAGCCCAACACCGAATGGCCGGGCGTGGGGCTGGATGAAGAGGTCCTCGTCCTGCCGGAATTTCCGCCAAAGACGGAATAACCACGACGGATATCGAACTGAATCCTGACATACATCGAGCTCGAGGTGTCGTATGAGGAAAAAGAAAAAGGAAACCACGGACGCGACCGAGATAATCTGGCACCGTTACTACGAAGGGCGCCCGGAGCGTCAGGCCGCACTCGAGGAAGATCGGGCCAACCTGGATATCGCCCGAAAGATTTACGAGGTCCGCAGGAAGGCGGGCCTGACCCAGAAGGAGCTCGCCGAGCGGGTCGGCACGACCCCATCTGTGATCAGCAGGCTCGAGGACGCGGACTACGATGGCCACTCCCTGTCAATGCTGAGGCGCATCGCAGCCGCTCTCGATAAAAGTGTGGAGATCCGGCTGGTGCCGACCAGGAAGCGGAAGAAGTAGTCGCGTCCAGAGGTCTTCGGGAGCCGGAGAGCAGGGAGACTCATCGTTGCCGCCCCGACCTGCTTGCCCTGCGTGGATCAATGTACTCCCATCTGACCAGACTCAACGGGAGAGCTTGGAAGTCCTGGTCCGTCGTCAGGAGTATCGCGTCGGTCACCAGGGCGGTTGCCGCGATCCAGTAATCGTTCTCATCCATGTTCGCCGCCGGCTTGCAGGTGCGATAGTGACGGTGGATTGCGACATATGCTTGAATGATCTCCTCGTCGCTTATATCGACGGGCACGCAGTTGTCTATGGCGTTACGCAACGCCTGCATTTTATCGGCCCCCCACCGCCCCCTATCAGCCAGCACATAGAGTTCCCCCCGGGAGACAATTGAGATGAGAGGTTTATATGGCGACTTTCTGAGGCCATAAGTCTCGTCAACATACTTGCCTATCGAATCTGCCCTGACAACATGGACAACGATGTTAGTGTCAAGAAGATACAGGGCGGAAGCCATCAGCTGATAACCTCCAGCGCTGAAAGGACTTCCTCATCAGTCTCGTCACCCGGCCAAGTCCCAAAGAAAGCGTTTACGCCCGACCGCGAAGTCTGCCGCTTCCGAAGCGTTTTCTTGTCGAGCTTCTTCGCAATCGGATTGGGTATCCTCGACCACAAGCCGGGCGCCCCCTCGCCGTCCGTCACCGAATGAGCTTCGATTCTCAGAAGCTTTCCGGAAGGACGGTACACAGCATTCCCCTCGATCAGAGTCCTCCGGTTCATCAGATCCCTCAGAGAATCCATCCCTCCCTCCACGAGAATACCTCGAGCTGTGTCGCCGTCATCTAAGAGCAACTCGAAACCCCTGTTGCTGTATCTGACCATATCCAGTATGCCTGCGACACGCACCGACCTCGGTTCAGGAGTCGCATCCCTCAGTCTGGAAGCTTCCTCGATAGTCGACTTGTTGATAATAGCTTCCTTGTGCCCGTTGCGGGCCGCAGTCCGGCTCACTCTGATTTCCTGGAATCGTCCATTGAGAACAGCCCCGAACCCAAGAAGGGTACTTAAGAGTTGACGATCGTACCGGTCACTGTCCGCGCGACCAGCGCCGGCTTCGTCGATGGTGATGGCAAACAGATCGAACCCGGTGGATTCCGCCGCCGGCTTCGTCGGCCAGAACTCCTTCTGCTCAAACAACTCCGGGGCGCTTTCACCCATGGTCGGAGCTTCGAAGTGAAGCTTAGTCTCTCTCCGGCCGCCGATGCCCACAAAGCGGATGTCCGAAGCCCTTCCTAGCCAGGCAGGATAGCGCCCCTTGGCAGTGCTTCTCCCCTGCACCGCCATCAGGACCGATTTCCTTATCCCCGGGCCGATAATCCTCAGCACCAGCCCGACTTCCTCAGGCGGAGCCTTGGAGCCATACCCCTCCTCACTCAGCAAAGTCACGACATGTTCATTCATGAAAACCGCTCACCTCCCGCCTTGATTTTGCTTTCCGCGACCATTCGAGAAAAGCTCCGATACCATGTATATTTTCGTATAGCGGTCGTCAGGATTCAACTCCCCGGACCTGCAATCTCGCTTCCAGGTGCTTTCCGCCTATAATATACACGAATACCGGACTCATCATGCCCGTTACGAAGATTCCAAAGGATAAGCTCGAGAAGCTGCTCGACTCCATGCCGCCGAAGCCGGGCATCTACATGATGCGCGGCCAGGGCGGCAAGATCCTCTATATCGGCAAGGCCAAAAACCTGAGAAACAGGGTGAGGTCGTATTTCCAGGACTCCGCGGACCATCCGAGGCGAACCCGCCGGATGGTCTGGCAGGTTCAAGATATCGATATCATCATCACCTCCTCCGAGCTCGAGGCGCTTACGCTCGAAGCCACTCTCGTAAAGCAGCATCAGCCGTACTACAACGTCCAGCTCAAGGACGACAAGAGCTATCCGTACGTCAAGATCACCTACGGCGAGAGATTCCCCAGGGTGGTCCTCGCGCGCGATCTCACCCGCGACCCCCACGCCCGCTACTACGGCCCCTTCTCCGCTCTCACCGTGCGCCGCGCTCTCGAGATCATCCACGACACCTTCCCCCTCAGGGAATGCCACGATGACCTCGAAAAGCAGAAAAAACGGCCATGCCTGCAGCACCAGATCGGCCGATGCCTCGGACCGTGCATCCGCGAGTGTACCGAGAAGGAATACATGCGCATGATAAAGGACATCGAGATGTTCCTTCGCGGAGAGGGCGAGAAGCTCGCGGACCGGCTGGAGAAGGAGATGATGGAGGCGAGCGGCGAAATGGACTTCGAGCGCGCCGCCGACCTCAGGGACCAGGCGCAGGCGATACGCGACGTGACCGAGAAGCAGCTTGTCGTGCTCGACCGCTATATCGACCAGGATTACATCGCGATCGCGCTCGGCTGGGGCAAGGCCCTGGCGACCGTCTTCTTCGTCCGCGGCGGGAAGCTTGTCGGGAAGGAGCACTTTCTCCTGTCCGGAACGACCGGGAGCGAGGCGGAGCGCGAGGAGAGCCTGTACGCCTTCCTCGAGCACTACTACTCCCGGGCCGGGACCATTCCGGCGGAGATTTACGTGGAGACCCAGCCGCGCGACAAAGCGGTCCTGGAGGAGTGGCTTCGCGAGCTGAGGGGCGGGAAGGTCAGAATCAGGGTCCCACAGAAGGGCGACAAGCTGAAGATTCTGGAAAATGTCCGCGAGAACGCGAAGGCCGAGCTGGAGGCGATTTCCAGGAAGGAAGAGGACGAGGAGAAGCGTCTTACCGAGGCGCTGAAGGAGATCAAGAAGGTCCTGCATCTGCCTAAGCGACCGGGCTGGATCGAGTGCTACGATGTCAGCAATCTGGGCGTGGACAACCGCGAGCGTACCGCAACCGCCGGTCGTGTGGTATATATAGATGGTAAGCCGTCGAAAGACGACTACCGCCGCTATCGGATTCGCGATGTCGACGTTCAGGACGACTTCGCGATGATGCGGGAGGCGATAAGAAGAAGGCTCAACGAGTTCAGAGATGAGCCCGGGGAAGCCGGCAGGATCGGGCTGATGCTGCTGGACGGCGGGCGGGGCCATCTCGGAGTTGTGTGGCGCCTCTTGCGCGAAAGCGGTTTTGATGACAAAATACCATTGGCCGCCCTGGCGAAGGCCGAGGATGAGTTTTTTATCCCCGGCCGCGAGTCGCCCATCAAGCTGCCCGAGAGCTCGCCGGCGCGGCTGCTGTTGACCCGGATCAGAGACGAGGCACACAGGTTCGCGAATCGTTACAGGGTGGTCCTCGAGAAGAGACGACTGGAAACTAACATACTGGATCGCATACCGGGCATCGGCCCGAAACGCAAGGAGGCTCTGCTTCAGCGTTTCGGAAGCGTGAAGAGAATCGCCGAGGCGACGGCGGCCGAACTGGCGGAAGTTGACGGAATCGGCCAGGAAACGGCGAGACTGATTCTGGAAGAGCTTGGGCGGGGCGGTAACTCGTAGGCGCAAGAGTCATCAGCGAGGGTCCGGAATGAACCAATCAGGTCCGGCCCCGGTCTTCCAAGCGGCAAACCCCTCGGGACAGGGGTAAGGGCGTTGAAGAAAGATCTGGACTGAAAGGAGGTCACCTCCGTGGCGCTGTTGTACGTGTTGATTGGCATCGTGTTGCTGGCGGTGATCTGGGCGCTCGTCTCCGCATACAGCGGCAGGGCGGAAGCAAGCACCAAGGCAACCACCGAGCCGCTCCCGCCTCCTCCGACGATATTCACCGAGCCGATCGTGCCCAAGGCGCAGGACTGGAAGGATGCGGCGAGGACATCCGTCAGCAAGAACTTCGGCAGGGGCGGCGCGCCCACCGGCGTGGCGGTGGACCCCGGCGGCATCGCCTCCTCGACACACGACGATGACGAATGGCTGAGGAATGCCCGTCCGTTCGAGCCTCGGGCCACAAAGCTCGACCTGGACAAGGACATCGATGAAGCCGGCGAGACCGCCTGAATCGAAGGGAAGAGACTGGCAAACTCGATTTCCTTCTACAGGCCACTGAGGTCTCGGGCTGGCTGCGTGCGCGTGCACGCATTTTTCATGCCCTTG
>Ga0315296_10000585_pt1 | contig 33286 bp, 39 predicted proteins | sample YL17G14_18_MG_FD_203921 | JGI IMG/M metagenome (GOLD analysis project Ga0315296, IMG submission 203921) | Sediment microbial communities from Yellowstone Lake, YNP, Wyoming, USA - YL17G14_18 | ecosystem: Environmental > Aquatic > Freshwater > Lake > Sediment | place: USA: Wyoming | collected... | reverse complement strand
GAGGAACCTAGCGAAGGCTGGGAGCGTCATAATGGCGGAGTCGATCATAATGGCGCTTGTCGCGAAGGGCATGGGACGACAGGAGGCGCACGAGCTCATAAGGAAGTGCAGCATGGAATCGCAGCGCGAGTGCGAGGACTTCAAGAGATATCTGATGAAGAACAAGGACGTGACATCACTTCTCTCGGAGAAGGAGATCGACGCTGCGCTGGACGCGAGAGCGTACCTCGGCAGTACTGGACAGACGGTCGACAACATTCTGAGAATCGTTTCCTGAGAAAGGTAGAAATATCATAGGTCTTCTCCCCACCACCGCAAGGGCCCTTAGATCAGTGGAAGATCGCTTCCTTCGCAAGGAAGAGGCCGTGGGTTCAAATCCCACAGGGTCCACTTTTTTGCTGGCTAACCTCAATTGTTTCCACTTTCGGGAAAACGACCGCTTTCTGATATTGGGCATATTGATTCATCGCGCTGGCCATCTCCTCATGGTCAAGGCCGAGGTATCGCATAGTCGTCTTTGTGTCAGAATGGCCGAATATTCGTGCTATCCGCACTATGTCGACACCTGCACGATACATCATACGACCACAGGTTCTCCTCAAGTCGTGATTTGAAAACTCAATACCGGTCCTCAAACCAAGTGCCTTAAGGAACTTGTCGATGGCTGACTTCTTGTAGGGTTTCAGTTTGCCATCCGCCTCGTAGATGAGCAGGTTCTCCGGAACAACGACGTCGGGATTCTTCGACTTGGCCTTGGCAATTTCAGCGTCTCTGATAGCCAGGTAGGCCTCCAGTTCCTGGGGTGTGTCGGGATGCCATTCAATATCCCGCCACTTGCCACCGTTTCGGCCCTTTCCGTGAATGAGGACAGTATTTGTTCTCCCAGTCTGAAAGCTTGACGCCTTCAGTCTGAGCACCTCGATTCTCCTCATTCCAAGGTCTAGCTCACAATGCACGATGATTCTCTCGATTCCCTCCCCGGCCATCTTCAGGGTCATTGCTTGATGGTCTTCGAGCCACCGTACATTGCGCACGTCTGTCCTTGTGGGAAACCGTATGTGGTCCACCTCCTTGTTGCCTGCCCACTTGAGGAATAGCTTGAGGATTGAGAGCATGTGGACTCTGTAGCTGTCAGCACGGCCCTCAAAGTACTCTCTCTTGAGGAAATCAATCTCCTTCTTGCCTACCTTTCGTGGATTGATGGGATGTCCTGCGTCCCTTAGTCCCTCAAACATATTCCTCAACGCCCAACCATAGTCGTGTATGGTAGTCTTGCTCCTTTCTGCCTCCTCCAATTCCAGAAGATAGCGGTCTATCTCCTTGCCGAGGGTCCACCATAGTCTAGGCATTCTGGACTCCTCTGTGGCCAGTATGGTGTTGTCGGCTAAAAAGGACGGCCCTCCTAAGTGATTTTGTTAACCTGTTAACCCGTCTACCGGGGAAGTCACAAATCAGAAAAACACTGGGTGACATAGACAACACAATGCTACTTCTTCTCGCATCGGAGGTCATACTTCCGAATGCTAGCCTTCCATGCACGGTCAAAATCCTCCCCGCTCACGAAATACGACTTGTTTTGAGCTCCAAAGGCAAAAGCAAACCCGAGTGTCTTGAGCGCACGAGTGACGTCGATAGTGGGGATATCCGACTTGCCAGCATCTCCTTGATTCTTCAGGTCAATGTTCAACTGGACTTGCACGTCCTTGGTCGAGGTCTTCTTGACATCAGAGACAAATTCATCTATTTCGTTCATAGTGCCATTACGACGGAACACAGACTGCAGCGCAAAGAACACCTTGGCTTCCGTCGTCCATAGAAGCTCTTCTCTAGCAAGATTTTGCGAGGTGGCAATGACGGTCAGAATCTCCGTGCTACTCCCAAAGACAGAACCAGGGACTAACAGACTTGTGGCAATATCCATGCCCCTGTCATCAAGGTTCACGGTTTTTCCATCTGGCAGGAAGATTTGTCTAGCCGCTAACTCTGAGGCCTTTTTGATTGCGGCCTCCAAGTCCACTCTTCCTCCTAGTGCTCTTAGTCGGAATGCAATAAGCCGTGTCCGCAGCTTCCTCGCTGCCTCGTAGTCGATAGTTCTTCGTATGCTATGGGACAGCTTCTCCTGCATGTTAATCAGAATGGCCCGATTCTGCCAATCCTCTGGTGGGAGTTTCTTTGTGGATAATGCTAGGAGCCCGAATGGCCGGAACAAATCGACTGTCCAGTCCTCCTTCGTCCTAGGGATACAGCTGCCTCTCTCGAAGCCGCCTTTGAAGACACAACTGATTGTGCTCTCGCTTTCAAGAAGCATCTTTTGGCCTTCATCGATGAAGACCGTAGGATGGTACCGCTCTATCGTTCTGAAGATTGCGGGGCCGGTGGGGTCGAGGAACTCAAAACCTCTGTACGAAAGTGCTCTGAGCGTGCTGAGGGCTCTCGTCTTGCCTGACCTAGTGGGCGCGTAGAACACTATTCTGGGCGCATGGACAAGTCTTTCCTGCACATATGAGGCTAGAACCCAATTGGCTAACACAGCGTAATACTCCGGGTTCGTCAACTCCACGTGTTCCCTGATGCAGAGTTCCACGTCTTTGCAGAGACTTGGGTCGTCATCGTCCACATTGGGCTTGTAGGGCAATTGACATCGTTGGTCTACCCACGGCGCAGTCCTTATCTCTGCAAGAACCGCCTCTGATAGCTGTTGTCCATCTTCGCCTAACTCTAGCATCCATTCGTCAAGAGTACGCACATGCAGCTCTCGTTTCGGCGGTCTTGTGACAGCGGCTAGGCCAATCTCTCCGTTGTCGTCGACATAAGGCTCGGCAAATTCGAACCATCTATCCAGAGAGGTCATTTCAATACCTCCAGTAGCTGGTCTGAGCCAGTTGCACGTCCGCATTTACCGGACTCTTCGTTCGCATATCATGCTCGATTTCTGCCTCCAGTCTAGGAGGGCTATTCTTCTGTTGGTGAAACATCGTCACACCATGGAATAGTATATGTAGTTCAAACGATTAGAGTCCAGACAGTCGACGCAACTTGGGTGTGATTTTGTGTCTGGCAGTAAGCAGAAAACGAGCCCGAAAGAACCTCTGCATTGGCCTCCACCTGACAAGCGGCGCGGGTGCTGGCTCTATGACCCCGACGTTAGATGGACTCCTGCTGGCAAACCAGGACATATCAAGAATCCACCATCTGGAAAGGTCGTTGCGGCCATCTTCCCTAACTGGAACAAGGGTATACTTAGACGCGATTTCGAGAATGTTTGGGAATACTTGGATTCCATGGAGGCGGGACCGCCAATCGATGGCAGATATCCGGATTTTGACGAGACATGCGATGCTCTCTGCGCGGCTACGTGCGACGGCAAATGCAAGCACGAAGACATCAAAGATACATGCGCTGACGAACTTCGAGATAGAATACTTGAACCACCTGTCTGGAATGTTCTGAATCAGCACGTCAGAAGAGCCTTAGTGATTCTTGCGATTTTCGGACAGAAAGGGATGCGTCCAGGTGGATACCATCGTGTTGACTTCAAGAGAATAGCAGGGATAAGTAGCAACGGGGCAACCGACAGATTGCTCGACTTTCTAGAGAGATTTGGCTACATTGAGAAGGTAAGAAGGAAACCCCGGTACAAGTATCACATCGTGTATTCCTACGATTTTGGCCGGAAAGAAAGAAGAATGATACTTCAGCAACTGAACAGGGAGCTAACAAGAAGAACCTGCAAGCTCGTCCTTGAGAAACTACAAAAAGAGATTCCCAGAACGCATCGTCCGTTTTTCATCGAGGGAGAGAACTACACAAACATCGACCCGGGCATACTAGTAGGGGAACATCCCCCAAGGTTCATGGTAGAGATAATTGGCCAATTGTCCAGACTCCTTGTGGCCACGGTCATTGACGACCTTCTTGAACCACACATACTCCAGAGACTCGAAAACGACACGCTGAACAATCCCGAACAAGACGAAGCGTCATTTATGAAGGTTTGCGAATTGCTCTCGAAGCTCCTGGAGAAGTGCGATAATCTTACACCCAAGGAGGCCAAGCAATGGGAGAAGTACCGTTCAAGGGCCATAGCTGGGAAGATTCAGCGAGCATCCGTCATTCTCTATGACATCCCCGAAATCATTGAACTAGGGTCGCGATGAGGTTCGTTTCCACTGAGAGACCAATGAAGGGGTCCCAAAAGCTTGCTCGACGGCCGCCCCCCTTCAGTATGGTAACCTGAGAGACAGATTTTTCTGGGTTTCAAAAACCCCAGATACTGTGGCGCTTCCCTTTGAGTTTTGAGCTCCCGGTCGCCAGCCTGGCAAAATACCATGGCCAGACTGAGATATGCCTCCAAAAGCGAAAGGAATGCGCTACACGCGATATTATAGGGTTAGTTCTGATAAATATAAAAATCCCGCGGTTTCGCTGATTTCCCCCGCATCTGGCATCCGAAATGTGCCTTATATAAGCCTCTATGCCAAAAAAACTATAAAAATACGCCTGTTTTTGGCGGTTTCATGGCCCCATTTGGGGTGCTTTTGGAGAGCCGTGCCTTATATAAGGCCAAAAGTGGGTTTTTCCCTAGGTCTGAGACAGGACGGCGCATCGGAACCCATTATTCGTTATGAGAGTCGCACACGGACTGGACATTAGGAGCTGTCAGCAGAGTCCCAGACGCATGGAAGGCCACTGTCTATGGTTGTCTTACTCTTCAGTATGATACTCATAGGGAGGAAGCCACATATCTGAAGGCATTTTCAGGGCTCCTTGGCAAAGCTAATTACCCTGAAAGAGGGTCAGATGTTCGGATGGAATCTGGCGAGCACAAAGTCAAGACGCCATCGAGCGAAGTCTCCTGGGCTCAGATAGTATGCGTCGAATCATTTCCAAAGAAGAACCTCAATGAAACTGACGAGAGACTGTCCTCAATTGCGGGTATGACCTTGGTGAAATCGCCGCCGAGGAGCAACCTGAACCTGATGTCTGATAGATTGAGCGCCTGGAAGTGTGATGACCTTGATGCCTGCTTCACCTACATTCTGGAGGCTACCAAGGAATGGGGAGGTAGCAGAGATTTGTTCTCAAGATTCATAGTAGGAGTTACTATCGAGTCTCTCGATTCTGGGGCGCTTCCGTTCTATCTTGTCGTAATGAGAATAGACCTGAGTCCTGGAGCTGTCGGTGAGTCTCGGAAGCTGGCAAAAGAACTGAGCTACATACGCAACTCATTTCGTGTATTTCTTGAGAGGTTGAATGGTTTCAGCAAGGTGGAAGGTGGCGCGAGCCCGTGCGTGCCGGCTATCACGGTCATTTCCGCATACATAGAACAGAAGGCTCTTATCAGAATGCGAAAGATAGCAGAGTGTTTGTCCAGCGAGCCTAGAGATGAACGAGAGAGAGAAGACAGGAGGGCAATTGGCGATACGCTTAGAGAATTGGAGCCATTCGACCTCGACCCGACGAAGCAGAAGGATATGAAGTCACATGTTCTGCTCGAGCCGAACGTGACTCTCATTCTGGGCAACGCGGACCCCTATTCTGTGTTCCTGAGGTCGCCCTACATGGTCTTGTTGTCATCAACAAAAGGCTTGCTCGACTCTGAACCATTTGAGTTACCGATTGCGCCGTATCTGACAAATTCACCATTTGAGCAAATCTGGTTTCTTCCTCAAATCCTGATAGTACCCATGGGCACTTTGTCCTGGATAGCTCAATGCTGGACAAACGCTGAGAATTTGCTCCACAGATTGTCAAGGGTGGGAAGCGACACGTCCGCCGATTCATCTAAGATATCTTCTGATGCAGCCCTACTTGAATTGACAGAAATTGAGCTGAAGGTGTCAGGCATTAATCTAGCCCTTGGTCTTCTTGAAGAGGGATACGGCAAGACCTTCGAAGCCTGGTGTGCCAATCATGTCAGGGGGCAGCTGGAGATTCCCATACCTTCTCGAAAGCATTGGCATAGCAAGAGGGACCTCCCTGAGATGGATGGTGGATATCTTAGTGCTCTCGGCGGTGTGCTGGAGAAGAACGTTAGGACCCTCTCCAAGCAGGGCAATGAGCTTGAGCATCAGGTTGGCATTCTATCGAATCGCTGCTACCAAGCAAGACTGGGCGCGTCAATTCAGGCAACAGAGAAATACACCGAGGCCGTCAGGGATTCTTCAGCCAAAATGGAGGCTATGACGAATGCGCAGCTCAAATCTCAAGACACGTTGACCTACTTGACGGCAGTCCTGATTATCATGACAGCCATGCTTGTTATTATCAGCTTCCTATCCTCAGACATGGGCAGGTACACGTTAGCCGCATATGTCTCCCTCTTCATACTAATGGCTTTGGTCCTAAAGAGACGGCTGATTACCAACTTCCTCTTCTCAGTAGTCATAGCGCTCATTTCATTCAATGGCCTGGAGGAATCCTTGCCAGACTTTGGTTGGTTGGCAAATCTCCTAATATCATTGGCTATGGGGGCACTTGTGTTCATCGTACTTTGGAAGCGGATACCGAGTCTGGGCGACATGGCTCCTTCTGCCAAGGTCTGAAGCGGGATGAACGCACGAAAAGGAACGGCATCTGATGACCTCGACTTCGTCGACTTGGAGAAGTAACATAAAGGCTGAAAGGCGATTCGTCCTGCCAATTCGTGAGAGAGAATGACGACCAGTATCATCGACAGGTTGAAAAGACTTGGAAAGGCTCATTCAGCGGAGACGTCATCGACAGTTGGTCCTAACTTGAAATACGCGTTTCTCCGCTGGCTTAGTCTTAACATCGTCTTTCTTACGCTCTTCGGCGGCATTTCAGTCGCTCTTGTCATCGCAATGGTGAATGCCGTTCAGAGTACGGTCATCATGAGTGAAGTGGTTTTCATTCTTGTTATCTTCATCATAATGATAGGTTTCTGTGTCGTTCTGACACTCACTTCTCTTGTCTCGATAATGGACAAGATTACAATTCGAGAAGACATATTGGATATTGAAACAGAGACATCAAGGCTTCCTGAAGGTGCACCCCCATCAGAGCTGCTGATATCAAGCTTGTCCAGGTTGAGAGACTCGCTCATGAAATACGCGACTTCCTCATACGGAATTTCTCCAATGGTCGGATTCTATGAGTCCCGGCTAAAGCGGAGAATCGACCTTGCATTCTCTTGCGTCTCCGAAGCTCTCTACAGACGTTATTGGGACGAGAAGAAGAGGCTGGACATGGATGCCCAGTCCGAAAGACGCGCGGTAAGACAGCCTGAGCAATTCGGTTACAAGATGCTGAATTCCTGGATACTTGAGTTGAGGGACCATTTGGTGGGAACTCGAAAGTGGTTCCGATACTCATCCAAGGAGATATCTACGCTATTGTACTTCTTCGAAGACTGGCGAGCATTCTTCAAGAAGTCCCATCAGGACATCTTAATAGAGTATCAAGCTGCGGTTGACACGTTTCATGACCGTAAAGAAGAAGCAGCTGAGATGGCATCAAGAAGAAGGAAGGAGCTAATAGTGGAACTCCTGAGGCAATTACTGGTTGGTGTTTTGCTTTTGGCTGTCGGCTACCTTCTAGGATTGGGTGCAAACAAAACCTAGTCTGACCACCTGATTCTGACGCTTGGAAGGCAGCATGGACTATGATGAAGGATATTTCAACCTGAAAACGAATCTCCTTTGACCAAGCAAGTGAAGAGGGACATGACAATGAATAGGCAAGCTTCAAGTCCATCAAAAAGAGTATTCATTCTAGGTGCTGGCGTTTCAGCGGAATCTGGAGCGCCGGTTCTAAGCCAATTTCTTGGGTCTGATTTCCTGAAGCTTGCGAATCAGAAAGATGTTGCGATGGTCAAGAGATTTATCCGAGCCTCATTCCCAGTGGGGGCATCTCCAAACATCGAAGAAATCCTCAGTCATATTGACCATGCAATCGGACGAAAGGAGTCGGTCATGAGTTACGACCTGAAAGGGCTCCAAGAGGTGAGGGACGCGACGGTAAACGTTATCACCGAAGTTCTTGCGAGAATCCAGGATAAGCTCGACGAGGATTTCGGAGTGAAGGAGACAGAAAAACCTTACACAGCGATGTTGGCGGGGCCAAAGAGAGGAAGAGCAATCTACGAGACTCAGATGGTTGGTGGATTGGTCGCCGAGATGCAGAGGGTAGGGATGATTCCACCAGACTCAAGGCCCCCCATCACTGCCGGGACTAAGGGATGGGGTGAAACCTACGAGCGCCTGGTGGGAATACTCAGGAACGGGGACACAGTAATGACGCTAAACTACGACTTGTTCCTCGACCATGCCGTCGCGGCGTCAGTCAAATTCACTGATATAGATGACGAATCATTTCACATAGACTACGGAACAGACTTCTACACCATCTCCTCAGAAGGCGACATCGCATGCAACGGACCATGCGTGTACTTCCAGAGGCAAGAATGGGATATCAGAGCGCCAACGGTCACATTGTTGAAACTTCACGGGTCGCTGAATTGGGCTGTGTGCACCTCTTGCAGGAGTCTCTTGATGACAGATTTCACGCCCTTTGCTAGAGTCGGAAAGTACGTCAAACTGCTCCAGTCTGCCCCGACGAGCGTGAGACATCGTCTGTGTTGTCCACGCTTCACTCTTGAAACACTGATTGTGCCTCCGACATGGACAAAGGACTATGACGAATTCATTCTGAGAAAGATTTGGCTGGCGGCGATGAAGCAACTTGCGCTAGCAGACGAGATAGTCTTCCTAGGTTACTCGTTTTCCGAGTCCGACATTGAGATGAGATACCTTTTCACGAGAGCGCTCCACATGCGAAACGGCAAATCCTGGAAGAGAGTCACCGTAGTGAATTCTGGCAATGATGCCGTTTTCGAACGATACCAAAGGTTTTTCGGGAAAATCCGAAGTGTCAATAAGAAGGCATCTGAGTTTCTTGGCTCGATGCCACTTTTCACGCCTCAGCAAGTGACACATGTATTTGAGGACGACATGATGGCTAAGCCCCGGCCACGTCGCAGAACACGCAACAAAGTAACGGGATGATAGAACCCGCTTCCTCCTATTGGTCAGGTTATGCCTCTAGAGCGAGAGTGTGAGTGTTGGACTGTGTCTCAAAGTGAAGCGAAGCAATCAGTCCTTGCGGTGGGACGAACCAGGATTAGTTAACTGGTTAACAAGAAAAGGGGGAAGGGGTTTGAGGCATTCTCCACGCAGCATAACATCCATAGGGGAGGAAAGATGTTTCGTGCACAAGGACATGGCACTATCGACCGATTGGGTTACAGCAGTTGCAAGCGTGGCTCTCGTCTTTGTTACAGCAGGATTGGTGTATTACACCTATGTACTGGGCAAGTTCGCCAGGGAACTAAACGCACTTGAGAACCGTCGAGATGGACGAGAGCGATTTGAGAGGGACAAAGCGCAAATCCTCTCACCACTCCACAGTATGATGCGACAGACTCTGAAAAACTCCGACGACTGGCTGAAAGATAATTGGCTTAACGAAGATTCACTGTTCTTTGTCTTGAAGCCACATTACGACTCAAATCGAAACACTTATCTAAGGAAGGACGTAGGTCAATTGAAAACGTTGAGGGACACAGCGAAAGAGTCTCATAGCAAGCTAGAAAAGAGCATCCATGCTAACACAGAAAATGCGCTGGAGAATGGAAGAGCAGTTGACAAGACTGGTCAGGTCACCAAGTTTCTCACCGAGGGATTTAAGAAGACGGTTGCCGAGGAGCTGTTCATGCCTCTCTTGCTCGACAGTGACCAGGAATTCGACAAGAAGATGAAAGCGTTTGAAAAAGACTACAACGTCGAAGCATACAAAGTGACTTTTCAGAGATTCGCCAAAACGGCTTTCTCCGAGGCAAGAGATGGAATTCGACAAGCAAGAAGTGAATTCGGAAAATGTAGAGACGACTTCTTTGGGATGGTCAAGCGGATTGATGAGAAGTTAGAGATAGTGCTATTAACAGAGGGCGGAGAACTACAGTTTCCACCCAGTCAGTGACACTCCTCTGATTAAGGAAGGACCTGGGAGTAGAAGGGAGTGCTCATTTCCTTAGGTTGACGGTGACTTCTCGTGAATTCTTCTTACCGTAAAGTGACAAGACTAGGAACCAAGGCCCCTTTCCCTTTACTTGCCAATTGACCAACGATGCCCCAACATTCACGTCAAACCTCGCTGCTGCGGGGACTTCTCCTCTTCTGAACTTGACGAAGTTCTTCTCATTCAGCAAGTACCAGTCGAATTCGTCCCCGTCGGTCTCCTCGATTCGTCCCGTGACATGGTCACCATCCACAACGTTGAGTTGAAGCCAATGGTAAGTTCCTGGCTCAATCACGTAAGGGCCTTCATCACAGACTTCTCGGTTCGACGGAAGCGTGAACCCCTTGATTGCTTTCTTCACAGTCATCCCCAAGCCGCTCAAAGTCTCTTCGCTGATAGGGACGCAATCGCAACCTTCCAGAAGCGCAGGTGGCTTCACTCCCTCGGCTTTGACCGGCACAACCGGAATCCTTGACTTGGCGTATCCAATTTCCTGTTGTACCCAGGGAGATTTCACGGAGTTCTCAGTCAGCAAGACAACAAATGCATCGGACTTGGCTATTGCATTTTCAATCTTCCTAGAGATATGCTGACCGGGTTCGATAACATCAGTGGCAACATAAGGAGAGAATCCCTGGCTCTTCAGCTCATCCCTTATTCGTACAACTGTCTGCATATCTTCCTTGCTGAAGCTTATGAATACTCTCGGTTTCATCTTTGCCGATTGGGGATAAGTGATTTGTCTTCAAATAACTACTTCCATTCCAACTGGCATCAATCCTCTGAACAATGTCAACATGAGTTGCGAACCGTTCGGCCGATGATGACAGTATCAGTTACGCACGTCTCTTCAAGGAATAGCTGGTACGGAAATCTCGAACACCACCGCTAGCAACACAATCGCAATGACAACGAGCAGCCAAGTCATCAGTCCTGTCAACTGCGGGTGCTTCTCAAGCCAATCGACCAGAGACATTCTCTCATGATGCGATTTTTCAGCTCTCTTCGCTATCGTCGGTGGAACCGCTTTGTACATCCCGACGAGACATTCCGCAAGACTCGCGACCGTCGGTGCGTTCGAGGAGAGAGATTCATCAATAGAGCTACAGTACTGCGAGAAAGGGACAAGCAATTTCTCTCTATTTGCGTTGGTCGCCTTGACGGCAACGTCCAACTCTATTGCATCAATGACATTGTCCAATTCCGTCGGAGCATTTTCATCCTGCCCACTGCTGAGTCGCATTAGTACAATGTCCTCAAAATGGCCTTTCGAAAGGAAGTTACCCAATCGACGGATTCCGTTGAGACTCGAAGTCAGATAGACAAGATTCTCCCTGAAGTCTGTCGACGGAATTTCGGACGGCATAGAGCACAAGCGAGCTAGATAGCGCACGTATCCTGGTGTCAATCGGACATTGACAATCGTGATAGTCTGGATAAGAAGAAGCACGACAACGGTCTCGATAACCGTGTCCAGTCGTAGCGGCAGTCCGAGCAATGCGAGTGCGACAGCGAACAGAATGAAGAGAATGAACCCTTCCGCGATAAGTATGGGCAGAGTGACATACCTGCCAGGAGAATCAATTAGACCCCAAGCCAGACCATAACCGCGACGTCTGACCCACTCTCTCATTCTCCTTCTCCAATCGGCCATGATTAAGAGGAGAGCTATGAATGCTTAAAGTGCTATCGGCAACTTGCTCTAGGTGTGTCTTATTGTCTGACACGTTTAGTGGTCGTTGGCCCTCCACCTCCATTATCACGCTAGATGTATACGGCCCTATGTGCTTGAAGACAATGAGGAATGAAGCAGTGTCCGACAAGGAACTCCCATTGGGCGCGCGCGAAGGAATCAACGATATTGTTGACAAAATCAACAGTTCCGGAAAAGAACTTTCGCAAGACACAATGAGACAAAGCAGAAGGGTACTTCGGTCAAATCGACGTCAATTGAAGGCCTTCGAAAAGAAGATTCTCAAGAGATGGGGTTCCGCTCTTGGTAAGTTGGACCTCCTGATTCAGGTTAGTCACGAGATTGGGATGGAGTTCAACTCGAAACACCGACCCGCCGCCCATTCAGAAGAGGACTATTCTTTCGAGGTCCTTACGCATCTCCATGGAAGGACCTGTAGAATCTCGAGAGAGATTTCGACACTCTTGCACGGTGGTTATGCTTCTGGAGCATTGGCACGATGGAGGACTCTCCATGAGATTGCGGTCGTCGCTGGAACCATCAGACGACATGGCAAAGAATTGGCTCACAAATATCTGCTCCACGTTGACATAGAGCACTACAGAGCCATAATCGAATACCAGGCGCACCGCAGCGAATTGGGATATGATTCGTACACAGAATCGGAAGTCGTCCGAGCAGAAGAGCGCATGAAAGAATTGCTGGCGGAGTACGGAAGAGAGTATCGTGGCAGATATGGATGGGCCTCGGAGGTTCTAAACACTTCAGACCCGAGCTTCGCCCAGATTGAAGAGGCGGCGAGGCTTTCGTATCTGAGGCCTTACTACAGATTGGCAAGTCACGACGTCCATGCTGGTCCAATCGGAATCAGAGAAAACATTGGCGTACCCGAAGGTTCCTGGCTATCTCTTATTCTGGCAGGTCCCAGTAATATGGGACTCGCGGACCCTGGCCAGTTGACTGCGATATCCCTTTATCAAACGACAGCTGCACTGGCTACAAGTAGGCACGATGTTGAGATTCTGGTCGCCTTGAGTGCAATGGATGATTTAATGGAAGGTACCAAACAGGAATTCGCTCGGATACACAGGCAACTCCAGAAGCTGATTGAATCTGCGCCTAGTCCCATACTATATTCTCAGCCAAAGAGCCTATTCAAGTGGAAGCGCGGTACCTGAGAGTAGGATTTGGGGAGAATGTAGGGGCTTGACTCGAGTGCGAAATCCTGCCTGATTTTCGCATCGTTCCGACCTACTGGCCGAGTGAGGGTTCAAATCCCTCTGCCTCAGCAAAACATCCATAGGGGAGCGAAGGCGATTAGAGCGAAGGTGTGGCGGCTGAAGAAAGATTGGGTAGTGGTCGGAGCCATCGAGTTGGTAGGTGGCGTAAGCGTAGCGGTTGTGTTCACGGTATTTCTAAGAAGTCTTGGTGTTTGGACTACCTTTGTTTCAGGTTGGGGGTTCATATTCACGATTATTGGGGCAATAGTCCTTATTCACGGTCTTAGGGCAAAAGACGCCAACGACGGCAGACATCATCGAGAGAATCACTGCCTCTACTGTGGCAGGCGGGTTGAGGCAGGTGTAATGATATGCCCTCGCTGTGGTGGAAAGCCCAGCGACGGCAAAAGACCATAGGGGAGGAAGGGCGTTCCACGTTTCAATGCAGGGAACGAAGTTCTGTCCAAGATGTGGCCGAGCAATGTCTCACGACAGCATCGTGTGCGCATACTGCGGTACTCGTCTCCCCGGCAGCGTTGACCCGACATCTGCAGAAAGACGCGCACTCGTGTGCAGCAGATGCGGCAGATTCCTGCCGTTGCGAAGAGTGATTGACAAAAAGGCCATGTGCGAGGATTGCGAAAGTAGATTCCACAATGAAGTGACGACTGCCCACTACAAGGAGTCATATCGGAGGCAGAACCATGTTCGTGAAATCGTTGCTACCCACCCCCAGCTGACGGACAAGGTCGCAAAACGATTGGGGGTGGCGAAATTCGACAACCCGTTCTCCGTTGATGATAGAGCATATTACGAGATATGTGAATGGAATGCCAAAGTGGCACATGCCAAGAACCTTGAGATGGCAAGAAGGTATGAGGACGCGGCAGTGTGCTACGAACAGCTTGGCTTGTGGAAAGAGGCTGGCCTAGTCAGGGACAAGAAGTCAAGCACTACTGTCAAACACGTCACCATCAACATCAACGACCTTATCGACAAGTTGAGAGCAGGCGGTCTCAGTATACCTTACAAATGCAGTGGATGTGGAGCGACGATTACAGTGGGCAAGGATACAAATCCGGATTCGTTGAAGTTTTGCTCGTATTGTGGCGCGGCCATGAATGTGGAAATGCTTGCAGACTTACTTCGCGACGCCTTGAAGTAGAAGCTTCAGGGCGCGACTCCGAAAACGCCTCCGCAAGAACCGCCTCAAGAAACACAATAGGATGCTCAGCACAACATCCATAGGCCACCTAGAAAAGTCCATAGACTCTGAGATGCGATTTGGGTGCGGAGATAGGTCGATGAGATGTCCAAAGTGTGGAGCGTGGAATCCAAAGGACAAGAAATTCTGCGGTAATTGTGGCAACAGTATGCCTCTGGGTTACGTACTTATCCCTTCGAAATTGAAATGCCCAGACTGCGGAGCGGAGAATCCTCCGGGTAAGAGGTTTTGTGGCGATTGTGGCGGGACATTGCTTCTTTCAGAAGAGAAGACATTTGTCGATGAGCCAACATCCGCTGGGGAGCTTTCTTCCGTCAACCGTGGAAAGGTGAGGACGGGGTATCTTATTGGCGGTGGGTTGACGGCCGCTATATTCTTTGGCTTGTTCTTCTGGGCGAACAACTACACCTATACAGAACGGGTTTGGCGTGACCTGGGCTATGGTTTTGGTTATTGGGAGACTGTAACACGCACAATTGACCCCGCAATTCAGGCATTTCTGCTTGTGATTGCCATAATTGGTTTGGTGGCGGTCGCGTACGGCCTTGTATCCAGAAAGTGACTCTTCTTCGATGCAGAATCGGAAAAGACCTTAAGGCAAGAAGGACCGTTTGGAGGCGAGGAATGGACATGAAGTGCCCGAATTGCGGAGGTGAAAATCCGGAGAGCAATCAGTTCTGTGGCGACTGCGGCATGGCACTCGAAGTACTACCAGTTCAGCCGGAAGCACCACCTTTGCATCAGTCCACCCCTGATGTTCCTGCGCCACGAACATCGTTCCGTCTGTCAGAGAGGACCAAGAAGAGGTTGGTAGTCATGGCAATCGTGGTCGCAGCGATTCTGATAGTAGGTTCAGTCATCGGTTACCTATACTACTATCAGCCAGTCAGAGGAAGTGGGTCCGTCTCCTCGACAACGATTGACGCAGGACAGGACGTGCATTTTGGCTTCACGCCGAGCAAAGGAGTCTCCCCGTACCGATATGCGTGGAACTTCGGGGATGGAAGCATAAGCTCGGAACAGAACCCGCACCACACATACGCATCTAGCGGTTCATACGTGTGTACAGTCGCTGTCCGGGACACAGCGAGCAAAAAGGCGACTTGGACTACGACAATACTGGTGAATCCACATCCGGGCGTGGTGGGCACCGTTTCACCCTTGACCGGAGATGGGTTCCTGAATGCGTCTTTCACTGCTCAGGGACGTGACGGAACACCTGGCTATGGTTATCTCTGGCAGTTTGGTGACGGCACTTCAAGCTCTGTCCAGAATCCGATTCACAATTATACGGTCGGGAACTACACGGCTGTAGTTGTTATTGAAGACAGCGTGGGTGTGACCGCATCTTGGAGCGCTAGTATCAGCGTGAATGCATATCCCCGTCCGAGCGTGGTAGGCACTGTGACACCCGCTGTTGGATTTCTGTATTTAAATGCGTCATTCACTGCTCAGGGTGTGGGCGGAACACCTAGCTATAGTTACCTATGGCAGTTCGGCGACAGTACCACTAGCGATATTCAGAATCCGATGCACAATTACACGACCGGGAACTACGTTGCGGTGGTGTTTGTCGAGGATAGCGTCGGCATGACCGCGACGTGGAGTGTCAATGTTACCGTGAATCTGAATCTCACAACGGGTATAACGTACTACTATACCGGGCCTCGACTGACAGAGTCATTTGGATGTACGCCAGACCAGGGAGTCCCGCCGTACAGCTTCTATTGGCAATTCGGAGATGGGATGAGCAGCACTTTGCAGAACCCTGCGCATGAGTATGCCCGTACGGGGGTGTACACCTTCACCCTGCAGGTGACTGATTCAATCGGAGAGATGGTAGAAATCCAAAGGACCTTGAATTTCACATGACCATTGCGTGAGCATGGTTTGAGCCTCGCCTCGGAAAAGACCATAGGAAGTAAAGGCGACTTGTCTGACTCCCGTGTGGTCATTTCGTCATAGGTAGATGATGAGCAAGACGACCGCAATGGCCAACGCGAAGACAATCACAGGCACCAGCACGTATGACAACAGTAGGCTCCGAATATCGGTTTCAGCCCCCCATCTAGCTCTGGTAGAAAGGCGAAAGTATCGCGAAGGTGTTTTTGGCTGGATTGCTGGCGGTGGCCACGACCCGGAAGGCATAATCAATGCGGAATGAAGCTCCAAGAGCATAGTTGTTATCCGGGAATCCTTGCCGAATTCAGCCTAGAGGGAGAAAGAGAAAGGGGTTTGGGGCATTCTCCACACAGCATAACATCCATAGGGAAGGAAAGGTGATTTGGAGGCGGGAAATGGCATGAATGCAACAATACCTCCGCAAGCCATGCAATACCTGAAACATATTCCCACTATAGCCAAGTGGATTCAGACGAATAAGCGGATATCTGGGCTTGAAATGGCAGTCTTCAAGATTGCTTACCCGGAGCCATACAGATTGCTCAAGGGAACGACATATGAGCAGATTGCAGAGACAATCAGTCCATATCAGGACGATGCTCGTTTTGAACACTACATCCGACTGGTTCTCTCGCCCCAAGGTGAACAGTGGTTAAAGTACGCGCTGGACCTGATTAAGAGGTCGTAGAGACTACCCTTGAAAGAGACTGGAAGATGATGGATGATACCACTTTCCGACAAGCGACTGACGATGACCGCGGGTCTCGTCGGCTAAATGTCTGGCAACCCATGACAAAGCTTATCAACCAGGACTGCCAGTAGTTTCACGGGATGCACCTAACAGGATGCTCCCGCGAGAACCAGCATGTCGGGGGAGGCGAGAAGACGATTGAGGAAATTGGACGAATGCTAGTCGACTATGCAGCAGCCGTGATGGTTCTCACAGTCCTCTCAGGACTTCTTATGAAGCTGCTCGACATGACAAGAGGACGCTGAGAAGGACACACGGAGAAATGACCATGCAGAGCAGTGATACCCTTTGGAGAGTAGTCCCGACTTACCAAAGAGCTCTATCGAACTTCGCCCGCCACGACAGAGTCAAAAGCCCATGGGTGGTCCCAGTTGTGTTTTCACAGCAGGCCGTCGACCAACTCTTCCCGCAGTATTCTGCTTATGTACCTCCTGCTTTCACAGTGGGTGGCGTGGTACCTTCCTACCTCGAACTTCTCCTCGGTAAGGACTACGTGAATAGGCCGATAGGCATAATCGCAATCAGCAGTGATATCCAGCAGGCATTCAATCCTATCGAGAGGAAGTTCATAGTCGCCCATGAGTACAGCCATATATTGATGAACCACTGGCCGATGGTCTGGCTTGGAACCGTCGGGTCAGGAATCGTCGAGTCAACGATTTCGGGTATAAGAGACCAGGGGCAGAGACAACTCGCCTATTCAATCTGGAGTGTCGTCAAGCAGCTGGCCGTGGTTCACTTCACGAAACAATCGGAGGTCGATGCTGACATCCATGCCGTGAAGCTAATCAAAGACAGGTCCGCGGCACTGAGTACGATTGCGAAGTTGGCACAGAGATACGCAGGGAACGACCTGAATCAGCCCACTCACTATGCCATTGTCGACGGGGCTATTGCCGGGGTACTGACATATCGAGAGCGGTTGAATCGCATCTTGATAGGTGCATGATTGAGTAGGGGGTGAATCATGGGTAGTGGGGACAAGCTGGCCGGCTTCGTAAAGGGTGTAATGATGTGCATCGTATCAGCGATTCTTGTCGGCTGGCTTGTGTTTGATTTCATCCCTTCATCGAGTGCTCCAGACTGGGCAAAAGCCTTGATTTCCATCACCCTTCTGATAGGAGACGTCGTGGTTTGGGTTGCACTGTTCTTTCGGCATTAGGCACGCGCGAGAGCCCATCCATTCGTAGGGTTAACAGGTTAAGAAGAAAAGGGAAGGGGTTTGTTGAGGCGATTACTTCTCGACTCCTCGGCAGGGTTGTTTCCGGATTCGGGAACTTTCGACCTCTAGCCAGTCAGTTTCGTGGTCCCTAATCCCACAGGGTCCATTCTTCGTATGACTGGCCGATTTTCAATCAGCCGGAATTGATTTCTCCCCTGTCCCACCAAACTTCTTCCTCTTCTTTTTCCTCTAAGTCCGGTGGTAAGTCCGCTAGGGGTCGTCCGTCGTTCGACTTCGTGTCAATGTCAGAGTTTACGAACGACTTCAACGAGGTCCGGCTGAACCTGGTCCAGGGGAAGTTGGATCTCAACCAGCCTTTGGACCGTGAGAAATGCATCTGGCTATATCAGGAGTGGGTTTCGGATGACAACTACCTGGTTCTGAAGAAGACGAATCCGAATGGGGTAGTTGAATATCAGGCGCACAAAGCACGAAAACGTGGAAATGATGTGGACGTCTATCGCATCAGTCGACATCTTCGTGAGATAGGAGGCTCGATTCTCGAGTACACCAAGAGGGGTCAGCGGTTAAAGTCGACGAGTGCCGTATATGTGACGGGAACGATAGACCCACGCTTGGTTGAACATGATCTGGAGTACGCGTGGCAGTATCTGGGTTATTGGTTCAACATGTTTCTGGCTAACTTGCGGAAGCATTGCCTGGCCGTTTCCGATGACAATGGTGATGAGGCAAAGGCGACTGGGGCGAAGATTCGCGTATTTCGCTCTTGGGAGTCACATGAGTCGGGTTGGCCTCATTTTCATGCCATTCTGTGCTTCGAAGGCTTTTCCTGGTCAATCTTTCAGGATGCTGGTTCTAAGTGGCGTCTCGAGGACAAACGGGTCTTCGAAGATGCGTGGAGCTATGGTTGGATAGATGTCCTTGCGTTGACGCCAGGAACGGCCGAGAGGAACATCGAGAAAGTGGTCTGGTATGTCAGCAAGTACGTCGCCAAGTGCGCCTCGGACGCAGATTATCGGCGCGTTGAATCATGGCCCATCAAGAGGCTTCTTACGGAGTCGATCCTATGGTACTATGGCAAGCGTTCCTATTCGATTAGCCGCGATTTGACTAGGGAAGTTGACTGCGGTGCCGTCGACTTGAAGAACCCTATAAGCACAATTCAAACCAACCTTGAGGGAAATCAAGTTCCGGAGCTTGAGATCAAATGGGAATTTGTTGGTCTAGTGCGGCGAAAGGACACTGAATTGGGTTGTGACGACTGGGTTAAGGCGTACGCGAATCCCCCAGATTGGCTAGATTTCTGTTGGAAGCCTCGTTCCTGCGATTTGGGTTTGGGTTGGACGGACACATGGGGGAAGTGACATGCTTATTTGCGATGTTTGTCAGCGAGAGTTTGAGATTGTGGTCTCAATCGGCGGTCTGTATCTTTGTTTTGAATGCATCATGCCATATGATGAGGAACTGTCGAAATGCTGTTCGGAGAAAGAATATGGTGTATTGGGTAGACGTATTCGAGCTGATGTTCTTCATTCTCATCAGAAGGCTAGGTCGAGGTTTGAGAGGACCTTGTGAGCGGGCGAGTACAGTTTCTTGTGAGGAGCGGCTGGCGCCTTTAGGCTGCCGAATCCGAATCAAGAGGGGGTATGAGCGCGTCGTGTCGGAAAGAACCATATGCTTCTTGGTCTAATTACCGTGGGGGGCACGTATTCAATGCGGGATGGTTCTGACCTAATCGAGTGGCTCATAGGTTCGGTTGTGGCATGGGCAATCTGGCTTGCTGTTCGCGATGCTGTGATTGACTCTGTCGAGAACGGAGGCTGGCTACTCCTCACTGTTCTGCTCGCTCTTGCAGACTTGCTACTTCTCATAGGAATTGTGAGGAAGATAGCGGGGAAGTAGGCCGCTGGCCATAGGTGATAGAATGGCACGAGAGGGACCGGAAATCAACAGAGACGCAATGAGAACCACAATATGGCAGATACTCGTAAGCGCATTTACGGCCGCCTATGTCACATTTTATGTCGCGCTGACCTTCTCGCCAAATGCGATATCTGGTTGGTGGGCGGGGCCAGTGGCTATGGTGTTGGCCATTTTGCTTGCCGCCATGATATTGGTGTTGTTCCTGCTCGTTGTCAGAGTCAATCCCAAGAAAGTCTTCAAATGGACAGACGCGTTGATTGATTGGTCATTGCGGAAGCAAAAGTGAACGACCGGCTTGCGCTCATTTCGAGGGTCGCGCTCTCTTCATACGTGATTGACAGCCTTATGTTCAAATGTCCCATCGTTCAGTATAACATCCATAAGGGAGGAAGGCGACAGAAGAAGACTTATGTCGCGCAGAATGACTTATGTAACTTGATGGCCAAGAGGAAATGCACAAAGGATGAAATCGTATCAGAAATCAAAAGACTTCATTCAAACGGTAATGAAATTTCCTGCAACTACTGCCTGTTCAATCGGTCGGAACTCTATAACTCTGCCAGAAAGTGCTTTGGGACTTGGGAGAAAGCTGTCAATGCTGCAGGAATCGATTATGGCATTATCCGTAAGAGGCGCAAGCCTTTCTCAAAAGCGGAGCTTCTTGCATGGCTCAGGGCCATCCAGGCTCAAGGACTACCTCTGGATTGGACCACAGTCAGAACCATTGATTTCAGCATGACTGACTCTATCATAGGGAAGTTCGGGAGCTATCGAGCTGCAATTGAGGAACTTGGACTTGACTATGACACGATCAACAAACAGAAACTTGCTGGACAAGTTGACTGGACGCGTCAGAAAGTACTCGATTCCCTCAAGTCCTATGTTGAGAAGCATGGTAACCTGGGTTACCTGTGCAGAGAAGACAGCAAGCTCTACCATTCTTCTAGGAGGTATTTCGGGAGCTTTGAGAAGGCTGCGCTAGCAGCTGGCTTGGATTACGGGTCATTGAGATTGAGAAAGAAGTGGAGCAAAGAGGCCGTCATTCAGGCAATAAGGGATGTCGTGGAGAGTGAGGGAACATTGGCTTTTCTGGAAAAGAAGAACCCCTCGCTCGCCTTGGCTGCTACATGGCGTTTCGGAGGAGTGTACAATGCTGCGGAGGCTGCTGGTCTCGATGCAAGCAAGCTAAGAATCCACAAGAAATGGACAAAGGAAGCAGTCATCCAGAAGCTTCATGGATATGTCGAAAAACATGGCGATTTATCTCTAATGCAGAACAAGGATGTTCCGCTATCACTCGCCGTCATACATCACTTTGGAAGCCTTGAGAAGGCTGCGCTTGAAGCTGGTCTTGATTACGGCTCTTTGTTATCGAGGAATGTCTGGAGCGACGCCCGAGTTATCGAAGAACTCAAAGCTGATGTGAGAAAGAACGGCGGTCTGGACTTACTGGCAAAACGCAATCCAGCCCTCGTCCACTCGGCCATTTACCGCTTTGGCAGCCTCGAAAAGGCGACAATCGCTGCGGGTCTTGATTTTGACTCCTTGCGAACTAGAAAGAACTGGACAAATGAGAAGATCATACGGAACATACTTGAGTTATACAGGGTTGGAGAGGACCTGTCACTCTCCCATGCCTTCCGCGAATTTGGTCCGCTTGTCCAATCTGCAGGTGATGTAAGTCATTTTGGCAGCTGGAAGAATGCAATCGATGCTGCGGGGCTCGATTATGATAGTATCAGAAGAAATTGGCTTCTAGAAACATTTCGGGGAGCGGTGTTCGAGGGATATGTTCGCAGAGTCTTGCATGTGCTCGGATGGAACGTAGCATGGCATAGGCGCTTCAAGTACGGATCCTACGCACTTGTTCCAGACTTCTTCGAATTGGATAGCGGCACGTGGATCGATGCAAAGACTGACCCCTGGGGGGCAGGAGTAGATTCCACCATTGAGACGTATGTCCAGCACACCAGCTCTCTAAAGATAATCCATTTGAAGAAGAAGACACGGAAATCGAAGGACAGCAGAGTCGAGTTCGTTCCGATTGACTTCTTCTTCTCGGAGCTCAGAGAACGTGGAGCGGGCGACCTAGTCGGTGACATTGAACTGCTTAGGAAAGGGATTCTGAAGCCTGAACTTCAATCCAGACTGTCGAGATTCATTGACAAGAGACCGACAGAGGACAAAGTGGAAGTCACACGACTCGTGGAGGATGGGAAAATCCCGGCCCTCTAGACACAATTCGATTCGGAAAAGCCCGTGAGGAAGGAAACGCGATCAGAATTCTGTCCTTCTAGCAAGGTGGGGCTGCTTGGGAAGAGAAACACCTCGCCAGGATATCTGAAAGGAAGACTTATGTCGCCCATTAAGTAGAGGCTCGAAGGGAAGGCCCGATTCACTAGTCCGGTTCGAACCTTTCTGCGATAAACAGGCGCTCTTCGAACCATGCAGCCAATTCTCTGACATTGGTCTTGCACTCCCCCGTCTTCAATGCGATCTTTAGTTTCTCATCTTTCTCGGCGTCAATACTCGCTCCGTTCATCTCCAAGAAGATTTCCACTGAGGTTGATGCGGTCCTCTTGTTGCCATCGACAAATGGGTGGAGCTTGATTATCTCGTGGAACAAAGCAGCGGCCTTGTCATTGAGTTCTCTGAATGGTTCAAGGCCGTAGACTTTGCGACCAGGAGTGTCGGCAATCAAGTCAATAGTTCCGCGCCAAAGAATACCGTCTTCTCCTCCGAATTCCCTAAGGACGGTATCGTGAACATCAACAATCTGATTTGCAGTCAGGTACCGGATTCTCGGCATGGGCGAGGCCTTGGTGGATCAATGCTTCGCTAGCTCTGTCAGTAGGTCTCGGTTTCTCCGAATCGACTTCCTCAGGATTCTTCCAAATGTGGAGGGCCTTGGAAGTCTCAATTCGGGCATCTCTGCACCATGTTCATGAGCACCGCCAAGAATCGTTTCTGGGATGGCAGATGTGGTATTCTCAATGGAATACGTCGTTGAATCAGTGAAGTCAATGATTTGGCTTGCGCTTGTTAGCCCTGCCGTACCATTCAGGTACTCATTGGTTTCCTTGCCAGTCATATCACTGCCTCCATCCCAGATAGTCTATGATACTCCTTCCTTTTAAATACTATCGGTCTCTACCCAATTCTCGGCCTTAGTCATTTCCTGGTAGGCTACTGTTGGTGTTGGGACAACTGGAGGACCAAGTGGAATCCTCTTGATTTCCCTGCTAGTTCTGAATATGTGGGTGAGGTCCTTTGATTCAATGACCGCTCTGACAAAATTCCCGCTCACTATGTCCTTGTCTTTGAGGTAGGACTCCGGATGATATGGAGTGCTCAGCTCGAGAAGCTTGTCGTATTCCTGGTAGAGCAATACTATGTTTTCGTCGGTGGCTCTTGAGGTGTCGACGATTGGCAGTCCGACAATCTCCTTTGCCTCCTTTCTGCCAAAGACATAGTCATGGGAATACCGTCCCCTTGTCATGATCTCAACGATCGCGCCTATCTTCTCCGGATCTTTCATGTGCGTGGACAACAGCGATTTGGCAAGGAAACCGATTTGCTCGCGAGTTCTGCTCACCGCACCCAATGTTAACGGATGCACGCCCTGGACTAGGCGCTCAAACACTCTGACGAGCGATTCCTCATCTTTTATGTGCAACTCGTCCTGTGCAAACTTGATGTAGCTTACGACGTCCTCAACATTGACAGGCACAGGCTGAGTCACTCCCGGCTGACCTGGTATTGGAACCTGAGGAGCGAGCGGGGACATTACTGAGGGGTCGATTGGACTCAGCTCTCCCATCTTTGTCATGATGATTTCATCAGCACCCAGTGCTATCAGTGTGGCAGCGCTCAGCGCTTTATAAGGCACAATAACGCAAAACCGACTGCAGAATTCGCGAATAGTATTGACAAGCGAATAGCCAGCCAGAGTCATGCCTCCAGTGCTATAGAGGAACAAGTCAATGTTCTTTGCATCTCCAAATCTGGAAAGGTGCCCTACGCAGAATGGAAGCGCATCGTTAGCGATCTTTGTCTCAAGTCCTCTGCGGTCGCCCGTAATGTACACGAGCAGTTTTGAGTCTCTCTCTTCTTCAATAGTCGAAATCAGTTTCATTCTTTCGATTCGGCCCATGCCTTCATCCACCTGCGCTTGACACATGCCTCGTTTCTTGAATGCCACTATTCGCGGTGCCAGTTTATGTTACCGAAGAGACTCCCCGGGGATTAACCTTTCGGGCTGGCAACCGAAGTCAAGGTCTAGGAGAGGGTCGTGCCAGTATCCGAGAGGGGACCGAGCCTCACTGAGAATAGACATCTAGGTCGAAGTGTCCTTGCGTGTTTCGGCTCAACACCGATAGTGAAGCAAATGAAGTGAGGAACATAAGCAAGCAGAGGGAGAAAAAGGCTGGATGGACCAGGTAGGGGACATAAACAGGGAGGTAGGGAATAGAAAGGGGGCTACACAATCCATCATGTGTTGGCAGTTTGGGCGGAGTGGCTAAGGCCGGGAGGAAAGGATAAATTCTAGTATCGCTTTACCTTTCCTAGAGCGGTCGGCTCGCATAACATTCGCTTTGGTTTGATTGCTGGTATGGCCTAGCAGCCCTTGTTTGTTTGGATTTTGTATTTGAAGGACGAGCCTTCGCGCCTAGGACAAGAGGCTCTTGACCACTCAGAGAGAAGGTCCCGAGAAGGGAAACGGTTGTCTAGCGGGCGATAGTGTTAACGTCCCGGATGACCATTTACCTGGCGGTCCTGAGGTTGGGACAACTCAGGATCGCAAGGGAGAGAATGAACCCGATTGTGAACCCAGATCGGGGCAGGGGAGCATACGCAAGAAGGAACGGTGCAAGCGAGGACCAGCGAGAGGGCCGAGGTCGTTGGGCCGGTATCCGTTCCTAGCAGAGCTCGAGGTCTATCTCAAGGACGTGCGCCATGCTTACGCTGATTCGACCTATACCGAGATGAAGCGGAAGCTACCCTACATTGATTGGGTGTTCCGAGAACTGAAGTCCAAGGGATTCGTAAGTACTACGAATCCCAGGAAGGTCGGACAGCTCGAAATCAATGCGTTCGTCAGCTGGATGAAAGCCAAGGACGGTCTGCGTTCGGAGCCGTTGGGCTCAGGTTCTCAGAAGAAGCTGCTTCAATATCTGAACAATTTCCTCACGTACGTCGATAATGGGATCATCAAGCGCATGGTGGCGAAGAAGCAGTTGACGTTACCCAGGGAGCCGAGTACGCCTCAGGACTCCTTTGAAGAGGAAGAGAAGGCGGCGCTGACGATAATGCTGGAAGAGGCTTCCTCGGATTCGTTGAATGCGCTCGGCGTGTTTGGTCATGCGATGTTCTGTGGATATGCTGGAACCCGACTGAAGGAAATCAGATTGGCTGATAAGGCAGATTATTCCAGCAATAGCCGAGAGCTGACGATTCGGCATCCGAAGGGCGAGGGGGCATGGGCAGACCAGCGGACAGCACGAATCTGCGGGCCTGGAAAGCAATTCGTTGCCGACTTCATGGATTTTCGGGAGCGAGAACTTAGGCGTCGTAGCATTCGAGATCGGAGTGATCTTCCGCTTGTGCCAAGATTCGTTGATTCTGGAGTCGCGCGTTGGCCGGATTCTGTTCTCCATAACGTGAAGTGCGAGGTTGAGCGCGATCTCAGACTGCGGTTCGACTTCCGCAAACTGAGGAGGAGTTACGGACAGAATCTTCTCGACAAAGGAGTTAGCATCGAATCCGTAAGCAAAGCTATGGGCCATGCGAACGTCGCGACGACCCAACGATATTACGTCCGCATGAAGACCGTCCGGGTCTTCAATGAGATAGACCGAGCTTATGCGTCTGCGTCTGTAGATTCAATTCCTGCTGATTGCGGAAAGGCCAGGTGTTCGGAATGAAATCCCACAGGGTCCACCATCTTGCCAGCTGGTATCCAATTATCAGAACCGGAAACGACTCGGAAAACCAGATAAAGGTCTCCGCCCGTTCGACTGAATGTAGATTGCGTTGATTTGCCCAGCATGCAAGGTCGAAATCCCAGACAACTCAACATTCTGCCTGTCCTGCGGCAGACCGCTGACGGCGGACGGCCTCGACATGATCCTTCCCCCGGACGGGTCCCACACGGAGGAGCGCGCGACGGTCTACCTGATGCTGGCCATAATGAGCCTGTTCTTCGGGGTCTTCCTGCTCATACCTGGTTACTTCGTGGGCCTAGGCCTCGTCATACCCGCAGTATGTCTGATTGTGGCAGGGGTCATCCTACTTGCCGCCAGGTATTACATCCTGAGGCGCTATGCGAAGAGGGTAGAGAAGCTCAGGAAAGATGCGGCCGCTAGGGTCAGATGCAGATACTGTGGAGCTTTGAACCCGGATGCGGCAAGGAAATGCGACACCTGCGGTGCCACCCTCTGAAGCGACCTAGGCTGCTGACAGAAAACCTCGGACATCTGTGCGAACCTTGATTTTGAGGGGCGCGCTACATGCCATTTGACGACCCCGTCCCTACGATAGAGCTCAATCCAAAAAGACAAAGATTGACCAGGGTTATCGCCGTCTTGATGATGACGGCCTTCGCCCTTGTGTCAATGTTGGTGAAGTTGTACTATGGATGAGAGGCGGATATTGGCCGAACCCTCGGCGAATTCAGGCTCCGCAAACGGTTACCGATTGCAAGCTCCGCAGACTCTCCAGAAGACCACCGGTGAGGATGGCCAAAGCCGGCCGCGAAGATCATTTGCCATCCTGGCGGGATGGATGACCATCATCGCGGGGTTGCTCGCGTTCTTCAACGGACTCATGGCGCTCTTGGGACAGACCTCGTCAAACTTGTTTGACATCGTCATCGACTTGAACAGATACAGTATGTGCGCGACGATGATTATGGCGTTGGGGGTGGTGGCGATCGTGGGAGGGATCTCGGCCATCCGTGGCAAGAACATCTCCCTCGCTCTTGTGGGGGCAGCGTTGGGGATGATGGGGGGCGGGATCGTGGGATTCTGGCTTGGAATCACCGCCATCTTGTTTCTCTTCTTATCGAGCGAGGATCTCTGACGGCAAACGCCCTTACGACTACGCCAGGGGACTCTCGAGGACAACCAGAGCATCTCCGCAGGACAATTGAACGAGCAGTCCCGCATTCCGGACGGAAAAAGCCAATGAACTAGCAGTGATATCGGAGGCCCGAGGAGAGCGCGCTTGGTCAGGGAAGGCAAAGGGCCGTTCAATGGCAAATTGAAGAGGTTAGCCACGAGCCTAGTATTGCCTGTGGACAAGAGCAGGACTGGGGAGTGCCTGAACTGTGGCGCGTGTTGCAGGTTTCTTGTCAATTGTCCCTTCCTGAGACCCGTCGAAGGAAGCCAAGGAGCATACAGGTGCATCGTCTACCCCATCAGACCGCTTCAGTGCAGGAAGTATCCGAGAACGAGACAGGAACAGATCCATCACCCTTGTGGATACTACTTCACGGAATCCTCCGAGTGAGGGCGTTGGGAGTAAGAGAGTCGGCTCAGGATTCGTCGACGCTATCAAGGCTGATAGCTACGGCTCAATGCACAAATACCCTAGAGCGACCTAACCGTCTGTTCGAAGGACGCTGGAGACAGGATGATCACCCACACCGGCTTGAATGTCCGGCCTCGATGAGGACGGAACTGTGCCGGGTCATCCTGTCCCATCACCTTCACTGTCTTTCGTTGGGAATTCCTTCCGTTTGGAAAGCCCGGAGAGCCTCACGTGACTCCTCTCGAATCAGGTTCTTAATGCTTGCCCATGGGTGAATTGTGGGCGAAAACCCTTCAGACCGTACCTTTAATAAATACCCTAAGGCAATCGGAGCATTTGACGGTTCAATCCATCATTGCACAATAACCCCCGTGCAAGGAGTCCGAATTATGAAAAACCAAGAATCTGGCATGCCGAGGAGCGAGACCGGACACGTCTCCCCGCCACATCTCGGGCCCGTGGCTTCTCCCCGCAGCGATCAGGTTCGAGCCATCGAGGCGAGGACACCGACCACCCCTCCACCTAGGCAGAATGCCGGGGAACAGTCGAAGGAATTTGACCACCGAGAGGTCGCGCGAAAGCTGAGGCAAGACTACACGCACGGGGCGCGTGATGCGAGCATCAGACAGCTCGACACGCTCCACTTGCTCATCAAATACCTCATGAAGGCTGATCCGAACCTGGACGAGATGCTCGAGCAAACGGCTAGATTGGTCTACACCCAATTCAACATCAAGGAAGTGTCTATCGGCCTGAGGAGCGCTTCAGACGGACTGTACAGGTACGTTGCCGAGCACGGGATGAGGACCGACATCTGGGCCGCGCACAAGAAGATAACCTACTCGTACGACGATCTAAATGACACGAAAAGGTACAAGCCCGTGACCATCAGCCATCATACGAAGCTATATCTGGCCGAGGACAACCCGTATGGCCCGGACGAAGTAGACACCTACAGCGAGCACATGATGAAACAGTCCAAGAGGAAGTCCGCCACCGACAGTATTGAGGGCGACTACATTGACATCTTCATCTTCGGGCCCCAGGACGAGACCTACGGCTGGATAGAGATCTCAGGGACTTGGGACGGAAGGATACCTGATGCGAAGGCCATCAGGTGCCTCGAAATGATCGCGTCCGTCCTGGGGATTGCGATTGCACGGCCCCGGATGATGGCCGAGCTGGCGAGATCCGACAAAATGCCGGAACCGCTCAGGAAGCCCGAGCAGGCCAAGAAGTAGAGACCTCGTTCTTCGATTGTGGCAGCTCAAGCCTCAAAGTTCTTCATTGGACGAGCGTTTCACCTAGACGGTCCCAACATGAAATCCGCTGATTCCCGGATTCGCCAGGTCGTCGACTCAATCGACCCCAAGGAGGTCATCGGCCTCTCTCGAGAGCTGATTCGGATACCGAGCGTGTGCAAGCAGGAGCACAAGGTCGCGAAATTCGTGCACGAGAGGCTGTCGAGCTGGGGGTTCGAGCCCTCATTCGTGCCCGTCCCTGGCTTCGGTCCGGATGTTGTCTCTGAAATCGGCCCCCGGGATGCTCCCTGCATCGTGTTGAACGGACACATGGACACCGTCGAGGTGATGGCCGGTTGGAAGCATGACCCGTTCGGGGCGAGTATTGAGAACAGCATGCTGTACGGGCTCGGCTCGCTCGACATGAAGTGCGGCCTCGCATGCCTCATGATTGCCATGAGAACCATCGCAGAGCACAGAATGGCCGACAAGACGAGGATAATGTTCCAGGGCGTGACCGGAGAGGAGGATTGCGGGAAAGGAACGCGGACGCTCGTCGAGTCGGGCAAGTTCAAGCGCGCAAAGGCGGCAATCCTGGGAGAGGGGTTCGGGGGCCTGGTTGCGGTGACGAATAGTCGGCGCGGGGCATCGTACTACGACATCGTTGTCCAAGGGAAGTCGGCCCACGGGGCGAGCCCGCAGAAGGGGATCAACGCGATCGAGGACGCCGCGAAGATCGTCGAGGCGTTGTCAGGAATGAAGATGAAGAGGGGACGAGGCATGCTTGCTGACGACTTCGTTCCTGTCGCTGAGAGCCAGACGGTCCTGAGGATTTCAGGAGGCAAGACGAGTCTGAGCGTTCCCGAGCAATGCTCGCTGTATGTGGTCAGATACTCCCTCCCTGGCGACCAGCAGGACGCGACGAAGAGACTGTCTTCTGTCGTAGATGGCCTGAATCTGCGCAGCAAAGTCAGCGTGAAGATGCAGGCAGGACCCAATCGATATCACTCATTCCTAACTCCACCCAAATCGGAGCTCGTGAAGACCGCGAGGGAGTCGATCCTTAGGTACACGGGGAAGAAGCCGAGACTCGTGATCGGTGTCTCCGAGGCCGATGACAACATCATCGCTCATGAGACCGGAATCCCGGTGGTCTGCATGGGTCCTGGCGAGTCTGGGGCGCTGGCCAAGTACCACCAGCCCGAGGAAGCGATAAGCATCGCGCAGATAGGCCCTGCGGCGAGGGCGATCGCCATGACGGCCATGACCCTGATGCGATGAGCTTAGGGCCGCGCTCGACTAAATATCCCTACGGTCCTCTTCCTGAGAGACTGATAGCCCGCGGATCTCTTTGCGTACTTCTCCAGCACGATTGCGATGACGACCCCAAGGACCGCTCCCGCTAGGACGTCCGTCGGCCAGTGGACGCCGAGATACACGCGACTGACGGATATGAACAGAGCAAAGAGCAGCGCGGTCAACCCGTACTTCCTCGGTTCTACAATGCAGATTAGGCATGCCACCGCAAACGCGCGCGTGGCGTGCGCGCTGGGAAAAGACGGCCCGCTCGCCGATACAATGGTTCTGACATTATCCAACTCCAAGGAAGGTCTTGAACGGTCGACTATCAGCTTCAGTGCTTCCGCGGCAAGGGTCGCAAGGATCACGAGGATCACTACATCGAACGCCGCATCTTTTCTGCCTCGGAGCCAGAGCGGTATGCAGATCAGCACGACCACGTAACTGATCCCTACAAAGGTGAACAGCAGCATGGCGAAGTCGAGCGGGTCGTTGGTTCCAGCGAGGTTCATTGCCCGAAACAGGTCGACCTCCGCCTCGTGGACGGCTTCCAGAAATCCCATGCTGGGGTATCGTAGCTGGCGACTATTCAAACTTGACGGGGCTCAGTACACGACGTCTCCTCTGACGAAAGCCGCAGTCCGTTCGTCATCCGGGTTCTCGAAAAACTTCCGGTTCTCGGCGACCTCGATGATCTCTCCATCCCACATGAGAGCGATCCGGTGACACAACCTCTTCGCCTGGAAGATGTTGTGAGTCACTAGCACGACTGCGCGTTCGCGGCCCTCTGCCAGATACCCGCGAACCATGTCCTCGAGGAGCGCCACGTTCCGCGGGTCGAGGTTCGCAGCGAACTCGTCCAGCAGCAACAAGTCAGGACTGTAGACTGTGGCCCGCGAGAAGGACAGCCTCTGCATCTCCCCGCCCGAAAGCGTCCTAGCGTTCTTCTTGGCCCGGCCTTCCAGCCCGAGCTTCTTGAGTTCTTGGGAGACCACCCTCGCGATGTCCTTCTCGTCCCATCCGCGGATGCTCATGCTGTAGGCGAGGTTGTTGGCGACGCTCCTGTTCAACACAACGGGCTTCTGCAGGACCATCCCAATCCTCTCTCGGCTCAAGTGGGCGTCTCGGGCGTGGGCCGACACCTTGCGGTTCCTCAGGAGCACATCGCCTTTGTCAGGAGATTCAAGTAGATCGATCAAGCGAAGCAGGGTGGTCTTGCCAGCTCCGCTTGGACCTAGCACACCGAATACCTGACCTGTCTCAGCGGCGAAGCTGACCTTTTTGACGGCATCCACCTTGCCGTATGTCTTGGAGACATCCCGCAGCTCGACGGCGACCGTCATAGCAGCTCCTTCTCCTGCAGATACCGCAAGAACATGAACACGGCTCCTGCAACCATAATCAGCACCACGCCCAAGGCGAGAGCGTATCCAAATTCCCCCATGCGCGTCCTCATCATTATCTCAGTAGTGAGGACTCTGGTCTCCCCCTGGATGTTACCTCCGACCATATAGGCGGCGCCGACCTCGGCAATGGCTCGTCCAAAGCCAATCATCGCGGCCATGATCAAACCTACCCACGCTTCGCGCATGACCGTCAAGACGCACTGTCTGGGTGTCGCGCCCACCGCCATAATCGTATCCTTGATGGACTTGTCGATCTCGGTCACGGCCGCGATCGTGACCCCAGCCGTCAAGGGAATCACGAGCAGCGTCTCTGCGAATATCATCGCGGTCGGGGTGAAGAGCAGCCCCAGGTCACCGAACGGTCCCGACCTGGAAAAGAGGTAGTAGATGACGAGTCCGGATATCACTGGAGGGAAGCCGTACATCGTGTATGTGATCGTCTTTATAGCACCCTTCCCGCCGAACTCTTTCAGGCCGACGAGAGCTCCCAGGGGTATGCCTATGGACGAGCCCAGCATGGTCGCGCAGCCGGAGACATACAGTGAGAGCAGCGTCACCTGCAGAACTTCGTAACTGAAGAGGTCAGCCATACGAAGACCAACACCTCGTGATATCCTCCCTGTTCGTGAGCTCTTCCTCGTTGGTCGATGCAGACCTCACCAACGCTTCGATCGATGCGACGGAAGTCGTGTGTGGCACATATCCCTGCGTGTTCGGGAAAAACAGTTGGTGGTCGAACCTCACGTAGCTCGCCATAAGGTCCTGCGTCTGGTTCGATTTTATCCAGCTGACGAAATCCAGCGCGAGCGTGTAGTTGATGTGCGGCCACATGGTCGCATTGACCGGTATGACACTGTACTGGTTGAAAAGGTCGGAGTCGCCGCCGGACGTTATGTTGAGGTGAGGGACGAGATCGTCCGCCACCCGCGCATAGAATGTCGCATCGTCCGAGAGGGTGTAGGCATCCATCTGCTCGCACATGTCGAGCACGGCGCCCATCGCTTTGCCGGTCTGCTTGTACCAGCTGCCGTCGAAAGCTTGGACTTGGGTCTTGTTGAAGCCGAGATAGTTCCAGAGCGTTAGCTCCTTGCTGTAGGTACCCGAGTTGTCTGACCTCGACACGAAGACTGCATTTCCCGCCGTCCCGTTGTCCTTCATCCTCGCGAAGGCGTCAGTGGCGTTGTGCGCCTGCCTGGTCCCGGCCGGATCGTCCTCCGGTCCGACGATTACGAACTGGTTGTACATCACCAGCGTGCGGCTCTCGCCGTATCCGTCCTTAACGAACTGTTTCTCCGAGGCCGGAGAGTGGACGAGCAAGACATCGACATCGCCTCGCTTGCCGAGTTCCATGGCCTGGCCTGAGCCGACGGCTATGACCTCCACCTTCGCGTTGTTCTTCTTCTCGAAGTCCGGCAATATGTAGTCAAGCAGCCCGGAGTCCTCCGTGCTCGTAGTCGTCGCCAACATGAGCGCTTGCGGTTCCTCGCCTCTGACGAGAAGGTAGATTCCTATGGAAGACCCGACCACGGCCAACGCTATCACGATGCTCAATGCGAGTCTCTGGTTCGTGTTCAATTTCCCACCGATATGCTTCGGCGAGCATAATGCCCAGGGCATATTTAACCGTTGGCGGCCCTGGCTTGGCGGGCGTCGGAGGTCTCGTTTGCGAATCTTCCCCGAACTTCTTTTATAGCACCCTTTACATTGGAACCACGCTAGGCTTGACCGGGACGTTCGGCGTGTCCTTATACACCAAAATCGTCGACAGTGGGGGTGACAGCTGGGGACGTCGTAACCGAACCGGCGCCGGTCCAGATACCAACTATGAGGCTCTGTCCGATGGGGCTGAAGGTGGCTGTTCGATCCAGCCGGAGG
>Ga0315296_10000584_pt1 | contig 33292 bp, 32 predicted proteins | sample YL17G14_18_MG_FD_203921 | JGI IMG/M metagenome (GOLD analysis project Ga0315296, IMG submission 203921) | Sediment microbial communities from Yellowstone Lake, YNP, Wyoming, USA - YL17G14_18 | ecosystem: Environmental > Aquatic > Freshwater > Lake > Sediment | place: USA: Wyoming | collected... | reverse complement strand
GTGGAGTTGGAAGACCTGTCAGGCAGCTTGGAGGTCACCGTCTGGCCCGACCTCTACGAGCAGACTCGCGAGCTGTGGATGGAGGGCAACATCCTGCTGGTGCTGGTGCGCGTCCGCGAGCGGGGCGAGAGGCTCCAGGTGGGCGTGCAGCGCATCGCCCTCTACCAGGCGGGGGGTGGCGCCCCCTTCGCCATCCCCGACTGGCTCGCTGCGGGCTCGAAGCTCGAAGTTCGAGGTTCGAAACTCGAAGGTCGAGCGTCGAGCCTCGAGCCTCGAGCATCGACGGTCCTGCGCGTCACACTGGAGGAGACGGAGGACGAGGCGGCCGACCGCGCCCGCGTGGGGGCGCTGGTGGCCTGCCTGCGCGACTTCCCCGGCGACGACCCCGTGCGCCTGCGCGTCCGCCAGTCCGACGGCCAGGAGGTGGAGCTGGCCCTGCCCTCGGCCCGCGCCTGCGAAGAGCTGGTCGAGCGCCTGGCCGAGGTAGTGGGTGAGCAGGGACGGGTGGAAATAGAACAAATTTCTGGCAAAGATCTTGACATACACGCTAGCGTGTAGGAGAATGCAGGCGAAAACGGATGTTCGCAGAATGCGCCAAGGCCCCGACGAAAGGAGCGAGCCGTGAGCGACAACGGATGCATCTGCCCCACGTGCAAGAAGCCCATCCCGATGCCGGGAGCCTGTTTCATGTGCAATCTAGCGCGGAGCAGTGTGACTGAAAGGGCGGATTCCGCCAACAAGAAGCAGATCTCCCGTGTAAAGCAGGGAGCCACACCATGGTAACCGCTCCAGCGCAGCCACGACGCGTCCTGCAACTCAGCCCCCATCGGCTATGTGACTGCCCACCGAACCACCTCAACTGCCTAACCGCGAAAGAGTGGATGAAGAGCCAGATAGGGGTCTGGCAGTTCACCTACGAAGGCCGCGACATCCGGGACAAAGAGCTGCATCCAGCCACCTTCCCCATCTCGATGGCGCGGCGAGTTATCGAGCTTTTCACCCACAGGGGGGAACTGGTTCTGGACCCGTTTGTGGGAAGCGGGACAACCCTGGTCGCGGCGAACGACTGTGACCGATGGGCGGTAGGCTTCGACCTTATCCCCCGATACGTGGAGCTCTCTAACAGCAGAATCCCCCAGCTGGGCAACGGCGGCGCCAGTCAGCAATTCGCCGTCTGCGCCGACGCCAGGGATATCCCGAACTGCATCGAGGCCGAATCTGCCAGCTTGATCTTCACGTCCCCTCCATACGCAAACCTTCTGAACCGGCGACGCAAGAACAAGAGCCGGCGTGGAGACCTGCGCAAGAACGGCCAGTACCTGAAGGTTGAACAGTACTCCCAAGACCCGAGAGACTTAGGCACTCTTCCGCTGGAGCCCTACTGTGACGAGATGCGGGCCATCTTTGCGGGGATGCTGCCGTTGCTGAAGCCGAGAGCCCACTGCGTGGTCAACGTGCCCGACATGTGGTGGGAAAACCAGCGCATAGCAATCCACATTGGCCTTGTGAAAGCGCTGGAAGCGGCTGGCTACGAGTTGCGAAATACGATAATCTGGGACCGGACCAACATCGTGAACAAGATCGGCATCTTTGGCTGGCCCAACAACTACATTACGATGGGGACCACCTTCGAGTACCTCCTGGACTTCTGGAGGCCCCCGGAAGCGAGGTAGCCGATGCTGGAGCGCCTACGCAGACTCCGAGCCGAGAGCATGCCAAGTTCAGCAGAGGTGGTCAGGGAAGCGTGCGCTAGACTCGGCTATTCTGCCGCCAATGTTGCATTGGACGACGCAAGGCAATCCTTCGACGCGCGCCTTCGCAAGCTCTTCGAAGAAACGCTGGTCGTATTGGAGGACTACGAGCAAAAAATCGACGCTGGTTTGATACTGCCCGAACTGGTCAGCGGCCATCGGCCAGACATTGAGGCAGAATACCGGCAGCTTCAGCGGGCCGACAACGGGCCCGACGCTTTCCAGGAAGCCGTTACACGTCTTCTGAGAGGCTGGCACACAATCCTTCGGGGCCTATTTCTCAGCGTATCTCAGTCCAGAAAGCAGCGCGGTGGCAAGGACTTCGAATACCAGATTCGCACGTTGCTAGAACTCGCAGGCATTCCCTACGAGGCCCAGTCAAGGCGCGAGCGGGCCGATTTTCTGCTGCCCTCGTCTGCAATGCTGCAAACCGAACATCACAAAGCAGTGCTCCTTTCGGTGAAACGCACGCTGCGGGAGCGATGGCAGCAGATCGTGCGAGAACTCCAAGACATCAACTGCCCAAGCACCTACCTGGCCACCGCCGAGGACACTGTGGCTTCGAGCGTCGTGGAGGCGATAGCGGGTCGCAACATCCAGGTCGTCGTTTGGGAAGAAGTGAAGCGGGTACAGTTCCCCAGCACTCCGATGGTCGTGGGCTATAATCAATTCATCGAGCGCGTGACCGGCTTCTTCATGCCCCAGTGGAGCGTGTAGCTGGGCTGCTCGACTGAGGGCTTTGCTCCCTCGCCCGCGACGTATAACCTGTTGGGCCTGCCGCAGGCAGGCTGACATTCACAAGGAGGCTGGCAATGCACGGTTGCGAATCTTGCTCCGACCTTCTTCGACAGGTAGTCCAGCACTACTGCGAACGAGTCCCGGATGATGACACCGATGAGCTTGCAGCCAATGCGAGCTCGCTGGGCATGGCTTTGGCGGAGTTCTTTGAAGGGGACCGCGGGCAGGTCATGCTCGCGTTCTCGTCAGCCCTCAAGAAGTCCGGCCTGACCGCCGAAGCCAAATTCGTGCACGACAATTGGCTCACCATGCCGTAGTACTCCGCCGCCTGCTTCGTCCTCCCCCTCCCTCTTGCCCCCTACACCCCTCATGTCCTATAACACGGTGGGCCTGCCTGTCGGCAGGCTGACCAGCTCTGGACCCCAAGAAGGAGGAACCACAATGGCTGACAGACTCAAGGGCAGAGTTGCCATCGTGACGGGCGCCGGCCGCGGCATCGGCAGGGGCGAGGCCCTGGCGCTCGCCTCTGAGGGCGCCATCGTCATCATCAACGACTTCGGCGGCGCCGCCGACGGCACCGGCGGGGCTAAGGGCCCCGCAGAGGAGGTGGTGGACGAGATCAAGAAGATGGGCAGCCAGGCCATGGCCAACTACGACAACGTCGTCGAGTACGCCACCGGCGAGAAGCTCGTCAAGCAGGCCCTGGACAACTTCGGCAAGCTGGACATCGTCATCAACAACGCCGGCATCCTCCGCGACCGCATGATCTTCAACATGGCCGAGGAGGAGTTCGACGCCGTCATCGCCGTCCACGTCAAGGGGCACTTCAACCTGATGCGGCACGCCTGCACCTACTTCCGGCAGGCGCGCCAGCCGGGGGTCATCGTCAACACCTCCTCCACGTCGGGGTTGGGGAACGTCGGCCAGACCAACTATGCGGCGGCGAAGGAGGGTATCGTTGGCATGACGCGCACGGTAGCGCGGGAGATGGGGCGCTACGGCGTGCGCGTCAACGCCATCCGTCCTCAGGCTGCCACCCGCCTGACCCTGAGCGACGACATGCGCCAGCGGTTCGCGCGGGCCGGCGAAGACGGCATGAAGATGCTCGCCGAGCTGGAGAAGCAGACGCCGGAGGAGATCGGCCCCTTTGTGGCCTGGCTGTGCAGCGATGAGGCGGCCAACATCAACGGCCGCACGTTCCTGGTTCGCGCCGGCTACATCGGGCTCTACTCGGAGCCGGAGATCGTAGCCGCTGTGGAGACGGACAAGCCCTGGACAGTGGACCTGGTATCGCAGCTCGTGCGCAAGCCGGTGACGGCGAACCTGGTGAACGAGTGGCCGCTCCAGCCGCCCAAGGAGGGCTAGCCACCGGCGAGTAGCACACAGAAGGGGCCCTGGCGCTACTGCTGGGGCCTTCCACTGTGAGCACATGGTACAATCGAAGGGTGGACAGGAATCGGACTGAGGCCCAGCGCTGGTACGGTCAGGGGCGCTTCGACCTTGAGGCGGCACGGGACAGCGCTGCCGCCGGCCACTATGAGTGGGCTTGTTTCCAAGCCCAGCAGGCTGCCGAGAAGGCATTGAAAGCGGTGCTTCTGCGCCGGGGCAAGCGACAGTTCCTGTCCCACTCAGTCCATGACCTCCTGGAGGAGGTGCAGAAGTTCGCGCCTGAATTCACAACCCTGTCGGACGCGCGGCGCCTGGACGAGTACTACATACCGACCCGCTACCCGAACGGCCTGCCCGGCACCGTGGTCCCGCATGACTTCTACGGCGAGAAGGAAGCCCAGGAATGCCTAAACCTGGCGGAATCCGTACTGAAGGTTATCAGCCAGACAATCGACTTGTAGGTCGAGTCGTCGAGGCCATCGTGCGAGCCTACGACCCCCTGCGGGTCATCGTCTTCGGCTCCTTCGCCCGCGGCGACACGCATGAGGGGAGCGACCTGGACCTCATCGTGGTGAAGGACACCGACGAACGCTTCTTCGACCGCATCGGCCGCGTCCGCGACGCCGCCCATGGCCTGGGCCTGGATGTCCAGCCCCTCGTCTACACGCCGCCTGAGATGGAGGAGATGCTGACCAGCGGCAACAGCTTCCTGGAGACGATCCTGGCGGAGGGCGTGGTGGCGTACGAGCGCAATTCGACTGGAGAGCGCCTGGCCAGGCCCCCCAGCAGGCGACGGAAGGGCAGCCCAGCTTCTAGCCTCAGGTAGCGCAGCACGCCGGCGGCGATGTAATTGGGAGCGTCCATCTGTACGGGCGCTCCCTGCCTCGTTTCGTGCTAGAATCGATCTACCGTGGCCGCGGACATCGACGCTATCAACGCCCGCGTGCGGGAGCAGAGCCGCTTCGTCGAGGCGGTCAAGGCCCAGGTGGGCCGCGTCATCGTCGGGCAGGAGTACCTCCTCGACCGGCTGCTCATCGCCCTCCTCTGCAACGGGCACGTCCTCATCGAAGGGGTGCCGGGCCTCGCCAAGACGCTGGCCGTGAGCACCCTGGCCCAGGCCATTAGCGCCGGCTTCGTGCGCATCCAGTTTACCCCTGACCTCCTGCCGGCCGACCTCACCGGCACCACCGTCTTCAACCCCCGCGACGGCCAGTTCCACGTGCGCCAGGGGCCCATCTTCGCCAACATCGTCCTCGCCGACGAGGTGAACCGAGCGCCGGCCAAGGTGCAGTCGGCCCTGCTGGAGGCCATGCAGGAGCGACAGGTCAGCATCGGGGGCACCACCTTCCCCCTGGAGGAGCCCTTCATGGTGCTCGCCACCCAGAACCCCATCGAGCACGAGGGCACCTACCCCCTGCCGGAGGCCCAGTTGGACCGCTTCATGCTCAAGGCGGTGATTACGTATCCCAGCCGCCAGGAGGAGAAGAAGATCCTGGAGCGCTTCGTGGCCGCGCCCGCGGCCCAGGTCGATGCCGTGGTCGCCAGAGACGACATCCTGGCCGCCCGCGAGGCGGTCCAGGCCGTCCACCTGGAGAACGACCTCAAAGACTACATCCTCCACCTGGTCTTCGCCACCCGCGAGCCCCACAGCTACCGACTTGACGGCCTGAGCGGCCTCATCGCCTACGGCGCCTCGCCGCGGGCCAGCCTCTACCTGGCGCAGACGGCCAAGGCACACGCCTTCGTCCACGGCCGGGGTTACGTGACCCCGGACGACGTGAAGGCCGTGGCTATGGACGTCCTCCGCCACCGCGTCATCGTCACCTACGAGGCGGAGGCCGAGGAGCTGTCCAGCGAGGACATCGTGCGGCGGGTGCTGGAGGGGGTCCCGGTGCCGTAGGCGCCCGTGCACTCGACGCCGGCCCCAGCCGCCTGACACCATGATCGCCCCCACTGCCGAACAGGCCCCCATTCCGCCGGAGCTTCTCCGCAAGATACGGCGCATCGAGATTCGCGCCCGGCGGCTGGTGGACCACCTCTTCCTGGGCGAGTACCACAGCGTCTTTCGGGGCCGCGGACTGGAGTTCTCCGAGGTGCGCGAGTACCAGCCCGGCGACGACGTCCGCATCATCGACTGGAACGTGACGGCCCGCATGGGCACACCCTACGTGAAGAAGTTCGTCGAGGAGCGGGAGCTCACCGTCTACCTGCTGGTGGATGTCAGCGCCTCAGAGGGCTTCAGCACGGCGCCCCAGACCAAGGCCGAGCTCGCCGCCGAGATCGGCGCCCTCCTGGCCCTGGCCGCCGTCCGCAACAACGACCGCGTGGGGCTCATCGCCTTCACCGATCAGGTGGAGCGCTTCCTGCCCCCTCAGAAGGGGAGCCAGCACGTCCTGCGCCTCATCCGCGAGCTGCTCTATTTGCGCCCGGCCCATCGCGGCACCGACGTCGCTGCCGCCCTGGGCTTCCTGAGCCGCGTCGCCCGCCGCCGCAGCGTCGCCTTCCTTCTCTCCGACTTCCTGGCCAGCGACTACCAGGCTGCCCTTCGCGTGGCCGCCCGCCGCCACGACATCATCGCCATCAGCCTGAGCGACCCCCGGGAGACGGAGCTGCCCGCTGCCGGCCTCCTGGAGCTGGAGGACCCGGAGACCGGCCAGCGCGTCATCGTGGACAGCGGCGACGCCGGGGTGCGGCAGCGCTACGCCGAGGCCGGGCAGCGCCGGCGCGAGGAGCGGCGCCGCCTGCTGAGCGCCGTCGGCGTGGACGAAGTGCCCATCCTCACCGACCGGCCCTACGTACAGTCGCTGATGGCCTTCTTCCAGGCGAGGGCGCGGAGGCCGTAATCGTGCCAGTGATCTCCGTAGCGGAGGGCTTCAGCCCTCCACACACGTCCTGGAAGGCTAAAGCCTTCCACTACATTACCCGATCCGTCGGGGGCCTCCTCGTCCTGCTGGTCGCCCTGGCCGCGCTCGCTCCCCACCACGCTGCCGCGGCGCCGCCGGAGCCCGTGACCGTGCGCGCCAGCGTCGACCGCGACCGGGTCACCGTGGGCGACCGCATCACCCTCACCATCGTCGTGGAGCATGACGAGGGCCTGACCCTCGACACGCTGGAGGGAGCCGCCGCCTTCGGTGCCTTCGAGGTGCTGGCGGCCGAGCCGCCCCGGGAGCGGTCGCTGAGCGGCGGCCGTATGGAGACGGTGCTGGTCTTTACGGTGGCGGCCTTCGGCACCGGCGACCTTGAGATCCCGGCCATCGCAGTGCCCTACAGCGACGCCGCCGGCAACCCGGCCACGGCGACAGCGCCCGCCATCCCCATAACCGTGGCCAGCGTCATACCCCCCGGCGAGTCGCCCACGGACGTGCGCGACCTCAAGCCGCAGCTCAGCGTGCCGGGCGAGGCGCCAGCCTACCTCACGCCGGCCCTGACCGCCACCGTGACGGCCTTCGCCGTCGGGCTGGCGCTGCTCCTGGCGCGTGTTCTGCGGCAGCGCCGCCGCGCCCCTGCGCCGGCCGGCCCACAGCCTCTGCCCGAGGACGAGGCCCGCGCCGAGCTGGAGCGCATCGCCGCCTTGAGGCTGCCCGAAGGAGGCACCCCCAAGGAGCACTACCGGCTCCTGGGGAGCTGCGTTCGTCGCTACCTGACGGGCCGCTACGGCTTCCCGGCCTTCGCCCTCACGACCGCCGAGCTGGAGGGGCAGATGGTCGGTCGCGGCGTCGACCGCTGGCAGGCCCGCCTCGTGTCCGGCCTCCTCCAGGAGTGCGACGACGTCCGCTACGGCCAGTACGTACCTGCCACCGCCCGCGCCGACGCCGACCTGACGGCCGCCTTCGAGATCGTGGAGATGACCAGGCCGGAGTACCGCGAGGAAAGCGAAGCGGAGGCCTCGGGGGTGCGATCGTGAGCATCCACTTCGAGAGCCCCTACTTCCTGCTGCTCCTCCTCCTGCTGCCGGTCGTGGCCGCGTGGCAGTTCCGGCGCCCCTCCGAGCGGAGACCGGCCGGCGCCCTCACTCTCGCCAGCCTTCGCCTGGTGAGCGACCTCCACCCGACCTGGCGGGTCCGCCACCGGTGGGTCCTCCCGGCCCTGCGCCTCCTGGCGCTGGTCCTCCTGGTCCTGGCCCTGGCGCGACCCCAGACGGGCCGGGCCGGGGCCGTCGTGCCGGCGGAGGGCATCGACATTGCCCTGGCCCTGGACATCTCCGGCAGCATGACGGAGTCCACCCTGGGCGACAGGACACCATTGGAGGCGGCGAAGCAGGTCGTGAGCGACTTCATCGCCGGTCGCGAGAACGACCGCCTGGGCCTGGTGGCCTTCCGCAGCCAGAGCCTGGCCCTCAGCCCTCTCACCCTCGACTATCAGGCCCTCCAGGAGATGGTGGCCCAAACCGACGCCAGCCCCATCCCCGACGGCACCGCCATCGGGCTGGCCGTGGCCGACTCCCTGAACCTGCTGCGGGAGTCGCGGGCCCGCAGCCGGATCGTCATTCTCCTCACCGACGGCGAGAACAACCGCCTCGAGGTGGATCCTCTGGCAGCGGCTCGCATCGCCGGCGCCCTCAAGATTCGCGTCTACACAATCGGCGTTATCGGTTCGCCCCGCGCAGGCAGTGGCGGGGAGAGCCCAGCCGGGACGGCGGCGCCGCGCCCTAGCGTGGACGAGGAGGCCCTGCGCCGCATGGCCGAGGTCTCCGGCGGCCGCTACTACCGCGCCGACAGCCCGGATACCCTGGCTCAGATCTACGACGAGATCGGCAAGCTGGAGAAGTCGCGGGTGGGCCAGGAGCGCTTCTCCGCCTTCGACGAGCGTTCGGCGCTCTTTCTCGTGCCAGCCCTGGCCCTCCTGGGCTTGGAAGTGCTTCTGGCGAGCACGGTGTTCCGGAGGGCGCCGTGAGGAGACGAATGTGAGCTTCGGCGCGCCCCAGTTCCTGCCCTTCCTGGCTGCCGTCCCTCTGGCCGGCCTGGCCCTGGCCGCCCTCTGGCGCTGGCGCGCTCGCGCCGAGGCCGCCTACGCCGGTCGAGGCGCCCTCGACGCCGTGAGCCCCGGTCGCAGCCCTGCGCGGCGCGCCCTGAAGGCGGGGTTGCTGCTGAGCGCCCTGGCTCTCCTCGCCCTCGCCGCTGCGAGGCCCCAGGTCGGCAGCCGCGAGGTGCCCCTGGAGCGTCGAGGCGTGAACCTGATGATCGTCCTCGACGTCTCGGAGAGCATGGAGGCGGGCGACGTCGCTCCCAGCCGGCGGGAGCGGGCCCAGCAGGAGATCGGCGCCCTCCTGGATCGCCTCCGAGGCGACCGCGCGGGGCTGGTGCTGGTCGCCGGCAGTGGCTTCCTGCGCTCACCCCTTTCTTCGGACCTGGGAATTATCAAGCAGATGGTGGCCTCGGCGTCACGAGAGAGGCTCCTCCTCCAGGCCGGCACCGCGCTCGCCGATGGCATAGATGCCGCCGCCGAGGCCCTCTCGGAGAGCAAGGCTGCTACCCGCATCATCCTCGTGGTCAGCGATGGGGAGGATCACCAGGGCCGGGCCCTGGAGGCAACCCGCAGCGCGAGCGGGAAGGGAATGCTGGTCTACGCCGCCGGCGCCGGCACCGCAGCCGGCGGCACCATACCGCAGGTCGACGCGGCGACGGGAGCCACGCAGCCCAAGGTCGCTCCCGATACCGGCGCCCCGGTGGTCACGCGCCTGGACGACGCCCTTCTCCGCGCCCTGGCCGCGGCTGGCGGCGGCCGCTACGTGGCCCTGGACGGCCCGGGCACCCCCCTGGCTGCTCTCGCCGACGACTTCGCCCGCCTCCAGACCACCGTCTTCGCCACCAGCAGCAAGCGGCAGCCAGAGGAGCGTTTCCAGTGGTTCGTGGCCTGCGCCGCTCTCCTCCTCGCCCTGGAGATGGTCATCTCAGACACGAAGGGAAGACCCCTTTGGAGCAGGCGGAAGGCGGCGGTCCTGGGACCCCTGGCGCTGGTTGCCGGGCTGCTGGCTGCCGCCTGCGCCAGCACCGTCCACAGCCTCAACGAGGACGGTAACCGCTTCTTCGCCCAGGGCCAGTACGACCGCGCCCTGGAGTCCTACCAGCGGGCCCAGGCCGAGCGCCCTGACCTCCTCCAGCTCGACTACAACGTCGGGAACGCCCTCCACTGCCTGGGGGACTACTCCCGGGCCGTCGAGGAGACGCAGCGGGCGACGGCGGCCACGGACAGTGACCTGGCCTTCCGGGCCTATTACAGCCTGGGCAACCACTACTTCCGGCTGGGGCAGCTCCAGGCCGCCTTCGACGCCTACAAGCAGGCCCTCATCCTCAAGCCAGACGACCTCGATGCGAAGTACAATATAGAGGTGGTGGCGCGCGCCCTGGCCGAGCAGCAGTCGCCTCCGTCGTCTCCGGGAGCGGGCCCAGCCCAGGAGGCGCCGCCGGGCGGAGCGACGCCGGCTCCCGGCCCGCCTGTCGGACAGGCAGGGGAGAGCGCCGGCGGCGGGGGCACGCCCCAGGAGGGACAGACGCCGCCGTCGTCAGGCGAAAGCCCTCAGACGACCAGCCCGGAGCAGGCCCTGGCTGAGGCGCTGGCCAGCATCGACGAGGACTTCACCATAGAACAGGCCCTGGGGGTGCTGGACGCCCTCCGCGAGCAGCAGGCTCAGCAACCGGAGCCGGCCCGCCAGCCCGGCAGCGGCCAGGGATTGGACTACTGAGGCATGAAACGTTGAGCGCCAGGAAGCAGCGCTGGGTTCACCTGGCCACCGCCCCCGACCAGCTCACCGCCGAGATGTGGGTCGAGCTGCTGCGGGGCCAGGGCATCCCGGCCATGATCAGGGCCCAGGACGCCGTCTCCTTCCTGGGCGTCTCGACCATGGCCTGCCGGGTGCTCGTGCCGAGAGAGCACCTGGCAGAGGCGACGCAGCTCCTCCAGCAACAGACGGAGGGATCAGGGTTGAGCCAGCCCTAGGAGCGACCAGGCCGGCGCCGCAGCGCGCGGGCCGCGAGCCTGCCGCGCAGGACCCGCCACACGGCCTCCAGCCGCGCCTTCTCCGGCTCCGAGGGCGTCTGTCTCCCGAAGCGGGAGCGCCCGTAGCTCTCCGCCAGCAGGTCCAGGCCCTCGACGCCGCCCAGTTCGCGTTCCAGGTCGCGGGCGAACTCGCGCGGCGTCTGCTGAGGGCGAGGGGCCAGTCGGGCCCAGGAGGCCAGCCTCACCGTCTTCGCCCACACCCGGCCCGCGGGGTCGAGGTCGGCCAGGCCCCACTGCCAGCCCCAGCGGGCGGCGCCGGCACCGGTCAGGAGCAGGGTCAGGAGCCCCAGCAGGACGCCCATCACCACCCATCCCGCACGGCTGGCAGCCTCCCTCGACGCCTCCTCGACCGGCGCGGGCGGCTGGACGCCGACGCCCCCGGGGCCAAAGGGGATGTCGGGCTCAGCAGGCGGGCCCGAGGGCGCCAGGGCATTGTCGGCTGCGCCAAGGTCCTCGCCGGGGCGGCGGACGAGGGGCTGGGTGGGGGTCGGGTTGAAGTCTATCCAGCCCAGGCCGGGGAAGTAGGCCTGGGGCCAGGCGAAGGCGCTTCTCTCCGTCACAAGGTAGGTCTTCGAATCGGGGTCCCGGTCGGCCTCCTCCAGCACGTAGCCCACGGCCAGCCGGCTGGGGATGCCGATGCTGCGCAGCATGACCACCATGGCCGAGGCATGGTAATCGAAGTAGCCGCGCCGGAGGTCGAAGAGGAAGTAGTCCACGGTGTCGCGACCGACGGGCGTGAGGGGTATGTCGAAGTCGTTGGGGTAGGTGCGCAGGTAGTCCTCCATGGCGCGGGCTCTATCGTAGGGGTTCTCGGTGTAGCGGGTGAGGTCCCGGGCCAGCCCAGCCACCGACGGCGGCAGGTCGTCGGGGAGCTGAAGGTAGGTATCGACGATGGCGGCTGGGTAGGCGGTGCCGGCCTCCCTTAGCTGCTGCACCGAGGCAGCGGACAGGGAGCCCACAGCCTTGTAGCTCTGCCCTCGCTTCAGGTCATCGGCCGGCCGCAGGGCGATGACGTCCGTGGGCGACTGGCCGGCCTCCACCCGGGAGGAAACGTCGGCCGCCAGGGGCTCGCCCAGGCTGAAGAGGGCGTTCTTCACCGCGTCCACCGTCACCTCGACGGTCGCCGGGCGCCTCTGGCCGCCCCGGGAAAGGACCTCGGCCAGGGTGACCTCCGCCGAGCGCTCGCCCTGAGGCTCGCGGCTGCGCTCCCCCGTCTTCCAGCCCATCGAAGTGTAGACCTCGTACACCTGGGCGCGAAGGAAGCCCCCCTCCTCCGACTCTACCTGCATGACGGGGCTCTGTCCCAGGCTGATCTTGCCCTGGAAGGGCAGGGTGGACTCGAACTGGTGCACGTCCACGGGCTTCTTGCTGTGCACCCCGGCGAATACCCGGCTGAGATCGGAGCCGCGCTCCGTTATCGGCCCTGTCAGGCGCTCCCAGGCGCCCGTCAGCGCCCCCGACTCCGGCGCCAGCGGCATGGCCCAGGCGGCGCCCAGGAGGAGCAAAGCGGCCCAGAAGGTGAGGTGCAGGCTGGAGAGGCTCAGGAACTCGGGGTAGGGTACGCGGCCCTCTCGCCAGCGCCGCATGCTGTTGACGAGGTGCACGCGCATCACCAGCAGCACGGCGCCGAAGAGGAAGAATACGAAGGCCATACTGAACTGCCCCGGCAGGTAGGAGATGTTGATGAGCAGGGCCAGGCCGCCAGGCACCAGCCCCAGCCAGGCGTTGTGCCAGCGGAAGATGCTCCAGGCGGAGGCGTAGGCGGCCAGCCAGGTCACCACCACCAGCAGCACGATGAAGGGGAGGGTGTCGGTGCTGATGTCGCCACCGAAGGCGGCGCTGAACCAGGCGTGCATGCGGTCCACTAGATTGTCGACGCGGGCGGCGGGGCTATCCCCTGACACCACGAAGAGGAGGGTGACCAGGCAGGCGCCGGCCCCCACCAGCAGCGCCAGGGAGTGGGCCAGCAGCTCGTCGGCCCGCGAACGCGCCAGCAGCAGCCCCAGCAGGAGGCCGACCAGGGCCAGGGGATAGAGCGACGGCATGTCGTCCACCCAGCGGGCGCTGTCGATGGAGCCGACCACGCTCAGGAACAGGATCAGGACGATACCGAAGGTGATCACATCCTCCCAGGAGAGGAGGCGCTCCCGCTGCCGGGGCTCGGCGACGGGCTCCGCCGGCCGGGGGGTGAAGAGCTCGTTCCAAGAGGCCTGCCTCACGGCCGCACCTCCGCGTTCCAGGCGGCCGCTACCCAAGGGCTGTCGATGCCGCTGCCCAGGGCCTGCGCCAGGTCGTCGGAGCGCTTGACCAGGTAGGTGTAGATATCGCTGGCAGCCAGGGCACCGAAGACCAGCAGGGAGTTGTCCGGAGAGCCGAAGGTGCTGGGCTCGAGGAGGATGACGGCCACCTTGACGCCCCTCTGGGTCAGGGACTGAAGGCCGACGACCCAGTCTTCGTCCGTGGAGGGGGTGACGACGACCACCGTCGTGTGGCGGCCGAAGCGGCGGGCCTCGGCGGTGAGGAGGTCGGCCAGGGCGGAGTCGCCCTCGGCGTCGGCCAGGGCCAGGTGCTCCAGGATACGCATGTAGTGCTGGGCGCCGCGCTCCGCCTCCTCCAAGTCGAAGGTGCGCTCCAGGGCCAGGTAGCCCACCGCGCGGTTGGCCATCAGGAAGTAGCGGGCCACGGAGGCGGCGATCTTGACCGCGTACTCCTCGGTGCTGTCGTCGCCGCTGCCGGCGTGTACCTTCGCCTCCAAATCCAGCACCACCCAGACATCGCTGGCCGGGTCCATCTCGAACAGCTTCACCATGAGCTCGTTGGTGCGGACAGTGGTGGGCCAGTGAATGCGGTTGAAGCTGTCGCCGTACTGGTACTGGCGGACTCCGGAGGCGTTCGGCGTCACGTACTGAGTGCGACGGCGGAACCGGCCTTCCCCCGGCAGGCGGGCCGACGGCACGTAGAAGTTGGGCAGCTCGATGGCGCGCGGGTAGACCAGGATGCGCTGCCCGTACCCGAACCGCCGCGTCAGGCGGAAAAGCCCGAAGGGGTCGCCCGTGGTGACGGTCGGTGGACCCATGCTGTAGAGCCCGCGGCGGGTACAGACCGTGGAGACACGCCAGGAGCGGTATCCCCCGGGCCTCAGGCCGATGACCCGCTTCACGGCCCGCCCCGGCAGGTCCGAGGGGTCATCGACCTCCAGCCACAGCTTGGAGAACCAGCTCCGGTTGCGCACCGTGATGCGGTCCTCCGTCGCCTGCCCCTCCAGGAGGCGGTCCACGCGCCTCTCCACCGTCACCTCCAGGCCCCACAGGTTGAGCCGCGCCCACAGGTAGGAAAGGGGGATGGCGGCCAGGATGAGGTAGGCCAGCCGGAAGAGGAGCCAGAAGCCGGTCGCGAAGGCGCAGGTCAGGGCCAGCACGAAGATGACGCTCACCGCCGTCAGCGAGCGGTGGCGTACCAGGTAATAGTCGTAGAGGCGGAGGAGAGCGTTCACGGCCTGCCTCACGCCGCCCTTCGACAAGCCCTCGGCCTGAGCTCGGGCCGAAGGCTCAGGGCGAGCGGTTCTTGAGTTCCGCTCGTGGTGAGCCTGTCGAACCGCGAGCGGCCCACCTGGGCTTATCAGCACCCGACTAGGCGCGGTAACCGCTGCGGGCGCGGGCGCCGGGCACGGGCACCCGCTCCAGGCAGTTCGACAGGACCTCGGCGGAGGTGATGGTCTTCACCCGCGCCGAGGGGCTAACGATGATGCGGTGGCCCAGAGCGGCGTAGGCCAGCTCCTTCACGTCGTCGGGCAGGACGTAGTCGCGGCCGTCCAGCAAGGCCCGGGCCTGGCATGTGCGGTGGAGGGCCAGCGACCCGCGCGGGGAGGCCCCCAGATAGACGGACTCGTGGCGGCGGGTGGCGTCCACTATGCCCACGATGTACTGCTTGATGAGAGGGTCGACGTAGATCTCGCGGACGGCCCGCTGCACGCCCAGGATCTCGGGCGGCTCCGTCACCTGCTCAAGATCCTCGATGGGGTGCTTCTTCTGCTGGCGGTCCATGATCAGGACCTCATCGGTGCCGGAGGGGTAGCCCAGGTGAACGCGCAGCAGGAACCGGTCGAGCTGCGCCTCAGGCAGGGGGAAGGTGCCCTCATACTCGATGGGGTTCTGAGTGGCCATGACGGTAAAGGGCTGGGGCATGGCGTGGGTGACGCCGTCGACCGTGACCTGGCGCTCCTCCATAGCCTCCAGCAGGGCCGACTGTGTCTTCGGGGTAGCGCGGTTGATCTCGTCGGCCAGGACCACCTGGGCCATGACGGGCCCGGCCCGGAACTCGAAGTCGCTCGACTTCTGGTTGTAGATGGAGACCCCCGTGATGTCGCTGGGGAGCAAGTCGGGGGTGAACTGGATGCGCCGGAAGGTGCAGCCCGTGGAGCGGGCGATGCTGCGGGCAAGGATGGTCTTCCCCACGCCGGGCACGTCCTCGATGAGCATGTGACCCTGACAGAGGAGAGCGCTGACGGCCAGGCGCACCTCCTCGTGCTTGCCCACTATCACCTTCTCCACGTTGTCGATGATGCGCTCGGCGATGATCCTGGGGTCTTCCACCTCGTCCGCTGCCTTTCCGAGTCCCACCGTCTGCTGCCAACCCCCGTCGCGGAGCCGCTGGCCCTCACCGACGGGGGTTGCGATTGATTATATCAGCTTGGCGCGCCCGCTGTAACCGTGTAGAGTACGGGGGAATGGAGCGTCTCGGCCCCTCCGACATCACCCAGACCGGCAGTGGCCGCCCCCGGCACCCGGCCGCTGGGGCCTGCCTGACCCTCGCCGCCCTGGCTCTGGCGGCGGCGCTCCTGGCCGCCTGCTCCGGCTCCTCCAGCCAGGGGTCGGAGGGCGGAGTACAGGTCCAGCGTCTCGCCACTGCTACCGCCGCCATTCGACCGGCGCCCAGCGTGACAAAGGCGCCGCCTTCGCCCACCCCGGAGCCCCCAACGCCGACGACGGCCCCGGCCACGGCAACCGCAACGGCTGAACCCACGGCCGAAGCGACGCCTACACCGGCACCGGAGCCGCCCACCGCTACGCCGGGCACATCGTCTCCCGTACCGCCTGCGTCGCCGCCAGCGGCGACGGGCGTGACCCTGTCGCCGCCGCAGATCCCGCAGGGAGGCACCACGGTCGTGCAGGTGGTGGGCGCCTCGGCGGCGGCCGCCTCTGCCGACTTCGCCGGCCGCCAGTATCCGCTTCTGGCCAGCGAGGGCGCCTTCTGGGGCGTCCTGGGCGTGCCCGGCAACCAGCCTCCGGGGGACTACCCGGTGCTGGTGACCCTGGTGACCGCCGACCCGCCTGAGGCGGGCGCTCTCCGCCAGATGCAGGCCACCCTGACGGTGACGGCAGCCGGCTTCCCGGTGGAGTACGTCCAGCTAACGCCAGAGGTGGCCGCTCTCCTGGACCCCGCCCTCGTGCTGGACGAGATCGAACGGCGGGCCGCCATCTACGCCGCCTTCACGCCGGAGCGCCTCTGGTCGGGGCCCTTCATCACGCCTGTGCAGGGGCCCATCACCGGCGCCTACGGGGCCGGTCGCAGCTACAACGGCGGCCCCGTCACCGACTACCATCACGGCACGGACATTGGGGCCGAGGAGGGGACGCCGGTAGTGGCCGCCAACACGGGCCGCGTCGCCTTCGTCGGCGACCTGTCGGTGCGGGGCCGCAGCGTCATTCTGGACCACGGGGCAGGCGTCTTCAGCGCCTATCACCACCTGAGCGAGGCGGCCGTAGCCCAGGGACAGCTCGTCAACAAGGGGGACCTGGTAGGTCTGGTGGGACAGACGGGCCTGGCAGAGGGCTCCCACCTGCACTGGGAGATCGTGGTGCGGGGGGTGGAGGTAGACGCCCTCCTCTGGACGCAGGCCGAATACGGGCCCCTACCCCCCGGCTGAGCTGAGGACGAAGCCTCAGGAGCCCAGCTCGCCTAGCTCGTAGAGGACGGCGGCAGCGGCAACGATGCCCGCCGTCTCCGAGCGCAGGATGCGCCGGCCCAGCGACACTATCTGCGCCCCGGCCTCGCGGGCCAGGGCCACCTCGTCGGCGGCGAAGCCTCCCTCCGGCCCGATGAGGACGGCGACCGTGGGACGCTCCGCGGCCTCGAGGGCGGGCCGGGCCTGCCGGAGGGCGGCGGCGAGGCCCAGGGCCTCCTCGCCCTCCCAGGGGAGGAGGCGCAGGTTCGCAGCCTCCGACAGGGCCTCCTGCAAACCCTCAGCGGGCAGGATTTCGGGCAGGACACAACGACCGCACTGCTCGGCCGCCTCTCGCACCACGCGGTACCAGCGCTCCGGCCGCCCCTGGCGCCCCGGCGCCGCGCGCACGACGTTCCGCCGCGACAGCAACGGCACAAAGGCAGCCACACCCAGCTCCGTCCCCTTCTCCAGCACCCAGTCGAACCGCTCGCCCTTGACCAGCGACTGGTAGAGCACCAGTCGCACCCGCGGCTCGGCCCGGCCTGGGCGCCGGCCCAGCACCTTGCCGGTCACGCGCTGAGGCCCCACGACGTCCAACCGCGTCTCGTACTCCAGGCCGCTTCCATCCAGCAGGACGACAGCGGCGCCGGCCTCGAGACGGAGGACGCGGGATAGCCGGTGCGCCAGGTCGCCCTCCAGGCGCACCTCGTCGCCGGAGAAGACATCAGGGTGAACGAAGAAGCGATGCAGGCTCATAGCCTCGTACAGATCAGCGCGCACCAGCCATCGCGGTCGGCCTGCTCAAGGATGGTGAGCCCAGCCTTCTCCAGAGCGCCGCGGCAGACCTCGACCGAGGCGTCGCCGATGCCGCTAACGATAAGTGTACCTCCCGGCGCCAGGGCACGCGCCAGGGCGGGGGCCGCCTCGGTGATGCCGGCGGTACTGATATTAGCCAGGACCATGTCGAAGCGGGGCGCGTCCGCGTCTGGAAGGGGCCCGGTGGCGCCCAGGCTCCCCTCCAGCACCTGCACCCGGCCTTCGACGCCGTTGACAGCCAAGTTCTGACGGGCAACGCCCACAGCCACGGGATCGTTGTCGAGGGCAATGACCCGCGCCGCGCCCAGCAGCGCCGCCGCTATGGCCAGGATACCAGAGCCTGTCCCCAGGTCGAGCACCCAGACGGGTGCCCTCAGACGGGGGCCCGTCCGGGCCCGTCCGGGCACCTCCTGGCCGGGGCGCAGGCGGCTCTCCAGCGCCTCCAGGCAGAGGCGGGTCGTGGGGTGCTGGCCGGTGCCGAAGGCCATGCCAGGGTCGAGCCGGATGACCACTTCCTCCGCGCGGGGCGCATAGTCGATCCAGGTGGGACAGACGACCAGGCTGCGGCCCACCCTTTCGACGCCGAAGAAGCGCTTCCAGGCCTCCGCCCACTCCTCCTCCCGGCGCCAGCGGGTGCGCAGGGCGGAGGCCAGGCCCAGGGCAACCAGCTCCCGCCGGAGGGCGCGCCGGCGCCGGGCCAGGTCCTCCTGGCGGGGAAGATAGGCACGCACCGTCGCTGGCCGCCCGGGGTCAAAAGCGTAGCCTTCCTCCCGGTCCGCCGGCAGGATAGGCTCCTCGATGCTGACGCCACCGGGGCAGCGGCGACGCAGCACGTCGGCGGCCGCCTCTGCATCGGCGGCGGGTACAAGGAGCGTGAACTCGAGCCAGTCCAAAGTCAAAGAGGACGCGCCCTACCCCAGGGCGTCGCGGATCTTCTCCAAGAGGCCCTTCTCGTCCTGCGGCGCGACGGGGGTGCCCAGAGACTCGGACAGCTTGAGCAGGAGCCGCTTCTGCTCCTCCGAGAGGCGGGTCGGCGTCACGACCTGCACCCGTATCAGCATATCGCCCCGACCCGAACTGTGCAGATAGGGAACGCCGAGGCCTCTGAGGCTGAAGACCTCGCCGCTCTGGGTGCCGGGAGGGATGCGGACCGGCCTGGGGCCGTCCAAGGTGGGAACCTCCACCTCATCGCCCAAAGCCGCCTGGGCGAAGTTGATAGGCAGGTCGTAGATGATATCGTATTCGTCGCGCCGGAAGAAGGCGTGGTCCTTCACACGCAGCAGGACGTAGAGGTTACCCCGAGGACCGCCGTAGCGCCCCATCTCGCCCTCGCCGGACCGGCGCATCTGGGAACCACCCTCGATGCCGGCCGGGATGCTCACCTTGAGGCGGCGGCTCGCCTTCTCGTGGCCGGTGCCCCGACAGCGGCGGCACGGCTGCTGGAAGACACGCCCTTCGCCCCCACAACGGGGGCAGGGTGCGATGTTGCCGAACTGGCCGAAGATGCTGCGCTGCAGGCGCCGCACCTCGCCGCTGCCGCCACAAGAGGGGCACCTCTCCACGTCGGTGCCGGGCTCGGCGCGCAGGCCCTGGCACGCCGAGCAGAGCTCGGAACGCTCCACCTCGATCTCCTTCTCACAGCCGAACACGGCCTCCTCGAAGGAGATCGTCAGGCTGACACGCAGGTCGGCGCCCCGCTCTGGGGTGCGCCGGCGAGCGGCGCTGGCGCCGAAGAAGGCGTCGAAGATGTCACCAAAGCCGCCGAAGACGACGCCCTCGAACGTACGGGCGAAGGCGCCCTCGGCTCCCGCGTGGCCGAAGCGATCGTAGGCCGCCCGGCGCTCGGGGTCAGAGAGCACCTCATAGGCCTCGTTGATCTCCTTGAACCGCTCCTCCGCTCCCTCGTCCCGGTTGCGATCGGGGTGATACTGCATGGCCAGCCGCCGGAAGGCGCGCTTGATCTCCGCCTGACCAGCGCCCCGTTGGACTCCGAGAACCTCATAGTAGTCGCGCTTGCTTGCCATAACTCGATTCAGGGACGAGACCGGGCCGGCCCTACCGACATTGTAGCAAATAGCTGCCCGGTGCTCCACGCTCCGGCATGGCGTTGGCCCGTTCCTTCGGCTGTGCAGAACATGGCGGGCCGGACAGCGTCAAACGGGTCTACCAGGGGATTTGGCAGCGGCAGGCCGACTGGGCCACGGCTCAGTCGGCCTGCGTGATGCGAGGGGGTAAGGCTAGCGAGTGTGTCTGCGTGCGCGCCTTCGTGCCGCCTTTGCCTGCGCCAGGCGTCTCGCCTCCGAGTTCGAAATGAAATGGCGCTTCATCTTCGCCTCGCGCAGAATACCGTCTCTCTGAACGGCTTGTCGGAACCTTGTTAGCAGGTGCTCTTGCGACTCGCCGTCCCGAAGCTCAACAAACACAAAGACATCCTCTCCGTCTGCGGGCTTGCGCTCCTAAACCGCTAGCCTCTACCGGAGGGATCAGAGAGCTATGTCAGGCTGTTACCAGCGGGTACGTGCCGGCGCGTGCTTGGCGAAGCAGTCCCGACAGTAGACCGGGCGGTCACCCCGGGGCTGGAAGGGGACCTCAGTCTGCTGGCCGCAGTCGGCGCAGACCGCCGGGTACATCTGGCGCTCGCCCCCGCCGTAGCCACCGCCCCGGTAGCCACCTCCGCCCTCGCGCCCACCCTGGCGCCCGGCCTTGCGGGCCTGTCGACAGGTAGGACAGCGCTTGGGCTCGTTCTGGAACCCGCGGGTCGCATAATACTCCTGGTCCTCAGCCGAGAACGTGAACTCGGCTCCACACTCCACGCAGGTAAGGGACTTGTCGGTGTAGGGCACTCGACGACCTCCTTAAAATGTACTGTTCCTTGTCGTCGAGTGCCAAGCGAAGGGCGCTTCGCAGGGGACTGATGACGAGGAGACTTCTGGGGTATTGTTACACAACGCCGCACAGAGTGCAAGATGGTGTACTGGTTCGGTAGCGCAACTTCCCGTGTGTAGATTACCTTAGGGGCTTGACCTCCCAGGTTCGGTCCAGGTGATCGATAACGCCGCACATGAACATTTGGTGAATCCCCGTTGCTCGCGGGCCGCGTTATCGCTTGTAGTCCAGGACGGCCACCTGGGTCTCGTGGGGAAGGCTGCTGTGGCTGATCGAGAGGCGTGGCTGAGAGGTTAGAGTGGGAGAAGCGCCCATCTCCTTCAGGAAGCGGTCCAGAGGATCCAGCTTGCGGGTGGTCACCGGTGTGGCGTAGTGCATGGGGATGACCAGCTTGGGCTCCAGAAGGCTGACGGTCTCGGCGGCGGCGGTGGCGTCCAGAGTGTTGCCGCCGCCCACAGGCACCAGCAGGATGTCGATGCCGCCCATGGCCTCCACCTGCTCCGGCGTCGGCAGGTGGCCCAGGTCGCCCAGGTGACAGAGGCGCAGGTTTTCCGCCTCGATGATGAAGGCGGTGTTCGTGCCCCGCCGGGCACCCCGCTGGTTGTCATGGTAGGTGCGGATGCCGGTGATGAGGACGCCGGCCATCTCGTACTCGCCGGGGCCGCGCACCACCCGCGGGGAGCCGGCCACGCCCTCTACGGCGTTATGACCCTCGTGGTCGTGGCTCACCGTGACGATGTCGGCCGTGGGGCGCCCCATGCTGTAGCCGGTGCTCTTGGGGCAGGGATCCGTGAGAACGGCGGCCTCACGGGCCCGCAGCCGAAAGCACGAATGGCCCAGCCAGACGATCTCCATCCTTCTCTCCGGATATCCTCTAGGCTATCATATCTGCCCTGCGACCTATGGTCACGGCCTGCGCCCCAGGAACGAGAAAGGGGCGACATCGACATCGAAGGCGGCGGCCCGAGATGAGCTTGGACGTGGCCGTGCGACCGGGTATGCTGTGCCCATGAGCGTGCTAGACGACTCCTCCGCCTACCAGCGCATCGATCCCGGTGGCCTGCCTGCCTCCGCCAAAGGCGGATCCGCCTCTGGCGGAGGACAGGCGGGCACACGGGCCCTCATCCGTGACCTGCCGCGCCAGTGTCGTGCCGCCTGGCAAGAGGCGCAGGCCCTGGACCTGCCACCCGGCTACCGTGACGTGGACAAGGTGGTCATCCTGGGCATGGGCGGCCTCGTCATTGCCGGCGACCTGCTGCGCTCCCTGGTGGCGCTGGAGAGCCCTGTTCCCGTCTTCGTGCACCGCGACTATGGCCTGCCCCTGCTGGTGGACGGCCGGACGCTGCTCCTCGCGATGAGCTACAGCGGGGACACGGAGGAAACGGTCGCTGCCTTCGAGGAGGGGCTGAGCACTGGCGCCAGGAAGCTGGTCATCACCACCGGCGGCAGGCTGCTGGCCCTGGCCCGGACCAACGGCGTCCCCGCCTTCGTCTTCGACTACAACTCGACGGTACGAGGCGCCCTGGGCTACGGGCTGATGCCGCTGCTCGCCATCGCCGGGAAGGTGGGCATCGTGGGAGACAAGGCCGGCGACGTAGAGGAAGCGGCCGCTGTCATGGAGGACCTGACCGGCCGCATCGGCGAGGACGTACCGCTGGCCCGCAACCCCGCCAAACAGCTCGCCGAGAGGCTGGAGGGCCGTCTACCGGTGGTCTACGGCGCCGGCATCCTGACGGAGGTGGCCCATCGCTGGAAGACGCAGCTCAACGAGAACAGTAAGCTCTGGGCCCTCTGGGAGGAGCTGCCCGAGGCGAACCACAACGCCATCGTCGGATTCGGCCTGCCGCCGGAGATAGCGGCGCGGGCCTTCGCGGTCTTCCTCCAGGCGCTGGCCCTGCACCCCCGCATCCGCCTGCGCTACGAGTTCACCCGCCGGGCGCTGACCGAGGCGGGGGTGCCCAGCGAGGCGGTGGATGCCAAGGGGAGGAGCCCCCTGGCCCAGATGATGAGCGCCGTGCTCTTCGGCGACTACGTGAGCCTCTACCTGGCGATCCTGGCCGGCGTGGACCCCTCGCCGACCACCGTCATCGCCGACCTGAAACGCTGGCTGGCTGAACGGCAGGGCTAAGCGCTCCACTCGTGGTTCGACAGGCTCACCACGAGCGGACTCCCGCGGCCGCTCGTCCTGAGCGTGTCGAAGGGCGAGCGGCGACCTCCCCAGCAGCCCCTAGGACGCGCCGCGGCCGGCAATATAGGCCTCGACCTGGGCGCGGGCGGGCATGGCGGCCGAGCCTCCCACGCCGCCGACGGTGAAGCCGGCCGTCACAGCGGCGAAGTGGGCGGTGCGCTCCACCGGCCAGCCCTCCAGCAGGCCCAGGAGGAAGGCGGCGTCGAAGGCGTCGCCGGCGCCGATGGAGTCCACCAGGGGCGCCACCCGGACGGCAGGCTGGTGGAAGGCCCCCTGGGCCGTGAACACGCTCGAGCCCTCGCTCCCCTGCTTGACGACTACTGTGGCAGGACCGGCCTCGCGCAGGAGGCCCGCGGCCTCGGCCAGGTCCTCTCGATCCGCCAAGCTGCGCGCCTCGCGTTCATCCACAAAGAGGACATCGACGTACGGCAGGATATCGCCCATAGCCGCAAGCCAGGGCCGGGGCAGCGGCTTTAGAGGAAACTGCGTGTCGATGGTCGTGATCAGGCCGCGGGCCTTAGCCCGGCGGAAGAGATCAGTAGTGGCGCCGTGGTACACCGAATCGAAGTGCAGGTAGCCGCCGCAGTGGAGGAGGCGCGCATCGAGCAGGTAGTCAAGGTCGGCGGCGTCGAAGGCCAGCGGCCAGGGGTCGTGGGTGGGCAGACGATAGGTGAGGGGCCGTTTGCGGCTGCCGAAGAGCAGCAGGTAGGCGCCGATAGCACAGACGGTATCCGGCACCAGCCGCACGCCGGTCGTATCGACGCCGGCGCGCCGGAGGGTATCGACCACGAAGGCGCCCAGCGGGTCGTCCGACAGGCAGGAGACAAGGCCCACGTCCAGCCCCAGGCGGGCCAGGTCCTGCACCAGGTAGCCCACGGAGCCGGCGGCCGTCATGTGGATGTCCGACGGCCCTTCCCAGCGGGTCAGTTCCTCGAAGCTGGAGGGGCCTTCGCCGATGACCAGCAGGTCGACGTTCAGGGGGCCGACCACGGACACGTCGCGGGGCACGGCCGGCCTCAGTGGGTGCCCGGCGGGAAGAGCATGTGCCAGACGCGGGCGTACTTGGCGACGTTCGAGCGCTGGCAGTCGGGGTTGACGTCGCCGAGCTCCACCGCCGACCAGTAGGGCAACAACTGGCCGGGCAGGATGGCCAGCAGGGCGAAGAGGACCTCGTCCTCAGTGGGCAGGCGAATGACGTCGTCCACCAGCTTCGAGACCCGGCTGTCGCCCTCGCTGACGATGGCGATAGACGGCGCCTTCAGCATCTGGGTGGCCCTGGCGATGTCCTCCATTTGAGCGTAGGACGGCCCGGGCGGGGCGATCAGGATGGTGAGGATCTGCTCGTCGGTGAGGCCGAGGGCGCCGTGGAGGTGCCGGCCGGGACACATGGCCTTGGTAGGGATGCCGCTCATCTCGTCGTACTTGAGGGCAATCTCCTCGGCGGTGCCCAGGTTGGCGCCGCTGCCCACCACCAGCACGGCGCGACGGCCCTTGTGGCGCCGGGCGAGCGTATGGCAGCGGGCGTCAACGCCGTCGAACATGGCAGCGAAGCCGTCCGGGAGCTCGAACAGCTCGCGGCGGACGGCGGCGTAGTCCACGGCCTTCGGCTGACGGCGCTCGCCCAGGGCCAGGGCGAGGAGGAAGGCGGCGGCCAGGCGGGCCGTGTAGTGGAAGGTATCGGAGCCGCCGGTGTCGAAGCCGCCGGCCGTGACGAGAGTGTCCTCGCAGACCTTGGTGATGGGGCTGCCGGCGATGGAGGTGAAGGCCAGCGTATAGGCGCCGGCCTCGCGCGCCTTCTTGGCGGCCCGGTTGGAGTCCACCGTGCTGCCGCTGCCGGAGTAGGCGAAGAAGGCCAGGCGGGAGAAGTCGTAGGCGCGGTCGGTGAGGATGAACTCCAGGGAATCGATGTCGGAGGCATCCAGGCCGGCGAAGCGCCAGAAGGCGCCCGCCGCCACCTGGGCCGCGAACTGAGACGTGCCCAGTCCACAGCCGAGGACGCGGGCCAGCCCCCTGGCGATGATCTTGTCGGCGATGGGCCCGACGGCGTCGCGGTTGCTGTCCAGCGTCTCGCGCAGGACGCCGGGCTGGGTCTTGATGTCGCCGTAGACGTTGAAGGGGTGCTCGGTGCGCGGCTGGGAGCCCAGGGCCTGGTACATGAGGGGGTACTCGCCCGCAGCCTCGATGAGGCGGTCGATATCGCCCTCCCAGCCCCACTGCTTGACACGCTTGCCGCTCTCGCGTCGGTAGTCTTCAGCCATGACCAGACGTCTCCTTTTGCCGTGGTGGGAAGCCTGCCCGCCGGCCGGCCGGCCGCTTTCGCGCGAGGCGAATCCGCCTCTGGCGGAGGCGGCGGCCCTGGACATTCTAACCGCTCGGCGGGGGTAGGGGACAGGTGGGGAGGTAGAGGAGGACGCTGTCACCCTGAGCAAAGCGAAGGGTCTCGGTAGACGAGATTGTTCGCTTCGCTCAAAATGGCGACGGGGCGCAGGGGCGCTTCCCAAAGACCTGTTTCACCACGTGGATGTCGCGTACCTTCGGCGCTATCTGGACAAGTTTCGGTACAGGTTCAAGCGGCGGAAGGTTTGCGACGAGGAGCGGTTCGCTTCTTTTATGAGGCAGACTCAGGGGCGCGTTCTGTGGTACTGCCAGACTCCTCAGGCAGAGAACCCACATGCTTGGGGGCTTGGGCGAGGGCGGCTAGCGCTTGCTCGAAGGTGAGGGGGTGAAGAGAGACACTGGTGTCCTGATGTCGACTCTTGGCCATGATTCCGATCTTTTGGTGTAGCACACCTCTTGACTAATGGGATGGTGTGTGGTCATAATACCACCAATGGGCTAGGTTTTAACCTGGTCGGCGGAAGGGGTCACCTCGGTGACCCCTTCAGCTTGTCCAAATATCGGCGTACCTTTCGTCCCACGGCACGACCTTCAACCCTAGGATAGAGTGTAGTGTCTCTTTGTGCTGGGATAGCTTCGCGCGAAACTCGGGCCACATGTGGGGTGTGAAGGTCGGGTCGAGAATCTTCTCCCCGCAAGGCCTCGCCATCAGATCAGCTAGCTGAAGCCCGGTTACGTTGTCCATTTTGCCCTTGAAGTCGATCCCGGGACAAAGCTGGTGTCGAAACCACGCAGAGGAGATGTAGGACGTGCCGTCCAGTTGAAGACGCGCGAACTCATACTGTAGGAGGGCATCCTCAAGTAAACCACGTGATTCGGCGACCACGCGCCCCCGCGCCCCTTGGAATTGCCTATCGAGTACCATGACGACGCGCTCGGTCAGGAAGTGAAGCGTCATGAGATAGGCGTGCGTGGGCAAACTCTCATCCATAGGTTGCTGGCCATGCAACCTGAGGTATTCGGGGCGATTGAGGACGCAAACGATGCCAGCGAAATTGAGTTTGGCGATTGTCCTTCGCAGGGATTCCTTAGCCAGGACTCGCTTAGCTCTGTTGCCGTTGAAATAGAATGATCCCCTGCCCTTTCGAACGTCCGGCTCGTGGACACGCTTATCCGCCGAACCTAGAGTCGCCGCCTTCCAGTTCTTCCACTGCGTGTCGATGCTGGGGCAATCGGTATCTGGAATGATTACTGCTGCGAGGCAGAAAGCGTCAAACTCCCCCTTTGTTCCGACCCAATGAGCCCCGCACTCATCTATGTAGATTGTGCACGTCGCTCTTGGGCCTTGAGTCAGCGTCCTGGGTCGTCGCCGTGGCGAGATTCTCCCACCGGCCCGTTGCTGCAAGACGGCGAGTTCATTGTGCCCTGAAGCGATGATGTGCTTGAGTGTATCGGGATAGCCGCTGTCCGAGCGTACCCGCTGTGCAAGTCGTAGCAGCGCTAGATATCGCTCGTGAATCTCCAGTGCGCGGCCAGCAATTCGAGCATCACGGCTCGCAGCCAGTTCGTCGGGGCTGGATTCTCTCGGTACCATCTCATAGCTTATCTTAGCACGAGCTGTGTCTTCGAGATAACAGTCCCCCCTTTCCTTGACCCCCTGAAGCGGCCGCTGATAGACTGTTAGTGCTAGCCTTTGTTCGTGGTTCGCTTCGCGTCCGCCCACGCGGTCTCGCCCGCCCAGGGCGGTCTTATTCCTGGAGTGAGGTAGGGCACACGCTTTGACCAGCCCGCGTCCGACAACCGGCACGGCGACGCCCGCCGAGAGGTGCGCGGTCGACAGGGAGCGCATCGCGGCGGCGGTGCGCGAGATCCTCGAGGCCATCGGCGAGGACCCGGAGCGCGAGGGGCTGCGGCAGACGCCCCACCGCGTCGCCAAGATGTACGCCGAGCTCTTCGCCGGCCTGGCTATCGACCCCTACGAGATCCTGCGGGTCGGCTTCGAGGAGCGCCACGACGAGATGGTGATCCTGAAGGACATCCCCTTCTACTCCCTCTGCGAGCATCACCTGCTGCCCTTCCTGGGGAGCGTCCACGTGGGCTACATCCCCAACGGACGCGTAGTGGGGCTGAGCAAGCTCGCGCGGGTGGTTGACGCCTTCGCCTGGCGCCCGCAGCTCCAGGAGCGGCTGACCAGCCAGGTGGCCGACTGCATCCTGGAGACGCTGAAGCCCGACGGCGTAGCCGTGGTGGTGGAGGCGGAGCACCTCTGCCTGAGCTTCCGGGGCGTGAAGAAGCCAGGGGCCCGCGTGGTCACCTCGGCGATGCGAGGCCAGTTCCGGCGCAGCGCCCTGAGCCGCTCGGAGTTCCTTTCCCTGGTGCAGGGCAAGTAGTCCCCATGGCTCTATCGGTTCGAAGGCAGGACTTGGAGAGCCTGCGCGGAGAGTGGCAGGCCCTCCTTTCGCGGACTCCGGAGCCCCACGTCTTCCATCGCCCCATCTGGCAGGAGCTGTGGCTGGAGCACTTCGGCGCTGGGCGGGAGCCCCTCTTCCTGGCCGCCCGCGACGGCGAGCACCTGGTGGGCGTAGCGCCCCTCATGCGCGACGGCCCGCGCCTGGCCCTGGTGGGCGACCACGAGATCTGCGACTACATGGACTTCGTGGTGGAGCCCGGCCGAGAGGGCGAGTTCTTCGCCGCCGTCTTCCATTCGCTGGGCGAGGAGCCCTGGGAGGAGATGGACCTGAGGGGGCTGGCGGCCTACTCGCCGGCGCTGGCGGCGCTGCCCACGGCGACCAACGGCCTGGGCTGGCGCGTCGAGCGGGAGCTGGAGGCGGTGGCGCCGCACGTAGAGCTGCCCTCCTCCTGGGAAGAGTACCTGGCCCGCCTGGACAAGAAGGACCGCCATGAGCTGCGGCGCAAGCTGCGCCGGCTGAGCCAGAGCGGGGCCCGGGTGGAGCTCCGGGACCTGCGCTCGCGGCAGGAGGTAGCCACCGGCATAGAGGACTTCCTCCGCCTGCACACGGCCGGCCGCAGCGACAAGGCCGAGTTCATGAGCCCCCAGATGGAGCGCTTCTTCCGGGCCATGTCGGTGGCCCTGGCCGACGAAGGGCTCATCCGCCTCTTCATGATGGACCTTGACGGCCGGCCGGCGGCCTCCGTCCTCTGCTTCGACTGCTGCCGGCAGCTCCACCTCTACAACACCGGCTTCGACCCCGAGCTGTCCTCCCTCTCGGTGGGCCTGCTCTCCAAGGTCCTCTGCCTGGAGGTCGCCATCGAAGAAGGGAAGGGCTGCCTGGACTTCATGCGCGGCAGCGAGCCCTACAAGTACGACCTGGGGGGCCATGACCTCCCCATCTACCGCTGCCGGGTGCGGCGGAGCTAGCGAGGCAGAGCGATGCGACGGGTGGCCATGATCAGCTACCACACCTCGCCCCTGGCCCCGCTGGGCGGCAGCGATACGGGCGGCATGAACGTCTACGTGCGGCAGCTCAGCCGGGAGCTGGGACAGCGCGGCTTCCTGGTGGACGTTTTCACCCGCCGCCAGGACGCGTCGACCCCGGAGGTCATCGAGGACGGCGAGAACGTGCGGGTGGTACACCTGGAGGCCGGGCCGCGACGGCCGGTCGACAAGGGGCGGCTGCACCAGTACCTGGACCAATTCGAGGAGAACATGATCCGCTTCGCCTCCGCCGCCGGCTTGACCTACGACCTGCTGCACAGCCACTACTGGCTCTCGGGCCGCGTGGCCCTTCGCCTTCAGGAGCGCTGGGGCCTGCCCCACGTCACCATGTTCCACACCCTGGGCGAGGTGAAGAACCGGGCCCGCGTCACGGAGCACGAGGCGCCGCTGCGAATCCAGGTGGAGCACCGGCTGGCCACACAGGCGGACCGCATCGTCTGCGCCAGCCAGCACGAGAAGCACCTGCTGGCCCGTCTCTATGACGCCGACCCCGAGCGCGTCGCCGTCGTCCCCTGCGGCGTGGACCTAGACCTCTTCCGGCCCCAGGACAAGGAGGCGGCCCGTCGCGCCCTAGGCTACAGAGACGAGCGCATCATCCTGTTCGTGGGTCGCATCGAGCCCCTGAAGGGCATCGACATCCTGATCAACGCCGCCGCCCAGCTTGGGGAAGAGTCGGACTTCCACGTGCTCATTGTGGGGGGCGACAGGCGCTCGCGGCAGCAGGTGAGTCACCTCCAGGAGCTGGCGTCGGACCTGGGCATCGGCGAGCGGGTGTGCTTCCTGGGAGCCGTGGACCACGAGCAGTTGCCCCTCTACTACAATGCCGCCGATGTCTGCGTGGTGCCGTCGTTCTACGAGAGCTTCGGCCTGGTAGCCCTGGAGGCTATGGCCTGCGGGACGCCGGTGGTGGCCTCGCGGGTGGGCGGCCTGACGGGCACGGTGCGGGACGGGGAGACAGGCTATCTCATCTCCTGGCGCTGCCCAGAGCCCTTTGCCGAGCGCCTGGAGCTCCTGCTGGGCAACGAGGCCCTGCGCCGTCGCTTCGGCGAGGCGGCCCGCGAGGTTGTGGAGCGTTACCGCTGGGCAAACGTGGCGGAAGCAATGGTGGCGCTATACCGGGAGCTCCTGGGCGAGACCCGCCCTCAGGCGGGGGCTGCCCTCTCCTCGACAGCCACCTGACGCCAGGCGATGACTTTCTTCTAGTGTGGTGAATCAGAAATCCGCAGGCAAATGTCATTCTGAGTCCGCCTCTAGCGGACGAAGAATCCGTGATGGGAGCCCTGCTCCGCCGGATGCTTCATCCGCCTGTGGCGGATTCAGCATGACAAAGACAAAGCATTGGATTTGCTGGCGAATCTCTGACTCAGGACACTAGTAGGGTGCTGATAAACTCAAGTGGGCCGTTCGTGGTTCGACAGGCCTGCCTGCCGGCAGGCAGGCTCACCACGAACGGAATCCAGGAACCGCTCGTCCTGGGCCTGTCGAAGGGCGAGCGACGAATCTGTCGGCACCCTTCCAGGTAGGAGACGATGGCCGAGCAAGAAGGTCCCAGGAAGGCCATGGTCATCATGGCCCACCCCGACGACGCCGAGTTCCTCTGCGCCGGCGCCGTCGCCCGCTGGTGCCACGAGGGCTGGGAGGTCTACTACGTCATCGCCACCAGCGGCGATAAGGGGGCCCGCGACGAGGACGTCTCGCACCAGGAGCTGGCCGCCCAGCGCGAGAAGGAGCAGCGGGACGCGTGCCGCGTCCTGGGCGTGAGGGAGTGCATCTTCCTGGGCTACGCCGACGGCTTCCTCGAGGAGAGCCTGGAGCTCCGTGAGCAGCTCGTGCGGCTGCTGCGGAAGTACCAGCCGGAGGTGGTGATGACCTGGGACGGCTTCCGGCGCGGCTTCAACCATCGCGACCACCGCATCGTGGGGCGCGTGGTCTACGATGCCATCTACCCGGCGGCGCGTTCCCTGCTCTTCTATCCGGAGCACCGAGAGGAAGGGCTCGGGCCCTATCGGGCCTCGGAGCTATGGCTGGCCGGCACTGAGGAACCAGACCACTACGTCGACATCACTCCCTACTTCGACCAGAAGATGGAGGCGCTGCGCCAGCATGCCAGCCAGGTGGGAGACCGGCCGGGGCGGGAGATGCTGAAGCGGATCCGGCGCTGGTACCGGGAGCTGGGCAAGAGGGCAGGCTGCAAGTACGCCGAGGCCTTCCGCCGGGTGCAGTTTGGCCAGCCGCCAGAGCCCCCACGACCCCCGCCGAAGGTGGGGCGCCGCAAGAAGAGGGTAGCCGCCTCTGCCTGACGGGGTAGGGAAGGCAGAGAAACGGACAAGCTAGCCGCCAGCTCGAAGATGCCGCCGTGATCGTCGATTTCCACATCCACGTCTTCCCACCGCAGGTGCGCGAACAGCGCGAGGAGTACCTGCGGCGGGATGCTACCTTCCGCGAGCTCTACAGCGACCCCCGCTCGAAGCTGGCCGGCGCCGAAGAGGTGCTGGCCAGCATGGACGAGGCCGGCGTCGATGTCAGCGTCATCGTGGGGTTCGCCTGGGGCGAGATGGACCTCTGCCGCCAGACGAACGACTACATCCTGGAGGCGGCGGCTCGCAGCAACGGACGCCTGGTGGCCTTCTGCTGCGTGCCGCCTCAGCCCGACGACGAAGCCCGCTCGGAGGTGCAACGCTGCGCCGCGGCGGGCGCCCGCGGGCTCGGCGAGCTACGTCCTGAGCCTGCCGAAGGGCTGCGCCCCTGGAACCAGGGCTACGACCTGGCGGATAGCGACGAGGCCGACCTGCTGGCCTGGGCATCCAGCACCTATGACCTGCCCCTGCTCCTCCACGTCAGCGAGCCGGTGGGACACCGCTATCCTGGCAAGAGAGGGCTGGAGCTGCCCTCGCTCTACCGCTTCCTGGAGAGCTTCTCAGGTGTGACGGTGGTGGCCGCCCACTGGGGCGGCGGCCTTCCCTTCTACGCCCTCATGCCGGAGGTGAAGGAAGCCCTGGGCAGCACCTTCTTCGACACGGCCGCCAGCCCGCTCCTCTACGACTCCCTCATCTACCGTCGGGCCATCGACCTGGTAGGAGCGGACCGCATCCTCTTCGCCAGCGACTTCCCCCTGCTCTCCCAGGGCCGTTGTCTGGCCCAAGTCCGGGAGGCGGGCCTCCACGAGGAGGAGCAACGTCTCATCCTGGGCGAGAACGCCCGTCGTTTGCTGAGGCTGCCCTATGACGCGCCATGAGCCCCCAGGCCTGAGCTCAGGCCAGAGGCCTGGGCGGACTTCGGCGGGCCCGCCTGTCCGGCCCGCCTGGCCGGCAGGCAGGCAGGCAGGCCCCGGCGGGCCGAGTCTCCGCCTCTTCGTGGCCTGCGAGCTACCCAGCGAGGCCAGGGAGGGCCTGGCCGCCGTGCAGCGCCTCCTCCAGGAGCGAGGCGCCGAGGGCCTACGCTGGGTGAGGCCGGAGGGCATACACCTCACCCTGAAGTTCCTGGGCGAGGTGCCGGCCCGCCGGCTGGAGGCCATCGAAAGAGCGCTGACGCGGGCGGTACGGGAGCCCTTTCGCCTGTCGGTGAGGCTGGGGCGACTGGGCTCCTTCGGCGGCTCCACCGGCCTGCGGGTCGTGTGGGTGGGGATGGAGGGAGAGGTGGAGGCGCTGGCCCACATGGCAGCGCGCGTAGAGGGGGCCCTGGAGCCCATGGGCTTCCCCCGCGAACGGCGCCCCTTCGCTGTCCACCTCACCCTGGCGCGGGTGAAGGAGGGGGCCAGCCCCCAGGACCGCCGCCGCCTCTTCGACCTCGTCCGTTCGCTGGAGCTGCCGCCTCTGCCAGGCGCAACGCTGGAAGCGGTAAGCCTCATGCGGAGCACCCTCGAACCGGGGGGAGCGCGCTACCAGTGCCTCGCCCGTTTCCCCAAGTCCTCCCCTGCCGAAGCTTAGCGGCACGTTTTGGGGGGTGCCGCGTCCACTCAACGGTGACGAACTGGTTACAGCCGCGCATTGGGGTTGACTCTCTTAGGGGCATCCCCTATAATAGTTCTGACTTGGGGGAATGCGCCAAAAGGAGCCAAACGGCATGACTGGCGGCGCTCACAACCGAATAGGGAAACTCTAAGGCACCGGCCTGACAGCAGCCGGTGCCTTGTGCTTTCTCTGCCGGGTGCCATCGAAGGAGGAGAGATGCAGTCGAGTCTCATCGGCAAGATCGAGAAGGCCAAGCTCTACGCTCAGGAGCGGGATCGCATCCGCTTTTCCAGCCTCCGGGTGGACTTCCGAGGAGAGAATGACTCCCACAACGTGTGGCTGGAGGACGAACGCTGGCACTGCTCCTGCGACTTCTTTGCCGGATGGGGCTTCTGTTGCCATACCATGGCCCTGGAGAGGGTCCTGGAGGGTATGCTTCCAGAGAGCGTGCTCTCGCAGCACATGGCCCGCGTGTAGGCCAGCGGCCTGCCCAAACGCCACTGAAGGCCAGGCTTAAGCCTGGCCTTCGTAGTTGACCGTAGTTCGCCCCCAACCTGTCACCCTGAGCCTGCCTGCCGGCAGGCAGGCGAAGCGAAGGGTCCGGCCAAACCGGATTCTTCGTCCGCCGCTGGCGGACTCAGAATGACAGGGGAGGGACTGCTTCGCTACTCGGGGTAGCCTTCGGGGTGCGCCTGGTGCCAGTGCCAGGCGCTCTCGATCATGTCCTCCAGGCGGGGTAACTGAGGCTCCCAACCCAACTCGCGACGGGCCTTCTCGCTGCTGGCGATGAGGGATTCGGGGTCGCCGGGGCGCCGGGCCGCCTCTCGCACCGCGATGGGG
>Ga0315296_10000583_pt1 | contig 33301 bp, 31 predicted proteins | sample YL17G14_18_MG_FD_203921 | JGI IMG/M metagenome (GOLD analysis project Ga0315296, IMG submission 203921) | Sediment microbial communities from Yellowstone Lake, YNP, Wyoming, USA - YL17G14_18 | ecosystem: Environmental > Aquatic > Freshwater > Lake > Sediment | place: USA: Wyoming | collected... | reverse complement strand
TTTTGAGACGACTTACCGAAAGTAGCGGTGGTGCCAGTTAAAGAACCGAATTCACCCAATATGACCACGTCTTCTTTTTTGGCACAGGTTAAAACCGAAAGCCCCAGAATCAGACACAACCCCAAGTATCCAAAAGTTTTCATCTTTCCTCCTATTCTATTTCTTTCTTCAAAAGTTCTTTCAGTTCGAAGTAGTTAATTACATTCAAAATCAAGATTTGTCAAGGAATTTTTGGGAGGGCTTTCAAGAACCATAAATTCTGTAGCGTCCCGCTTTATGCGGGACGATAAGAAAGGAGTGCAAAAACTTCATTCTCGCTCGAATGCTTCAAAATAAAAACGTCTGGGATAAACCCAGACGCTACGATTACAAAATCATCTTTCTTACCATTTTGCTTTTAATCTGACGAATTTTTTGCAATTTTTTCTCCAAATTAAAAAGCCAGCAGGTTTTTAATCTGTCGGCTTTCTTGAACTTCAATGCGCCCAGAGGGAGTCGAACCCCCAACCGTCTGATCCGTAGTCAGGCGCTCAGGCAAGAAAGTTAAGTATCGTATTTTCAACGACTTAGCCAGCAGATTTTACGCCCGAAATTAAAAAATCATACGCTCTTTTTCCCAGTCCATTTCAAAAATTAGATTTCTATCAGCCCTTCGTTTTAATCTCTCTTGTTTATTTAATTAGATGAATCACATCTTGGAGTTTTGATTCTTCAATTGATCTTTTGATAAACTGACCAATCTTTTCTGCGACAGACTTGCCTCGTGCTTGCAGATAAATCCCAATATACTCAGATTGCCCTGGCTTCAGTTTATCCCAAGGTGATATATTATTCGAAGGCTCACTCTCTCCTGATTTTCCTAATGAAACCGTTATTCCACCGGTATACTCTATCTTATTGCCGTCATAATATTCAGCCTTTAAGATTCCCAACTCCTCAGAAATTCTCTTCTGCTCTAAGACAATAATTATACCAGCATAATTCTTCAAGCCTTGTTGTTCTTTTTTGAGAATCTTGATAAGCTCTTTCTTAGTCATACTGGGGTCACACAATCAAATAAATTCTCTTATCTTCAAGAATGCCTTTGTTCTTTGGCTTTTCAATATAGGATGAAAAAGAAGACAAAGCAAGAAAAAAAGTTGTTTCTGCAGAGGAAATTTTTGGCTACAAATCCATGGAAGATACTTACTGCTCTATGAAGGACCCTTTCGACCACGAACTATCGACTTCTGACCTTCCTGAAACCTTCAAGACGGTGTCAAACAGGGCGATATCAATCAAATCTTCGACTCCATAGAAATGAAGAATTTCCGCTTTTTACGATCACCAAATATGCATCGGACACCCAAGAGGCCTTTTCCATAGAATAGCTTAGGGTAGGTTTTATTTGAACTTTGATTTCCAGATGGGTGCCATCTTAATTGATACCCCCATAAGGTGTTTTATAACGATATTGAAGAGCCGCTGAAAGAAAAGTGCAATACTACAATCAATTCTTTTGATCAAGCTTCAGATAACGAAAGACTTATGCAAAAACCATATTTGTTGGGCTGAAAAACCTCATAGATTGAGGCCAGCTAACTGCAGAGGATTGGACAAAGGTACTATTCAGGCCTTTTTGATATCTGCCCTGTCCAGAGCGACAAGATATTGCCTAAGGACTATTATTATCTTAATAGATACTTCAATTCATCTTGGCTTTCAACAATCGAATCTCCCCACAAGAATCCCAGTAGTTCGGCTAACCTAAGTTCGAAGATTCTACGAGTCGAGCAATAGTCTCCTAACATATACTAGTACATCGTTGCTAAATCGAGCGTAACATGATTTGGTGCTTTGGACGGGAGTATGCTACATTTGCCGACTAAATTGGAATCCGGAAGCACTTGTTTAACATGGAGATAATGGAACCGAATCAACTTGCTGCCAGCTTACTGAGTTATTACGCGAACTTAAACAATCAAGTACTAGAACCAATTTTTTGTTGACAACCAAGGACTTTGGAGTTATTTATATGTGAGGTGGTACACGCGGAAATCGAAAGACATGTTTCCGTCGAAAGGAATTTCGAAGCAGGCAGAAAGCACTTTTATCGATAGTCTTGACGGTTTTCGGGTTTTGGTAAAAAAATTGCATATACAAATGATTGCAGTTTTGATGTCAGGAATTACTTACCTCGTCTTTGGAAAGGAAAATACAAATGTCTTCCTTGGGTAGACTAAGAATAAGGGGCCGAAAAAGAGACATAACCCGTATACCAAATCCCGACTTTTGGAAACTCGATCCATTGTCGGATTCTGAATTTGATCAACGCCTCTCGAAAATTGAAACTGACCCCTATTTTTTGAAATTGATAAATGAAGAAGTTATCAGATTTTCGACTGTTAAAAAGAGACGAATCCCAATAGACAAAATAGAGGACTGGTATATAATGCAGGCCCAGTCTCTCATAGAAAAGTACCAATTGGACTCGAATAAGATACAACACATCTACCGCATGGGTAAATGCAACTTCTATGAAATTCAGGAACTTGCGAGGGCGTATGAGATTCCCCCATCCAAGATGGCCCTCATTACAAAGGGGCTTCTTTTTGAAAAAAGAAAACCATTACGTGAAGTGAATATCGCAGAATTTCCCGGGGGTGATTTGGAATCTGAAACAATTCCATGGCAAGAAGGATTACCCAGATGTGTAGCTTCTCAATGGCATCCTCTTTATAAAAGGGAAAAGGCAGTCCCGGAAGAAAAGTTTAATTTGGAAATTTTTTTAGCTGGTCTTTATGATAGGCTGAAAATCGAAGGTATTCGTTACATAACCAAGAGCAAAGAGGAATTTATCTCAGAGATGAGTGATATGAGACAACCAACTTACCAGTTACTCAGAAAATATCAGCAATGTGGTTTGGATTTCAGCCAGGTCCAAAAAATCCTTCAAAATATATATACAATTGTGGCAGATGTTCGGTTAGATGATTCAGAAAAGATGCTTGTGGACATTATTGAAAGAGGCAGAAGTTCCCCACTAACTAGCACCTTTAGTCTTGATAGACAAAAACTTAGGAGCTTGACCAAAGGATCACTCTGGAGGCAACACCGCAAGGAGTTTAGGGCAATACTTAAACAGCTTCCAGAGTTCAGAATAAGAATTGACTCCTTGCACCGTATAGTACACTATCTCTGTAAATTTCAGGTAAATTACTTAAGGACCGGAAAGCCTATTGATCTGCGGCCTGTTACACTTAGGATGATCGCCGCCAATATTGGCTGGCATCCAACGACAGTCGGGAGATGGTTGGGGTTGTACGGCGGGAATTCTCCTGAAAAGTGGGACAAACCTAAAGCTATAATAACCCCTCATGGAATTCTAAAATTGCTTGACCTTTGTCCAAATAGGGCAAAACTGGTATCGGAATTAGTCGAAGAGTACCCTGATCTCAACGATGAAGAGTTATCAGAAAAATACAGGGAAAGATTTGGTATTAAAAGAACGGGAAGAATAATTTGTTATGGTCGAAGAACGAATGCCATTCCTCCTCTTGGCAAAAGAAAAGGCGAAAGTTGATATAGGTTGGAGATAAGTTATATGTGTCCTAACCCGACATGGTTTAATGGATTTGCCAATTCTCTGAAAGACTTTGAAGAACTTTGTTATGTCCAGATTTGGAACTTGGAAGAGAATGAGTATAAGCCTGCACCTGCTTTACCATACTGGGCCAAGGATCATCCCAACGCCGATGGAAGACAAAGATCGCCAGAAAAACAAGGTCAATTTCCATTGGTTCGCTCAATCGGTAAACTCCTTAAACAAACATTACAGCCTCCAGATTTCAAGGAGGATCAATCTGTTTTTAGCGTTCCCACAGATTGGTTTAAGAGTGAGATAGCCACAAGAAAAAAGTTATTACCTATTCAGCTGTATGTAAAAAAAACACCTTTTGGAATCTTAGTTTGTGGATTTTCATCAGCTTCAGTTAATATAACTCAATTTCAAAAAAAGATAGAGGATATTCTTAATCAAATTGGTAAAGAACAAGTCGGGGAAAAGTTGGATGCCAGCGACTCAGTGTTGGTGGGGAAAACAGAATGCTTCGAGAGTTTAGTATTAAAAATTAATATTATAAAAAATAAATCCGACCCATTTTGTCTTTTTGGGGAAACTGGCACCGGAAAGGACAAAATAGCAAAATATGCTCATATCACTAGCAACAGGGCTTCCAAGCCCTATATGTCAGTCCAGCTTCAGAATATTGAGCCCGCTCATATACCTAGCCAGATATTTGGCGCTATAAAAGGGAGCTGGACTGGTCTTGACAAGGACATGGATGGTGTACTCATTCCCGCGGATAGCGGTACGGTTTTTCTTAATGAGATCGGGAGAGTGGATAAGGAGGCTTTATCAAAACTGCTGAAAGTCGTGGAGGAACGAAAATTTAATCGGTACGGTGAGGATAACGTGACTCGGTATTTTTACGGAAGGTTCATATTCAGTAGCCAAGAAAAACCTGAAGAACTTTGTAAGAGGGCTCCAGATTTTTTCCACAGACTCGAATATTTTGTGGTACCACCTCTGCGAGAAAGAATGGAAGATATACCAGATTTAATAAAATACTTTATGGAAAATTTTCCACGGAAGGACCCGGAATTGGGGAAAATGGGGTTCTCTCCGCTCCAAATCAGTGGGCTTTCCGAAGAGGCAATTGGACTATTGAGGAGCTATGGGTGGAACGGAAATATTAGAGAGCTGGAATCTTTTATAAGAAGATTCTTTACTTATTACAAAGGTAAAAAAACAAGTATAACAGCCGAGGATTTATCAAATTGGATAATTAAGGAAGGAAAAGAAATCATAGAACAACAAAGAAACATCACTAAAAAAGTTACCACTTTAAAATTAAATAGACAAGTTCACTTTCCTCAACTTTTTTTAGAAACCAAAGGTGAAACTAATGCTTTTGATTTAGACGTAGAGAAAGGCGGAGACAGCAACAAGTTTAGCATAGTAGATATTCTGACTATAGCCAGTTGGAAAGAGTTTTCAGCGGCTTACTGCGAGAGACTCACTCAACAGACCGGCATGTCAGTTCAAATTCATTACACGCCTCCTGGATTTCTCGGGCCTGTTCCTTTAACACCTAGAACCGTGATTGCTGAGAATAAGGTTTGCCCGGCATTCCTCGACTGTTCGTATATTGCAAGTGCATCATGCTGTCCACAAGATACATTTGAATATCAGAAAGGTCTGCAATACCCCAATCTCAACGCAGTAGTACCGTACACATGTGATTCTGCTGGTTTAAGATGTTTCTGGATACCTATTATTGTTCCTCTTTTAAATAATCGCAGAATTGGAGCCTTTTCATTTGGCGAATACTTAATTGAGGGAGCACAGTTGAATAGGAAAAAAATTCAGGATCTTATAGGAAAGGCCAGAAAACGCGGAGAAGATGTAAACCTCTCCCAGGAAGACATTCAAAAAACAGAGAATAAACTTACTAAAATTTCTCAGGAGGAGGAAAAAGTAATGATCACCTTTGGGTGGCAAAAAGTTGCTCTATACTCTAGCGCTCTTTCGTTAATAATCGAAGGAGGAATTGACTCAATTGCATCCATTTGCGAAACCCTTATAAAATAGATGAGTCTAACCAAAAGGTTCTTAGGTATAGATAACTTCATAGACTAAGTGCTTTTTTTGATGTAAAAGAAATCTAAAGCCTGCCGATAATGAAAGCTGATGGGGTGTTTAATCTTGTTTTCTACTTCAAAATATCCGATCTTTTGAGCTTATGAAGAGGAACGTTCTTTTTTTTAACTGGGGCTGTTATCCTAAAAAACCAGGTGGAGAATCAGAGGCTAAATTCAGTCAATACAGGTTAATGAAAGATGCTTATCAGGAAAAAAGCTTAGGATTATCTGACTTGTGGGAAGAGGTCGAAAAAACAAGAGCCTTGTTGGCCCAACTTATTGGTATACCAGACCACCTGGATCACATAATGTTCACAACCGGAACCTTTGATGGGCTTTTCATTTATTTAACCTATTTAACTGAGTCGGGACGCCTTAATAGAGAGGAAGAGATTCTCACTACCAATTTGGAATTTCCCAATCTATATAGGCAGCTTAAATCCGCAAGAGACTTCAAACTCAGAGTTGTCGACTGTTTTACACATAAAAGTGCATCAGAGATTACCGAATCGATAATAAATGCCTGTGACGAGAGTACGAAGTTGGCAATATTAAGCCATGTCACGTATACAGGGCTTCTGTTGCCTTTGGAAGAAATTTGTCGGGAGCTAAAGAGAAAAAATCCAAGGATAATCATCCTCTCCGATGGAGCGCAGGCTTTAGGACAGGTAATTGTAGATTTATCTAGAATGTTAGTTGATGCATACGTTGCCGATTTTCATAAGTGGATTCAATCACCAACTGGCTCTGGTTTTCTTTATGTTAGAGACTCCGTTCAATTCGAGGAAGTAGCTGCAAGATCAACTTGCCCCTTACAGATTAGCCCTAGAATGTTTGACGCTCTTCGGAGTGGCGACCCATTTGACTCTGATTCAATAAGCGGCTTTAACTTCCCGGAGACTGCAGTGGCACAGTATCGCTTAGCCCTTTTTCTTACTCGTGACTATCAAGAGGAGATAGGAAATAGCAATCGAAGATTAAGCCTACTTCTTAGGGGAGCAATAGAGGATATAGCTCACCGTCTAAGGGAGAGAATAAGTTACCATCCCTGCGGGGAAGAAGGTGTGATGACTGGAATTCTAAGTATAACAAGCTATTCTGAATATCTCTACAATAACTTGAAAGACTCAGTAATGTGCAGGTTTTTCCCAGAAATCAGACATATGGTTGATCTTCCACCCATCCTCAGGATTATGACGTCGAGTTTGCCCGGCTACAATAAAACAGAGGAAGTATTTACTTTGTGCAGGTACATAGAAAAAGCTATTAGTAAACTTATCGATAAAAAATCCTCAAATCAACCCATTATTTAAAACAATAATAAGGACCGATAATCATCTATCGGTCCTGATGGAATTCGATTTCTTGAACTTAATCATACCGTTTCATTCGCGGGAACACTTATTCTTTTATTTGTTTTATTATGAATTTAGGTTTTGTAGTCGTGATGAGGTAGCCATCTTCGAGGCTATCTTCACGGACTATATCGATCGAATCCTCGTCTTTAAACAAATACCGACCATCAACGACTTTTTCAAAACCTATGACTATCGCCTCACAATCATTACCGCCCGCGATAAGGTAGTCACGTATCAAAACCTTCTGTCCTATCCTAAGTGTCATCCGAGTGGGTCCGCAGATATTGGGTCTATGATACCAAGACTTAATCTCGACCTCTCTTGCCTCAGTAGGCCAGTTTAAGATCCTGCTAATGCAGTCCAAAAACTGTATCTTCTTCAAATGCATTTCTCCTCCTTTCTTTTTTTTTGTTATTGGATTAGTTAAGATTGCTTTGTAAAAGAGCTGTGAAAAACAAGGATCAAGAGGAACATAGATAGGGATACTTGCGGCCTTAACTTCTTTCTTTCTCTATCTAAAGAGTCAGCACCCTTGAATATCTATTGTCTCATCCACAAAGTTTCCATAAGTTTTTTAATTGAGTGTGAACAAAATATATTTGTTGCTCTTGGACCATCGTCTTATTGATTTGTATGTGGACATATGCATCCTCTGGATTATCAACCGTCTTCTCGTATGGCTGGGTGACAACATCCGGCCTGAGCACGGAAAAGTTACATTTTGTTAGTTGCTGGGGCACTAGTAGGTATAGCAGGTACCAAAAAGAAGGTTTTCGGTTGTGGTAATTATGTTGCAGCGATCAACCTAAATTCCAATCTCGATCCTATCACATAAGTTCAAGTCTGTCAAGATGTCTATCGACACCTTCTCCGCAACCTTAAATTTTAAGCTTGGCCTTGATTCAAGATCACACTACAACCTCAAGCCCAACAATTATTTCGCAGAAGTCTTTCTATCGCATCTACTTAAGTGTTTCTGCAAAGCTATCAATTCACTAAGTGATCGTCGTCTAGTTGTGTTGGTAAAATAATTGCACCATTTTTTAAGGTGAAACCTAAAAAGGAGGTATTCCAAGATGACCAGAATCAATAGTATCTTTAAACTCCTTATAGCGGTACTTGTCATGTTAATTATAGCGACTTGTATCGACTGTGGGGGAACAAATAGGCCAATCAAAATTGCGGTTGTTGGGCCTTTAACTGGCTCGCAAGCGGAATTTGGTCAAGCTGTGGTCAATGGAGCCCGTATAGCGGTCGAAGAGAAAACGAGGATCTTAGGACGACCCGTAGAACTTATCCTAATGGACGACAAAGCTGATCCGAAAGAGGCGGTGAGTGTTGCTAATAAGCTTGCGGTGGATAAAGACATCGTCGCGGTAGTAGGACATGTTAACAGTGGAACAACTATCCCAGCTTCAGCAGTTTATTATAAAGCTGGCTTAGTCATGATAACACCCGATGCAACCAATCCCAAGATTACCGAACAGGGTTTCGACAATGTCTTCCGGGTTTGTATAACCGATGCTCAACAAGGACCAGCCGCTGCCCATTTTGTTGTAGAAAAACTCAACAAGAGATCAGTTGCTGTAATCCATGACAAAACAGCATATGGTCAGGGCTTAGCAGAGGAATTTAGAAAAACGGCGAGCTTGCTTGGATGCAGAATATTATCTTTTGAGGGAATTACTGAAGGAGATAGAGAATTTTCGGGAATTTTACTGAAAGTAAAGAACTTAAACCCTGGCGTCCTTTATTTTGGGGGCATGTATCCAGAAGCCAGTCTTCTTGTCAAACAGGCGAGGAGCTTAGGGATAAAGGCTGCTTTCGTCACAGGAGATGGGAGTTTCGAGGCTAAATTTGTTGAGATTGGAGGCAAAGCTACAGAGGGTACTTTTTTGACTTTTCTAGCCCTTCCCTGGGAAGAGACGCCAGCAGCGGAGTCATTCGTAAAAGCATACAATCAGAGGTTTGGGGAGATAAAGCCGTATGCACCATTCTCCTATGATGCAACCAGAATAATCCTTAAGGCAATTGAATTGGCTGGAAAAGTGGATCGTTCGGCTCTTAAGCAAGTACTTCGCTCTCAGACATTTTCATTTGAAGGGGTGGTGGGCGTTACAAAATTCGATAAGAAAGGAGATTCAATAAATCAAAAGCCATATATATATACAGTTAAAAATGGTAAGTTCATTCTTTATCAGTAAAGCCATGGTAGCAAAATGTATCAACCCTAACTAAAACTTTACCTCGGCCTTCGGTTCCAGGGGGATAGGCAAGAAGAAATATGTTCGCACAACTAATAGTAAATGGTATTACGCTCGGTCTAATATACGGACTTTTAGCACTTGGATATACCCTCATTTTCGGAATAATATTAATAGTCCACTTCGCTCAAGGCGAGGTCTTTATGTTGGGGGCTTTTTCTGCTATAGGGAGTTATTCTGTTCTTACCAGCACCACTTTTGGAGCTGAGCATCCTTATCTTTGCCTGTGTTTAAGTATCGTAATCGCAACGTTTGTATGTAGTCTTTTGAATTTCGGTATTGAGAGGATTGCTTTTCGTCCCATTCGGCACTTGCCAAGGATTACTGGCCTTATATCCTCCTTAGGTATCTCTATAGTTCTTCAGAATGTTGTAATGCTTACGATCGGGTCAAGTAATAAAAGCTTCCCGGTTGTGTTTCCTGAGGGCTCTCTCAGTTTAGGAAACGTTCATATAAGCTACTCTCAAATATTTATACTCGGTTTGACTGCTTTAGCGATGGTATCTCTTTCTGCTTTTGACGTGAAAACGAAGCAAGGAAAGGCACTTAGGGCTGTATCCGAAGACAAGAGCATGGCGCGCGCTTTTGGAATAAACATAGACAAGACCGTTGGTCTAACCTTTATAATTGCCGGCTCCCTTGCAGCGATAGCGGGGGTATCTTATAGCCTCTATTATGGAGTGGCTAAGTTCGATATGGGATTTATGCCTGGAATAAAAGCGTTTACTGCGGCGATATTTGGAGGGGTTGGGAATTATTATGGAGCTATATTTGGAGGTCTTTTTATCGGGCTGGTTGAAAGCTTAACTCAAGGATATGTTTCATCTACCTATAAGGATATCGCAGTTTTTGGGGCATTAATACTTGTATTAGTCTTGAAACCAGAGGGTCTTCTGGGAGCACGGCTTCCGGTAGAGAGGTTGGAGACTCTGGGTCCCAGGCCGAAATCTATGTCGCTTGTTTCTATCCGGAAATCCATTTCCTTCATGATTAGAAAAATTCAGGGAATTTTTTCCCAGGTAGACCTGATATTTGACCAAGGGAGACGATTTTACCTTAAGTTGGGTCTAGGGGTTATGCTAATTATCTTACCTTTTAGCCTATCCAATCAGTATTATCTTCATATAGCTATCTTAGTCGGCATATATATGATCTTGGCGCTAGGTCTTAATGTAGTAGTAGGATTTTCAGGTCTCCTGGATTTAGGTTACATAGCCTTCTATGCTGTGGGTGCTTACACATGCGCTATTCTTACAACCCTTGGCTGGAATTTTTGGATAGCCCTGCCTATAGGTGCTCTTTTTGCCATGTTATTCAGTATACTCATAGGCATGCCAACAATAAGGACTCGAGGAGACTACTTAGCTATCGTAACTCTTGGCTTTGGGGAGATAGTGCGCCTCTTGGTAAGGAATTGGGATTCCCTTACTAATGGACCAAAAGGTATAATGGGAATTGCGCCTCCCTCCATTCTTGGCATTACTTTTAATAATCAAACTTCATATTATTATTTAGTTCTGGTAGTTCTTATAGGTGCTTGGTGGATAGTTACCAGACTCAGAGATTCTCATATAGGTAGGTCCTGGCGTGCTATCCGCGATGACGAAGAAGTAGCGAGCTCGGTCGGCATTAATGTTTTTCGTAGAAAATTGGATGCCTTTGCGATTGGGGCTCTCCTTGCCGGTTTAGCCGGAGGTATTTTCGCTAGTGTGCAGACCTTTGTTGGTCCAGAGAGTTTCACATTCTTTGAGTCTATTACTATTCTATGTATAGTCGTAATCGGTGGGCAGGGTAGTGTCAAAGGGTCGCTATTGGCTGCGCTTCTGCTGGTTGCATTGCCCGAGGTCTTAAGGGGTTTTGGTGAATATCGAATGCTTCTTTTTGGTGGAGCAATGCTCTTGACAATCTTGATGAGGCCACAAGGGTTAATTCCCTGGAAAAATAGGTCTCCAGATATTCCTGTAAAGGATGATACAGAAAATGAGATCGACCTCTGGAAACTGAAATCTGGTTCCAGTGTCAAGATAATGCATTTATCAAAGTCCTTTGGTGGTGTTAAGGTATTGAATGATGTGAACTTAGAAGTCAAAGGTGGTGAGATTTTAGGACTGGTGGGACCAAACGGTGCAGGGAAAACAACTCTTTTCAACTGCATTACTGGAACCATCACTAAAGTGGATAAGGGGTCAATATCTTTAGAAAGATCTAGAGAAACTCCGATAGAAAAGCTCAGGCCCCACATAATGGCCGAGAGAGGAATCGGAAGGACTTTTCAGAATACACGACTTTTCTCATCAATAAGCATTATTGAAAACATAATGGTTGCCAATTTGTCAGAGAGATACGGCATTTTGAGCCCTATCTTTTGCCGCGCACGATGGCGTCAGAAAGAAAGAAATATGCTTCAAAACAGTCTCAAAATACTGAGGCTATTAGACTCCATCAGAGAAAGTTGTGGAGCTCTCAAAAAGGGGTATGACACTTTAATAAAAATGACCAATTGTATCTCAAGTAGTCTTCCCTATAATTTACAGAAACAGGTTGAAATTGGACGTGCCTTAGCCACTAGCCCTAAAATTCTACTTTTAGATGAGCCATTTTCTGGGTTAAGCCCAGAAGAGAGAGGTGAATATGAAAATTTTCTCAAGCAACTCAGACTTCAAACAGGAATGACCATGATAGTTGTGGAACATGATCCTGAGGTGGTAGAAGCTATGTGTGATAGGGTTTACGGTATAGTTCACGGTGAAATAATAGCTCACGGGTCACCGATTGAGGTGTATAATGATCCAGTTTTTAGGCTGCATTACTGCGGTGAAAATGAGAAGTTGATTGGAAAAGAAGCGAAAGCAAAAGTTCACAGCAACACTATTTGTGCCAGAACAAAGGATATTCTGAAAGTCTGCGAGGTCTCATTTTCATACGGAAGTGGAAAAGCTCTAACTAATGCCAACATTAGCGTCAAGTCTGGAGAAATTACGTGGCTTATTGGACCCAATGGGGCAGGAAAGACCACGCTCTTCAGTAATATTATTGGTTTGTTGAAACCCCAGCAGGGCAGGATCGAATTCTGTGATGAGCCTATTTTTGATATGAACCAGAACATTAGCCTTGATTGCGACCAGATCATCTCTAAAGGAATTGCGATTGCACCGGAAGGAAGGCGGATCTTCACTCGGCTTTCAATTGATGAAAATTTAGAAGTAGGGGCATATCTAGAGAAGAGCCGTTCGGAGATTCTTAAAAGGAAAAAATTTGTTTATGGATTATTTGGAGAGCTATACAAGCACAGAACCCAATCAGCTGGCAAACTTAGCGGTGGACAGCAACAAATGCTTTCTATAGCCAGAGCCCTAATGGCCTGTCCAAAACTTTTATTGCTGGATGAACCCTCTTTGGGTTTGGATCCTAAACACCGCTCGATTGTTCTTGAAGGTATCCAGCAACTTAATAATGAAGGGACCTCCATCCTTATTGCAGAGCAGAAGAAACCCCTGCAAGAATCGCCTTCGCACCAAAAATACTTTATTCAAGGGGGCACAATTGAGAAATCTCCTGTCTGTTTAGTCTCGAATGTACCCTCCGAGATTTAACAGATTTATCTCGTTATAACCTAATATCTGCTTCCAGTCAGAATTACTTTCTTTTTTGTTTATACATTTTCCCCCTTAGTACACTATTTCCAATTTCCTTTATAAATATCTAAAGGCTTTACTGAAGAATAGCACTATAATTCTCTAAACACAAACTTTGAAGTTGACTAATCCAATGGGGAGGTTCTGTAAGAAACTGAACTTAAGTAGTGAGAAACTTTATTTGGATATTTTATAACACTGGTAAAAAAGTTGCACCTATCTAATTTTGGAAAGATGAGGCTAAAAAAGTCTTGGTTCATCGAATAAATAAGAAAGAAAATGTTCTCTGAGAACTTGAATCTACAGTCAGAAAGCCTTTAAAAGTCAAAGGAGGTAAAATGGCAAAGTTTATTAAGCCTAATGGCGAAGAGGTAACCTTAGATTCAGAGAGAATAAAAGGTAATCTTGTTGCAAGATTGATCCAAATGGATGAATGCAAAAATGTCTTCTTAAAAAGTAAAGGAGAGAATTTAAAAAGGCTCTCACCAGAGGATCAGATCTCAGTGGACGAAAAGGACGTTTTTGCTTTGGAATACAAGGGGAAATTGGTTCGGTAAAGCTCATAATAAAATCATTAGATGTACTATATATTTGAAAATTCAATATCGAAATCTGGCTGAAGAGATTGAGGAAGTTATCCTCGGCTGTAAATTTTGCGGGGTAAAAACCTTAACCATTGAAAGGAGGTGAATTCATCAAAAAACTAGTATTGAAAGGATCAGCAACTAGACAGGAGGTGATTTAGGACTATAAAAAGCCCAGCAGCCCTCGACCACGTAATCTCAGGCGCTGGGTAGGAAACTCCCCCTCAGGGAGAGAGAGCATTTTTAACACTAAGCAAGTCAAATCAGTTTGTCAAGAATTTTCTAAAAAAATTTAGTTGAGAGAACACCTTAGAGAGGAGGTAAATAGAAATGAATAATAGCTACACCCAGATGGCGATGTATGCTGGAACAGTGATAATAGCTACCCTAGTCCTGTATAGAGTAGTTTTTGGAACCATTGTCGGACTCCTCGGTAGGATTGTGGGTTTAGCGGCCAGCATAATTTTCGGAATGTTAGGAGCGAAAATTCTCTTTGAGCATACTATTGGCATTCAAGTCGATCTTAGCTCCTATGTTGAAACGCTTAAAACTCTTATCAGATAGGAGGAGACATAGAGGTGAGGGTATTAAAAAGAGAACAAAAACAAGAAATAAGTGTGGGTAACAAGAGACCCATAAGACTGGGCGTGAGCCTTAAACGCCTCAGGGATTACCGCGAAGGAAGAAAGGATAGGCTGAGAGAATTACATCCTCTCTTCTTTTACTTTGACAGTTATTTATATTATTAGAGGAACTGAAAGGAGAAAAACATGAAAAAGAAGGAAATCAAAAAGCAAAAGAGAGAGTTAAAAGAGATGGGAGATCTCACCCAAAGAGAACAACTCTTAACCAGCCTAAAGAGAAAGGCGCATGATAACGTAATATTCCTTCAGGGCCAGCTTGAAAATTGTGCTAAAACCCATCGGTTGGAGAAACAAAAATGGGAACAGAAACCTTCCGATCCTGAAGAGTTGCCCTCGTTTGATGTCGACGCACATTGCGAGGCTAAACTTTTGAGGGTTGGGGCATGGAGCGCTGTGGTAATAGAGATTTTGTTGAGTGCCTACTTATTCGCTACAAGCTTGGCGTTCCCTTGGATGATTTCGGTTCTGGTGGGAGTTTTTATCGCCTTGGGTCTGACCTTTATTTATAAGGCGGGGATTGGCCATTATTTAATTGACCACGAGAATCCGAAACGAAGTTACCGGCGGCTGAAGACGCTTTCTTTAATTGGCCTAATAATTGTAACCATACTTCTAATACCAGTGATTGTGGCCCGGACACTTCCGCAAGCAGCCCATTTCGCTTGGCTGTCCGGCGGTATCAGCGCCTTTATTCTTTCAGCCGTCTCCGGATTGCTTCTTGTTGCAGCGCATGTGCGTGATTGGCAATACCGCCTTTTCTGTCAATATCTGAGCCTCATAGAGGAAATGAGCGAGAATCAATCATTCTTGGAAGAGCTGGAGAAGGCAAATGCTGAAAGAGTGTTACGAACACCGGCCACAGTTTCTGCCAAAGTCAACCCAACATCCAGCATTAAGTGAAACTAAATTGAAACTCTTGGAGGGAACAAACAAATGAGACTAGTCTTATTATTGGTCGGGATTATGAGCATATTGGTTGCAAAAGTGGAGGGGCAACAGTACCCCTCCACCCAGTATGACATACTCGTACTCATGCCGGATACGTCAGGATCGCTTGACGAGTCCGAAGACACGGCATGCAGAACTTATCTGGCTGATTACCTTGTAAATTTGGTCCAAGCCTTTCATATTAAAGAAGTTTGGCTTCAACCTTGGGCGGGCTCGACTGATGTCTGGTCAAGTCCACAGGTGACTGTCAAAATTCCAAGTATTCAGTTTTGCTCGTATGAACCCCGTAAGCTAACATCGGAAGAGAAGATCTTCAAAAATGCCCAAAGGCTAGCTGAAAGAAAAGCTCGTAGAAAATATGAAGCTGATAGCGTTCAAGCGGAGCGGCTGCTTTTACAGGCTATTTCAGATTCGCTGGGACGCATAGCCTCTGCTCTAACCGGTTTGAGACAAGGAAATTCTCATTGCACCGCCCTCTCTGATCTTGCTTATCGGTGTGCCGAAGAAGATGCGAATGTATTTATTATCATTATCTCCGACGCAGAACCGATATGCCAAGACCTACCTTCAGAAACAATGGTTAACAAAAGCGGACGTGCCAAGACCGTGCTATTTCTTGTCCCTGGAAAAAATGATCGCAGTAGCCCGAATCTGGCAAAAACTTTGGAGGCTCGGAAGGAGGCTTTACGCAGGGTGGTGCCATGGATATATGTGCTGCCCTCATACAAAGCTGCTCGTCCTTGGTTATCTGAGGTTCTGAAGTAATCGGTCCGGCTCTTTGAAGACCTGGCACTTTCGCCGGGTCTTTTTATTTCTCCGTCTCACAGTCGACTTGACAGGAATGTTCAAGTAACTACTTACCAAATCTCCAAGAACCCCTTGCTTTTCACATCCAACCTAGCTGGATTTTGTCCCAGTTTAGTCATCAAGGCTTCGACTGAATCGGTGACTGCGTGGTGAACCACGGTTACCCAAGCTCGGAGGTCCTGATGAACTAAGATATTCTTGGGAGCGGAGAGGGCAGAAATGTCCCCCGTTAACCTTTCAGCTAGGGTCTTTTTGAAAAATCCCGGCTCAACAGTTAAAAACCTACAGACATCAAGGTGAACACCAAAATCTCTGGCAGCGATATAGATCCGGTAATCTTTGAACTGCTCAAGATTAACAACCAGAAAATCCCTTCTCACCTTGCTAAACCAACCAGAGCTTTTAACCTCTTCCACGCTCCAGTTGCAATCTCCGGGAATCTTAGCTTCTCCTAATCTCTTCTGCACTTCACTCATAATGAAATCAGATTGGCCTGCCCCATGGTCAACCATTGTCGCCCATTCATTGAGAATGGTCTCTTCTTTTAAGGTGATAGCCATCTTATCCTCCTTTGGCTAAGAGTTATTAAGTTATGCCATATTTTGTTGAATCTCTTACATCGAGTGATTTCCATATAGAATTGAATAAGGTTTCAGGTGTGATCTCATCTTCGGTTGCCAGCCAGATGAACCGTTTGGAATGGTCCGGAAATGTAAGCTTTTCTGCTGCCTCTCTGAAATGCTCCAATCGGGCTGTTAAGTTAGTCACAATCAGAGCCCTGAATCCCTTGAATTGTGCACAATTAAAATCCCGTTGGTACCTCTGATATTTTCCGTCCAAGAGATAGTTCAAGTAAAATCTCAAACTTTTCAAAACTCCTTTTTCAGAGCTTGATACTACTTCAGTCCCCCTATCAATTTCCAAAAAGAATAACGCTGGTTTACCATCTTTTTCCAAAGCAAAGACTCCGTCCGGAGTATGACTGATCTGGTCAGACCCATCTCTTATATCACAAACTACATCTTTGATATATTTGCTTATTCCACCCCTCGGAGTCTTCTCACCATAGTATTCGGGAATAAAGCCTAAAAGTTTAATGCTGGACCTTCCACAAGCCTGATTAAGAGCGATCCGGAAATCATTTACATTTAAGAAATGTCTTAAAAAATAATAGTCCTTTGGAGTTCCAGCAGATTCCTTCCACTTGAGATCAGCCGAATCGATCTGTAAAGAACCAGCGACTGTCTCAGCACCGGCTTTGTCCAAGCAGAAAATCTGCTCTGTGATATTAGGCACATTGAACCCTTTAATATAGCCTCCACTCCTTAGAGCCCTAAGTCTTCGATAAGTTGTCTGCTCTGAAGGAAAATAAAGTCCTTGGATTTGAGACACACTCAAGTATCGATACTTGTAAAAATCCAAAAGAAGCTTAGTATCGCGCTCAGTTAGTAAGACTGATTTTCTGTTAACGGCTTCAGACATTTTAAACCCAAATGTTTCTAAAAAACCTTAGAAGGGTCTAATCCCTCCAGTTCATCTCTTCTTTCTTCAATTCTTCTATTCTCACTCGTCTCTTTTACCAACACCCCATACCTCTCGCTGGACTCTCTGATTATCCTTTCTGCTTTTGCTTTATCGGGCCTCTGATCAGCCAACTCAGTATTCATCAAAAAAGAGTTTTGCCCTATTCGGCAATAAGCTTGTCCAACCTTGAGATTTAATAAGTCCTCGGGTCGTAAGCTCAGTATTTCGCCCTCATAGTCAGTAATAAACTCCTTAGCTAATTTAGAGGCATCATTTTGTGATAACTGAAAACTAATAATAGTGGAAACATTCCCAAAGATCTCCCTCAAGAGTTCCAAAGGTATCTGACCGGTTTGCTGATGCGCCAAGATCAAAGAAAGTTTATACTTCCTTGCCCTGGATAGGATTTTCTCATAGGAAGTCGCAGTGGTGGAAGTGAAAGTCTGAAACTCATCAATATAGAGATAAAAAGGTTTTCTCTGATATTTAAGAGTATCGGCCCGGCTCATAGTCGCCATCTGGAACTTGGAGACAATTAGCTGTCCTAAAAGTTGGCTGGTGGTCTCTCCCAAAATGCCGTCTGAAAGGTTAAAAAGTAAAATCTTACCCTCATCCATAGCCTTTCTGAAATTTAGGCTTCCTTTAGGTTGACATAGGCAATTTCTCACAACTTTTGGCCGGGTTATCCTTCCCAAGCGGTTTGTTATCGGCAAGTGTGAGTCTTTAGGAAACTGAGGATAGGTATCTCTGAAAAAGTGCGCTGTTTGAGGGTCTTTAGATGTTTTAATCACTTCATTCCTGAAATCTGAACGCCCTCTGTCTAAAAGTCTTTCCACATCCAAAAAAGTTGACTTAGGTTTTTCCAAAAGAGCATACAAGGTCTGCCTTAATATCTCATCCATTCTGGGACCACCTTCTCCAAAAACCCTTCGCAAGATAGTAAAGGTCTCATCTACTCTTAAATCTATATCCTCACCCTCATCCAACTCTAAAGGATTAAAAACTATAGGCCTTTGAGTATCAGTGGGGTTAAAATATATCACATCTGCAAGACGGTGTTCCGGGATATAGGGCAAAATCTCCTCAGTCAACATCTCCTGTTCCGGGGCAATAACTCCGATTCCGTAGCCTGCCTCTAAATCTTGAAAGATCATATTTCTTAAGAGATTGGTCTTGCCATAACCAGATTTGCCTATGACATAGACGTGCTTATCCCTGAAGTCTGGTGTAAGTTTCACCGGAAAAGAATTACTTCCGAAATTATGATAACCAAGTATAATACCGTCCCTTTCTAAAATCTTCTCGGCAATCTCATACGACAACTCCTCAGCTGTTGATCCACCATCTATCAATTCCTCAAGCTCGTCCCTGGTGATGCACTGCTTAGCAATATAGCCCAAATTATTGGAGAAAAACGAGACTACCTCTGCACAGGCTTCCAGCCGTTTCCTTTCCTCAGCTTGCTTTTGACGTTCTGTTTTTCTCTTTTGAGCTTCAGCTGATTTCCGATTCTTATGAAGCACGAGTATCACAATTCCACCGATTATGAGCAAGATTACAAACAATCCTTCCATTCATACTCCTGTTTAGTACCTGTATAATAAGCGATTGTTCCCCTGTAAAATGGGTGTATACTCAGGGAATACATTCAGAAGCCTTATTACCCCTTGAAATAACGAGATATATGTTTATAGATTACCGCCCAACTAATTGTTCTCTCAATTTTTATTATCGGCAGATACCAAACTACTTGAAACCTTCCAAAGTGCATTTATCTAAAAAGACGCCCTTGAAGGACGCCTTTTTCAACTCCCAAACTTAACCTTTCAGAACCTTGCTTGAAGGGCCAAGCCCACCATCCTTTGGCAAGGTTGGATAGTGAACAGCGCACAGATGGTTTTACCAGTGCTGTTGGGAGTTTTTATTAAAAATTTCTGCAGTGGGCTTCTGTAATTGGCGAGGATGAAACGAAAAATGCTTTTTTCAGAACACCATTTTTATAGCCAAGAGATTTATTTTCAAAATATTTAAGCATAACATCTTTATCTATAATTGAGAGATTAGCATTTAGAATATATTTATAGACATCTTCCCAAGTAATCCTCATAAACTTTCTGTGGTTGTTTTCACTAATATATCTTTTAAAAAGCTCCTCGATGTCTTCCTCACAATCTGATAATGTCAAATTAATAAGATAAAAATCAAGATTTAGATGTTCTGCTATCCAAGTTCCAATTAGCCAAAATCTTAATAACTCATATTTTCTTTTCTCTATTGCAATTGTTTCATAGTCAGATTTAAAAACTTTATTATACCAATTCTCTCCACCCCTTACATATTTCTTTTCATCATTTTGATAAGTGGGGGTAGTATTATTAGTTGCCATTAATTTTGCTTCTATAAAAAATAACACATTATCACTTTTGACAACCAGGTCAGGCTCCGAGCCTCTTTTTTGGGCATCTTTATGATTCTCTGCTTCTCCAAATTCGTATCGAGCTTCAGTGAGCTTGCTCCAAGCATTCTTTTGCAATTGCGAATATGACCAATAAATCAGTTCAGGGTTTTTAACAGCTAATTTACATAATTTTGTTAAAAAACCAGATAACTCTTTTGTTCTTTCCAAAAATCTGAAGACATTCCACGTAACAGCATCTTCACTGTTATCTCTTGCCATTCTACTTTCCCGTTTTACCTTTTTTATCCGTTGCAACAACTCTTGGTCAACTTTTTCTTTCCAGAGAAGGTTATCTAACTCGCTCTCATATTCAAATGTGGTTGGAGAAATATAAATGTTGTGCCAGTGACACTTAAACCTCTCATTTCGAGCGAAAAACCCTCTTTGCCGTTCTACCTTTTCACTACAACCCTTGACCGGACATACAACTTTGGTGTCTGTTATTTCAATTTTTCTTTTCAATTCATTTATCTGGAACAAATTCCCCTTCTTTTTTGTTATATATTTTCAATTCTTTGCCCTTCAAAAAATAGAATTCTATATTTTTTACAAGGGTTCCATAGCTTTTCAACCATCTTTTTGGTATCTCAATATCTTTGCCAAAAACCAGAAACTTATGTTTAGCTTTCACATGTTCCAAAAGCCAAACATATTCAGCAAGGCCACTAAATTTTGCTGCAGGAGTCGGAATATTTTTAAGATATTTGGCATCTCCAATAAATTCGTGATCTGAGGAGACCAAATCAAAACTTTTCTCAAAATACGGGTTTAGTTGAATCTCTCTTTCTGCTAAATCGGTATTCCATTTTTTTGAAAGAAATTCTCTGGCTTGTTTTTCAAATTCGGAATGTTTCGCTATTTTTTTAGATTTATTTCTAGCCATTGTATCTCCTTTTAAGAATGTTGTGGTAGTATTCTTCCTAGATACTTAATAACTCTGTTTTGCCTAATGTGCCTCCTTCAACTTGATAATCTCTAACATTTATTTTATCGGCAGAATAAGCGAATAGTTCAATATTAGAGTAATTAACCAACAGATGCTAATAAAATACAATTTCTATCAGAAAGTGCTCTTTATTTTATAAACGCCCATTGCACAAACTGTAATAATTTCCATCATCTATCTGAGCCTTTCTCCAGATTTTGCCAAAAACTGTAGAAGGATTTTCAATAGCATAGTGATCAAACGCGGTAAGTCAGAAAAGGTTACTCGTACCCAGCCTCTAAGACAGAACCTCGATCTAATCTTGGGTTTAGGTAGACAATTTTTATTTGACATCATTTTTTTCTTGCTTTAAAATGAGAATTAACCGATCTTTTACAAGGTGAGTGTATGGTTTACTTTAGCAAATTCTACGGTGTCCAGGTCAGGGATGAAATCGCTAAGGAGTGGACTCATAGCAAAGACGAAGTAGATGATATGATGGCAGGGCTTCATGAGATCAGGGCCCGATTATCTGAGGAGCAAAAAGGTCTTTCAGTTGAAGGAAAGGTTGAAAAAATCAGAAGAGACGTTAGAGAATTACTGAAAAGTCGGGGTTATAAACTTGAATCTGCCGGAAAAGGAACATTTCGAATGGTGAAAATAACCAAAAAGAAAAAAAGGAAGAAAACATCTCAAAAAAATAACTCGCTTTGAAATCTTACTGCGTATAGAAGATAAGAATATAAGAGATCTAAACAGGTTATTAACTTAGGTTTTAAGGAAGTGTGATTCATAATGGTCAGAAAGAAATTCCCCCCAGTTCCTTTGCTTTCCAAGGAATGTTTGAAGGACGACCGTTGGGCTGATGAGTATTTTGCGGAGATTGTGAAGAAGCACCCGAACAAATGGGTAGCTGTGGTTGGGCGAAAAGTAGTAGCAGTAGGAAAGACTATTGCTGAGGTTAAGAAGGTCGCTAAGGAAAAAACCGGGAGAAAAGAGTTTCCGATCCTGTTTGCTGAGAAGAGGGTGCATGTCTATTAGAATCTCCTTATTCTGACTCACTTTAGATTAAATTTGAGATTTACTCACTATAAGTCCAGTTAAATGACCGTTCTTTGAAATTTTTGAGAGAGAGGTATATGTCAGAACACTTGGATAGGATTCGGGAAGCGCTTTCCAGTGGTCTATTCCGATATAGCAAGCATGCGGTCGAGCAAAGAGTTAATCGGCACATTAGTCATGAAGAGATTGAAGAAATTATATCCTCAGGTGAAATCATCGAACAATATCCTCATGATAAATATGGTCCAAGTTGTCTAATTTTTGGTAAAACAAAAGATGATAGGCCACTTCATGTTCAATGTACCTTATCACCGATAGTGGTGATCATAACAGTCTATGAACCAGATCCTTTGCAATGGATCAATTATAAGAAAAGGAGGAATAAATAATGCAGTGCTTAGTATGTAAGGCAGAGACAATCAATCAGCTCATCACCTATACACAGTTTTACAATAGTCAACTGGTGGCTATTGAGAAGGTACCGGCTGAAGTTTGTCCCCGGTGCGGGGAACAATATTTTACTAAAGAAACAACCGATAAGATTCAGAAGGTGATCTATTCCGGTGCAACTAAAAAGAAATTGGAGATCCCTCTTTTTGATTTCTCAAAGTAGCCGATTTTAACCTTCGATAAGCGAGCTTTTTATCGATGGCGACCTTTTTAGGGTCGCTTTTTTTTGCAATAATCTCTGCTTATTCTAAAAATCTTTAAACTTTAGTGGGGTTATTTTTCAGTATGTAAGTTAAGCCCACTGCAATCGCATCAAAGATATTCTGCCAATATCTTTGTTTCCACTTCTTATCGCTCTCTAAGTAAACCTTGAGTTCCGGATAGTCCATAGCAATTGTTCTGGCGAGTTCCTTCTTGGTAGCATTACCGTTATTGCAAATTGTTTTGCGGACGGTTCGAGGATTGTATTCGACAACCGATACTTTTTCTCTTTTAGCAATTTCTTTAATCTTGGCAACTGCTAAAGCCAGAATGAGATTGTTTCTGTTCTGCGAGAACAGATTTTTCTCGATGGCGATAATATCTGGACTCTTTTCCTCTATTAGCCGGGTTATGATTTCCTCAAGATGACGAAACAAAGCTTTACGGTTTCGTGGTTTTTTAGCGAGTGAAATCAAATCACGTTTGATGGTCTTCACCCCATAATCCAAAAGCTCCCAATCTTCAAGAAAAGCCACTCCCATCTCCCTTGTTCCCGGATCAATACACAGGATTTTAACTTTTCTCTTTTGATTTTGATTCTTGATCATATTTGCGAAGCAAGTAAATAAACAAAGCGACCTTTTTCTTTTTGATTCTGTGTTCGGGTGTTCGTTTGGTTTCTGAGAAAGCCCGGTGGATAATACTTTCGGGATATTTTTTGCAGTAGAACAAAATCAGACTCAAATGTTTCAGGTCTCCGAAATTTTCAGCGATCTCGTAAGCCAAAGCCTCCTGTTTGGTCTTGGGAATGAATTCCATCGGTTTGGGGTTTTCCTCTCCCTTACCATCCCTCTCCTTTCCCCAATGGTTTTTTAATATGCTTAATGCATTAATGCATTTAGGGACATTTTCTTGATTTTTAAACGGAATAAAGAAAGTCGAGTTTTTATCTTCACTTTTTGATCGGCAAATGTCTCTGTTTTCCGAGGTAAATGTCGCCCGTTTCTCATGAGAAAAGTCTGACGATTTCCTAAGTTGAATAGAAGACATAGACAAATAGTCGATCAAAATAAATTCACAAAGAGCAAAACGATTGTTGGAAGGAAGATATTTTATATAACCAATCGCTTGTAATTTCGTGATTCCTTTATTAACCGACCGGTAGCTTATCCCTACCCAATTAGCAAGCTGACGCAAACTGGCAAAGAGCCTTCCCGTTTTTGGATCAGCTAAAATGAGAAGGGTGAGGTAGATCTTCAAATCCGATTCAGAGAAAATCTTCAGATGCTTGTAAATCTTCTTAGGAAGGCAAACGTATTTTTGGAGATTTGAAGTTTGGTTCATAGATTCATTGGAAGAGATTTTTTTATCTTGTTCATTAGTCATATCTTTCAAAAAGATTATGGCTTTTCTTTCTTTCAAAAACCTCGTGCCTCACTCTCGCAAAAAGATCGGAGAAGAGAACTTCAGTCGGACATTTTAATGTAGCGGAAAGTAAAAGTGTATTTTTAAGATTCGGCAGTTTTCTTCCCTTTTCCCAATGCGAAATATGGGCAGAGGATTTTTTGTTCATTAAAAGAGCCACATCTTTGAGCTTAAAATTACACTTGCGTCTGTATTTTCGAATTTGATTATTTGGATTTGTTTCATGCATGAAAATTCCTCCGATAGTTTTAATGTTCGCAATTTTAAACATAAACCATCGGAGGAAGGGGTGGCAATTGCCGGAAGAGGCAACTTTATAATGATAAGAGGGAAAAACTGTGAATAACTGAGAAATGAGACATCTCCTCTTGGATTCTCAGAACACAAGTAAAAAACGCTATCAGTAGTCGGTTGATAGCATTATAAAAAGCGGAAAGACCTTGTTGTGTTTAAATAAGTAGAGTGCAATGACAAGATAAAAGTGACCTTGAGAACGTTATCTATTTGTGATAGCTATCTTAACAAGACCATCTTTTTGGTTTCCGAAAAGTTACTGATGCGCCTTTCAAGTTATGTCATGAACTTGGTGCCAGATAACCCTTCATCTATTTTCCAGTCCCTGAACAAATGACATCACCGCAAGCATCAGCAACGCTGTTAGTATGTATTGTGCAGGTTCTATATCCAGAAGACCTCGGGGCGAATTTGACATTAACAGTCCTGGATTGCCCTGGACCTAAACTGAAATTACCCGACCCAGAGACAATGCTGTAGCCATAGAAAGAACAATCATAGTCCAGACTTAGATACCCGGTCAGGGTTGCTCCAGAAAACGAGCAATTACTGATTGTAAAGGTTTTCTCTAAACTGGAACCCACGGTCACCGTGTCAAAATTCAAACTGTCAGGAGAGATAGAGCAACAAGGCGGCACCCCTGTTCCTGACAAGCTCACATCGCTACAAAGCTCGTTGCCGGTCCTGGTAACACAAGTCCAGTAGCCGGTTTTGGTTGGTTTAAAGCTTATGGTAACTATCTTTGACTCACCAGCACCCAAGCTATAAGAACCTGATCCGGAAACGAATTGATACTGGTCACGCCCCGCTTCTAACCCCTCACTTACACTTCCACTCAAAGTTCCTCCACCAATGTTTTTGATTGTGAAACTTTTTTCCGAACTCCCACCGACTTCCACTGTGTCATAAACCAAGCTCGTCGGGGAAATCGAACACTTCGGTGGTTGATTCTCCTTTGTTGACTTTTTGTTGCAATTATAAAACAGAGAAAAAAGAGACCCTAAGATGAGCAACGCCAAAATGTATTTGGTAAAACCCTTCATTTTTGGCTCCTTTCTGAGATAATCTAATTTTTCAGACAAAATATAGACTATAATCTAATTTGTCAAGGATTATTTTGCCTTTAGCCTATGTATTTTGAAAAATCTTCGGATATACTTTAACTTAAAACCAAACCTTAGATAGGGAGTTAAAGTATTGAGAAATGAGTTAAAGTTGCTAGGAGATCGGATTCGAGGCTTCAGAAAGGCTAAGGGGCTGACACAAGAGAAATTGGCTGAATTGGCGGATCTTCACCCCACTTTTGTTAGCGAAATCGAAACAGGTAAGGCAAATTATTCTATTGCAACGCTTATCTCAATCAGTAAGGCTCTTAAAGTCAACCCGGCCGAACTATTTCTTTTTAAAACAGGGAAGAAGGAGACTTCCGAAGAATTTGAGTTCAAATTGGCTAAAACATCTAAGCTATTGCAGGAAAAGGACTTGAAAACTCAAGAGAAGGTTTTTACTATCCTTGAAATTTTACTATCCTGATTGCTAATTACTCAGTCTTCACTACTTCTTTCTTATCATCCAATTTCACTGCAAAAGAAAGAATTCCTGCCGTATTTTTCTGCTTATTTTTTAATCTTATTGAAAGATATTGACGAGTTAAGAAATCTATTTTGAATAAGGTACTTAAGTAAAAATTATGAAGGAGTTCCTGTTTGAAAAGATGATTATTACTTTATTAAAATCATCTTTTTGCTTTGCGTGAAATTATCAGCTTTTATTTTGTATAAGTAAACACCACTTCCCACCATTTGACCTTTGTCATTTTTACCGTCCCACCGAACTCTTTTATGACCCGCAGATTGGTGCTCATTGATAAGAGTGGTTATCTTCTGGCCGAGGATATCATATATTGTGAGATTTACAGAACAATCTTTTTTTAGAGTGTATTCGATTTGAGTTACCGGATTAAAAGGGTTGGGATAGTTTTGAAATAGATGGAATCTCGAAGGTAATTCCTTTTGCTCAATATTTAACTCCTCCACGGCCGTGAATGGATTACTTTTTTTCTTGGCTAATATGTACCATGAAGTAGCTGCAATATGCAATCTGTTAAAGTAGTAACCACCAAATCCAGTAGAAACAGAATCGTGACATGCGGCTACAATCCCCTTACCATTGCCATTGTTTGCAGAAGCCTGAGCTTTTTCGATTTCTATCAAGAATGTATCTGACTTTTCATCTTCACCTTTAATCTGAAAACTGATGCACATCTGAGCAGTTCCTTCGAACCACACCCCGTCTTTGTCAGTGTTGAAATCAAATCCCTTGAATCCACAGCTTCTTGGACAGGGATTCACCAAACAGGCGGTCTCTGCCCAAGCAATGCCGACGCCATATTTATTTATCCCGTCTAACGCCATCAAACCCAAAGGGTTCACATCCAACGGAATGTTATCTTTATTTATATTTATTCCTGTGGTATCAGTGCCAGTCCAAAAGTGACCTTCTGTAGAATCCCACATAGTTTGGACAAAATCTCTCGCATGTAGAGCCCTTTCTTGCCAATCCTGCCATATGGTATCTCCCAACTCTTGGTATATCTGAGATAACTTTGTAAAAGCAATATAGACATCAAGATTATGTTCAGTTGATTTCCACTTAATCTTTGCTTGACCCTCTGGATTTACTGAATCAGGCTCCCAACCTTCATATCCACCCGCATACCCACCACTACCCCGTGTATCATAACAGTTATCGTATATCCAAGCACCCAGCTTATCAGCTGCTTCTAAGTAGTCTGATCCACCTCTCTTTTTGTAATATTCAAGCAAGGCTATCATTACCCAAGCTAAATTACCGATTTGGGTGCTTACGCTATATTCGTCCTCGAACCACTTTTGCTCTCCGTAATCCCACCATCCGGGAACTCTTGCTTTTCCTGTTGCTCGATCCAAAAGATCGCCTGACTGATAGGCATTTCTCAAACGCCCATCATTAAAATAGCGGTCATTTTGCTGAGCTTTAACAAAAGCATCGGCCAATATTTTGGCCCTTTCCCAGCTATCCTCATTAGAAGAATCAGCCATAAAGGCTAACATTGCCAAGGCATTATCATATATATGCGAAGTGTTTCTGAATATGAAATCTTGTGAATCACAGGTTGGTTGATAGCTTAGTAAGAAGTGAGGTTCTTGCAGTCTTTCCATTACTGTAGAACTATCTAACTCATATTTTATCTCGTCTAAATAAAAGGCACAGCCATCAGGATTACTCATTGTATCAGCAACCCAGCAAAAGCCTCCGATCATATGGCTTAAATCTTTATTAATTAGCTTATCGTATTTGATATCATCTAAGTAAAATGTACAACCGTCAGGATCGGGGTCATGCACATCGTTGAACAGAACAGCAAAACCACATACAACATCAGAGAGATCTCTCCCTGACAAGTCGATCTCATATTTATGCCATTCAGTGTAAATCCGAACCCATGTACCATCAATAAAAATCTCTCCCGAGCTGTCATCTGGATATCCCACTAAAAACTTTAATTCTAACCCGGGCTCATCAGTTCTTGCCCAGAAAGTTAGTTTTGTTGCACCAGTTAAATCGTATCCCAAACCTGAATTCCCTACCCAATTATTTTCTGGTTGCTGCCAAGCTACGCCGTTCCACTCCAAACCATCATTACCTGATTGTCCATTCCAAGTTATCTTAATACAAGTTCTTCCTGAATGTGGATTATCTGTCCAATGGTCATCAAATGTCATATTGTTGCTTCCATTGTACCAGCCAGAAGGTATATAATGATTATTGCTTCCAGCCTCCTTTTCTGTGTAAACTGCATAAGAATCTGGTCTTACTAAGTCCAGCTCGTATTTGTTCCAAGTTGAATCTAAAGTAACAATTCCGGTACTCAAAAGTTCAAAAGAATCCTGAAAAGGTTTATAAGGATTATGGTAAGGGAAGCGATTAATACCACCTACTTTGATCTCAACTTTTTCACCCCCGTTTTGGCCCCTTACCCAAAAGGTCAACTTAGTTGCCCCTCTTAAGTCATACGCTCCCCCTTTGTCACCCCAATTATTTTCTGGATACTGCCAATAAATCCCCGCCCATCCGTATCCCTGTGAGCAGTTGCCCGAGTAGACGACTTTTGTGCAGCTTATCCCACCGTGAGGATCAATCATAAAATTAGCATCATATTGTATATCGCCCCAATCACCCATCCAACCGGAAGGAATAAAATGGTTGCCACCCACATCTTCGTCAGTGTAGACATCAAAAGACTTATGATATTTGTCCATTATGTCCCTTAGGTGCGCAAAGGCACTGTCCACATCCGCCTTTATTTGGCTGGGTGTTATAGCATAAAAAAACATAAAAATTAATAACGGAAGCTGTATGAATAAGGACCTTTGAGTTACTGCCTTTTTGAGATTGAATTGATTCAACCTCATAGACCACCTCCACTGAAGTGACTATTACCAACTGTTTACATGTCCCTTGAGTTAGAGAAAATAAACAGAACTTACTACCCCAAAATATGGTTTCTATTCGGAAATGTCAATTAAAATTTGACGAATCTTTCCAACTCTGATAGACTAAAATCAACTAATCTATCCAGCATGTTGGTGACAATCCCTTAAAAAAAATATTTAGACAGCACTTTTCAAAAATAAGGAGGATAAATGAAAATTTGTGATCCTGCTGAATTATTCGGTAAGTTAGATAAAGAAACCTTCAATAGAGTCCAAGAGTGTTTTGGTAAAATAGGCAGTTTTCTAAAACTTGGAGATACCTTCAGATTTGAATGCGACAGAAGTGGAAGATGTTGTAAAAATAGATTTACTAATGCCATAATCTTATCAACTTACGATGTCGCAAGATTGAGAAAGAGGTTGAAGATTTCTTCACGCGAATTCCTAAAAAGATATGCTATCTTGACTCTGGGAGCTGAAAGTCAGATCCCAATTGCTCTTTTAAAATATGACGAGGAAAAGTCCGGCAAAAACAAGTGTCCATTTTTAAGGTCTTACGGGTGCAATGTCTACGAAGATAGACCACTTCGCTGTAGGCTATACCCAGTCGGAAGAGCTATAGGTATTGACGGTCAGTCCTACTTTTTTCTAATGGACGTTCCTTCGACATGCGGATTGGGGAAAGGGAGGTCATATACAGTGGAAGAATGGTTACAGGAATCGGAAGTGGAACCCTACTTCAACTGGTCGGATCGGTTCTTTGAAATCATCATGAAGATGGATCACCAGAAATACCGTTCTTTGGAAGATAGAATTAAAAATGCTTTGGGACTTTTGATGTTTGACTTTGATACTTTTATTGAAAAGCTAGTTGATTCTAAAATGATTAAGAAGCCTGTAGATGATGACAGGATAATGTCTGTCGTATTAGATGCTGTGAAGGTTCTAATTGAGCAAATTGGGGAAAATAATTAGTCCTGATGAAACAAAACTTGAAGGAGATGTATATACATCTCCTTTTATATTTCTCTTTTTAGAAAATTCACATCAGTCAGTGACTTTTTTGAAGTTTCACAAATGCCTTAAGAGGAATACGTTGAAGATTTTCGGTTTGTTTTTTATTCAAGATGCATTCTTTCTCTTTGTCCTGCAAGGACTTAGATGAGGTTACATAGGGTCAAGTGGAAAAGCTTAATAAAATTAATTTTTTCGTTGATATTTAATTTGGCATGTTTATATTGATATACAGTATAAAGAAATCATTAAAGACATCTTGTTTAGGGCAAGTGAACAGTTACATGATAGTTTGAGGGCTAAACCGCTTTTTTGAAAGAGATATATAATTTATGAAAGGAGGCAGATATGAAAAGATTGATAGTAGCAGTCTCTGTCTGCAGTCTGCTTATTGCAGTCGGAACCTCATGCAAAAAGAAAACAGAGCAGAAACCACCCCAAGAGCAGATCGAGGCACCCGCCCCAGAACCGGAAAAAATTGCTAAGCTGGATTCTATTTCGGTCGTTGATTTAATTGGCGAAACCGGGTCTTCCTGGCATTGGGGATCCGGGTGGCTCGATCTTGCCACACCCACTGACTTTATGAAGGGTGACCGACTCCGGCTCAAAATCGGAGGAACAGCAACCAAGATCTTGGTACGGCTGCTTCCGAAGGGGATATCCCCCGATTTGCCCCAGGGGATCATCGGCGGCGTGATCACCGTCCCAGAGAGCCGAATCGTCGAAGTCTCCCTCGACACCGACCATAAAGAAATCATCCAAATCTCAGTGCACGGCGGGCCGAATCCGTGGGGCATGTATCCGCTCGGCGGCAGCAACGGGCCAGCAACCCTCGCGGCCGCAGAACTCTGCCGACATAACAGGTGAGGAGCCAGATGTGAGGAGGGTGTTCTGATGGCAATAGAAACGTTCCTTGCGATCGCCAGCTTTGCGATCTCCGTTAGTGGCCTCATTTTGGCCTTGTTATTTGAGAACCGCCGGAAGAAGGTTGCGCTAGTAGTCGTGGTGATCGCTCTCCTTTTTGCTACGACCGGAGCCACGGTGTATCAGCATTATCAACACAACCAACTGATCAGTCGAGTAGAAAAAGAGATTATCGCGAAGCTGAATGGTAATACGTGGACATTCGAGCGACTCTACCAAGAACTCCTTTGCCCCTCTTTCCCGGTCGTCAACGAAGCGCTGTTTCACGCAGTCGAGAAGGGAGTGATCAGAGATCGCATAATTGAGGTTCGTGTCACTGATGTCTCGATGCAGCCAGTGAGAGTTTACTATGTGGAGTCACCACAATAGCTGCGTTAGCCACCGCCTAACTTTTGCTCGAGCGGACTATGGGGGCATTTGAACGTCTGTGCTTTTCTCAACATTCGTCTTGCCCCTGCACCCGTTCAGCATCGCGTTAGGGTTTTTGATAAGTTAGCCATTAGCCGAAATGATCAGGAAAAAGAAATAAACAATGCAAGGAGACATATACCATGAAACTACGACTCTTTTTCATTCTTGCCTTAGTGGTCCTATCACTTGGAGTTTCTAACGTGGTGGGGGCAAGCCCAATCATAGAATTCACCTTCATACCACCATACGGGAGCACGCTCGATCTAGAAGGACGGGTAAGAGAAGTAAACCCAGCGGATCATAAAGTAGCTGTGTATATTTTTGTGGAAGGAGCTGGATGGTGGACCAAGCCATATTTTGCCCAACCACTAACTCCTATCCAAAATGACTCTACTTGGATATGCGACATTACCACCGGTGGGAGCGATATCTATGCGACAAAAATTCGCGCTTTCCTTTTGCCTAACGGTGTTGACCCACCACTCGTTGGTGGCCAAGCTACCTTGCCGGCGTCACTTGATACAATCTCAGTGGCTAATGTTTATACCATACGAACTCCCAAAACGATCTCTTTTTCCGGGTATGAATGGTGGGTTAAAGCTAGTGTGGGACGGGTAGGTCCGGGTCCCAACTATTTCTCGGACAGCACAGAAAACGTCTGGGTGGATGGGCAAGGGTGGTTACATTTAAAGATTACACAAAGAAATGGAGAATGGTATTGCCCAGAGGTCATCTCCAAGAATTCCTTTGGTTATGGTAAGTATGTTTTCTACGTTACCAGGAGGATCGGCCAACTTGACCGGAATGTGGTGCTGGGATTGTTCACGTGGGATGACTCACCTGAGGAATCTCACCGCGAAATTGACATTGAGTTTTCGCGTTGGGGAGTACAGACGGATACTAATGCACAGTATGTTGTACAACCGTGGGATCAAGCTGGAAACAGGCATCGGTGGATGATGCCTGAACTGTCTGATTCTTCTACTCATAGCTTTCAGTGGAAACCCGATAGCATTTACTTCCTTAGTGTGAAAGGACGTCAATCTGTTCCTCCGTTCGACTCTATTATTCACTCCTGGCATTACACAGGATCAAGCGTTCCTACTCATGGAAATGAAAATGCCAGAATCAACCTGTGGCTTTTTAATGGCAATCCTCCTGCAGATACGACTGAAGTTGAAGTAATCATTACGAAGTTTGAATATTATCTCGTTACTTCGGTAGATGATCAATCTGAAGGGTCAGCAATGAATGTCCCTTCAAGCTATGTACTTTATCAGAACTATCCGAATCCGTTCAACCCGACAACAAAGATTCGCTTTACTTTGCCGAAGTCGAGCTACGTAACACTGAGCGTTTACAGTCTTCTCGGGCAAGAAATCGAGACACTTGTGAGCGGAAAGTATGCTGCCGGTGAATATGAAGTTGAGTGGAAAGCAAAAAGTTATGCAAGTGGTGTGTACTTGTGTCGCTTGCAAGCTGGCGAGGTTGTCGAAACAAAGAAAGTCGTCTTACTCAAATAGAAAGGCCACTTCGGCTGACAACAGCGTAAAAGATTGGTCCCGCGAACAGAGTGGCGGGCTCACTCAAATTTATCGCGTTGATGGGTCAGTGCGTTCTTAATATGCAATGCCACAGACTCCTTTTTGCGCAAGAATGTTGTACTCCCCAGTTCAATCCACATTATTTGACTTTTATGCATTTTTCAAGGCAAACGTATACTCGCCTCCTTTGCTCTATCGGCTTTGGACATTGACTTTCCCGCGTGGGGTTCGATTATGTTCCAGTTGCCTAAAAAGGCAATTTTTTCACTCTTCTCAACTTTCTGACTGCTAGTATGCTGAAGTTGTATGCCACTCTCTCAAAAAGCTATTGATGAGCTCAAAGTAATTCATAAGAATGTTACCGGCGAGGAGCTTTCCGATAACGATGCTTTGGAGATGGGCATCAATCTTCTGAATTTATTTTCAGCTATCTATAGGCCAATACCTAAAAGATTCCTAAGCCAAGATGAGGACAAACAAGCTAATCTTCCAATTTGACTGATTGGCCTATTTGTCATAGGATCCTCAGTATCATCTCACTTAATAATTAATCTTTCAAAATTCTATGCCAGCTTACGTTATCTATGCCCGTAAATCCTCAGAGTCCGAGGAGCAACAAATACTCTCCATTGAATCACAAATTAAGGAGCTGGAAATCTTGGTTCAGAAACA
>Ga0315296_10000582_pt1 | contig 33308 bp, 31 predicted proteins | sample YL17G14_18_MG_FD_203921 | JGI IMG/M metagenome (GOLD analysis project Ga0315296, IMG submission 203921) | Sediment microbial communities from Yellowstone Lake, YNP, Wyoming, USA - YL17G14_18 | ecosystem: Environmental > Aquatic > Freshwater > Lake > Sediment | place: USA: Wyoming | collected... | reverse complement strand
TGTAGTGCTTCAGTCGTTTTCGGACAAATCGATGGTGCTAAAATGATACAACCCTCCCCCGATTTTTGTCAAGTCATCCCATCTGTTCACCTCCCTCCGTCTGGCGGCTGCTTCTCCCAGTTTCCTCTTCCGCTCAGCCAGTAGTGCCTCTGGGTTACCCCTATAGTAGTCGACCGGGCGGAGATACTTTAGAGCAGAATGCAACCGCTCCTCGTTGTAATACCTAACCCAGTCCCCCAAAAGCTCTCGAGCGTGATAGAGGCCTTCCATCTCTGAGTCGCCAAGGGCCTCCTCACGCACGCTGCGATGGTAGCGCTCTATCCTGCCATTGGATTCAGGATGCCTCACCCTGATGGGAATCTCCTCTAGCTCAAAATGGCGTATGACCTCCTGCCACTCCTTAGCGACAAATTGAGAGCCATTATCCCTGACAATCCTGGGTTTCTTTCCAGATACTTGCTCCAGGGCTATGGCCATTATCTCGGCTATCTCTTGAGCCCGCATGGATAAAGCCAACTCCCAGTGGACGATGTAGCGGCTGTAGGAATCGAGTACGGTCACCAGAAAATACCAGCGTCCTTTCACCCAGAGGTACATCAGGTCAACATGCCATACCTCATCCGGGTAGGTTGCCTCGGGGGAACTCGTCTGCCCTGACCTGGCTCTGGCCTCTTCCAGCGGTAGAGAAGGTCATGTCTATCCAGGATTCTGTAGACCGTAGATGGCACCAGATAGACCACGTCTTCATCTACCATCATCCAGGCAAGCCGGCGATATCCCTCCCTGGGATGGGCTGTGGCGTAAGCCACAGCTGCTTCTATCTCCTCGGGCAGCGCGGCCAGAGGAGACCGGGGCACAACCACTCGGTCCACCAGGCTACCCTTCTTTTCCCTCTCCAGCCAGTCGTAGTAGACGGAGCGGGTTAGCCCCACTTTAGCCAGCACCCAGCTCAAGGGTTGGTCACTCTGCTCCTGAGCCCTTTCCACCGTAGCCAACAAGACCCTTTTCTCCTCCTCGGAGTAGCGCCGATGTGGTCTCAAACCAAGACCCCCTTTTTCAGGGTCAGGTTTTCAGCAATAAGTTCAGCAACCACGGTACGCAAACGGCTTACCTTTGTCAAGAGCCACTCCTCGCGCTTACTGTTCTTGGTCTTCCTTGTGCCATTGCGCAGCACTTCTAAAGCTCCCTGCCTGGCAAGCCTTTCCCAGCGATAAAACTGGGCATGGTCAACCTGATGGCGCCGACATACCTCACTTACCGTAGCCCCCGATTGCCTCCCCTCCACCACCACCCTTAGCTTCTCTTCAGCACTCATTCGTCTACCCTGATTTCTTTCCATGTCGTTACCCCTCCTGGCTTGGTTTTATTATACCTTCCCCGGGAGGAGGTGTCGCATTTTCGCCCAAAGCTGACTGTCCGACTTCCATTGAAGCACAACAAATCTACCTTACTCTCTGATGATTTCCATCGTCCTAACGCTTACATTAAGACATATTGACAAACAATTGTGGCCTGTGATATAGTGTGTTCTATTTTAAGAATCCAGAAATACCGATGGTAACTATGCAATAAAGCATCTGTACAGGTGGCAAGAAGGTGAAGTTAGGTTTTATACAACCTGTTCCATTTTCAGAGGTAGATAAGTCTGCTGAGAATATATTCAAGGAAAACTTCAAAACCATGGCCAGAGAGGGGACCGAAGTTGATGTTTTATGGCTCAAAACTGGCTATTCGGAGCCGACATATATTTGGACGGAAACCTATAATGCAGTGGAAGGGGTAAAGGCGTGTTACAGGGCTTGGAAAATGGGTTATGACGGCGTCGTTATTGGATGCACTCAAGACCCAGGGTTAATTGAGGCTCGCTCTATAGTGGATCTTCCGGTAACTGGAGTTACTGAGTCAGCTATAATGATTGTTTCTTCATTGGGGAGCAAATTCTCGTTCGTTTGCCTCTTGCCCTCAGAAGCAGCCTCAATAGCCGATAGAATCAGGAGATATGGCTTAACCAGCCGACTGGCTAGTATTAGATATACCGAACTTAGCTCTGTAGAAGCAAAGGGACTGTATGCCGACCCAGCAAAACTGGTAAGCAAGTTTATTGAGGTAGCAACCAAAGCAGTGAGGGAGGACAAAGCCGAGGTCATAATTGCTGGCTGCACTATTCTAAGCTCTATTCTCACCTATCAAAAGGTGCACGATGTAGATGGCGTGCCTTTGATAGACCCGGTATGGGCTGGCATAAAGATGGCAGAGGTGCTAGTGGACTTGAAAAAGGCTTACGGGGTCGGGGTTTGCCGAAAAAGTATATACGCAGCTCCTTCTGGCTGGGAAAAGGAAATGCCGATAGCGCCTTAGACCAGTGAAAAATGTCAATATCCAATTTGGAGAGGAGGTGAAAGAGAGACTAAATTTGAAACAAAGTAACTGCACTTGCACTAAAAACTCAAAGGAGGTTTATAGATGAAACACAGAATGTATTTAGTCTTAGCCATGCTTGTATTGCTAGCTCTGGTGGGCTCCATATTCAGCATAGACTGTGCGGCGCCAGCTCCAAAGGAACCAATAAAAATTGGGGTCATTTTGGGGCTAACTGGATATATGGCTGATGCCGACTCATACTCTAAGAAAGCCGTCGACCTTTACGCGGAAACGATGAACCCAGAGATTAACGGCAGGCCGGTACAATTCATAATTGAGGATGATGCCACTGACCCATCTCAGTCAATGGACAAGGCGAGAAAGTTGATTGATGTTGATAAGGTATGCATGACTATCGGACCCACAGATTCAGGCTGTGCTACGGCAGATTTAGGGTATAATGACAGGATGGAAGTACCCAACTTAGCCATTAGCTGTCATTCAGCGCCAATACCAAGGACCTATAAGTGGGTGTGGTTGCCTCGGGGTATAGACCGCGCCTGTACCTATGCCATGGGTGTCTTTATGTATGAGGTAGACGGTATTAGGACAGCTGTAGGAATGTATCCCGACTTTGTATGTGGGCATGACACTGCCGACGGCTTCAGAGAGGGCTTTGAAAGTAGAGGTGGGAAGGTCGTACAAGAGCAATTCTTCCCACCAGACGTAAAGGACTTTGCTCCTTATATTGCCAAGATAGAGAAAGCCGATGCTTTGGTAGGCATGTTTAGCGCTGTTGGTGCGTACACACAAATCGAGGAATTCGGGATCAAGATACCCAAATACATTTATTTCTCGGTGCTAGAGGCTCCCGCGATTCAACAGGAGGTAGATATTGGTTATGGCTGGAACGTGGTGACCCCTTGGAGCTATGCCGTTGATGCCCCCGGAACTAAGGAGTTTGTCGCTGCCTACGAGAAGAAATACGGCGAGAAACCTTATGAAGAGGCTGGCGATATGTGGAGTGACATCCAGATAGCTATGGATGTGCTAAAAAGAACTGGCGGGGATACCTCATCTGATAAACTAGAAAAAGCCCTCAATGAAACTAACCTCGTCACTGTTACCGGTCTTATAAGCTTTGGGCTCGATCACATAGCGGCTAACCACTTCTACGCCTTTAGATTCGAGAAGGTTGGCGGTGTCTGGGAGCATAAGATTGTCGGAGAGTATGAGGTTAAAGTCACCGGCCACAAGGGTGAAACCTATGCACTGGAAGCAGTCCGAATCAAGTAGAAAAGTGCCTTAGAAAGGTTCTAGATAGGGATAAAGTAGGTTAAGCTTTCAAAAACCTTTATTTAAGTAAGGCAAAGGGAGGTGGTATTTTTTGCAAGGAAGCTTTAATATTAAAATTAGAAATGTTTGAGCTTTATTGATGGACCAATTTGCAGTCGGACTGGCAATCGGGGTTTCCTATGCTATGGTATTGTTCCTTATTGCCGCCGGGCTTTCAATGACCTGGGGGCTCATGGGAATAATTAATTTATCCCACGGAACAGTATTCATGGTCGGAGGCTATGTCAGCTTAACAGTAGCCGAACTAACGGACAACTTCATATTAGGTCTTTTAGCTGGCACAGTAGCGGCGGGAATAGTTGGTTTAATAATAGAGCGGACAACCATATCCCGCCTGTACAAACAGTTTCTTGACCAGATACTGGTAACCTACGGGTTTGTTTACATTATTAGCAATGCGACCCTATGGGTTTGGGGTCCTCATGCTAAACCACCGTATGTGCCTGAGCTTCTGTCTGGTGCTATATCCATCGGGCATCTGGACTTCCCTGTCCATCGTCTTGCCATCATTGTTAGCGGGCTCCTGCTAGCCGGAGCTTTATGGTGGTTACAAGAAAGGACTAAGTTTGGTGCCATCGTTCGAGCAGGAATGGATGACGCCGAAATGACTGGTGGTTTAGGCATAAACCTTAGACCCGTTATTATTATTGCCTTTTTCTTTGGCTCGATGGTAGCTGGGTTCGGGGGTGCTATTGGATTACCAGTGCTAGGGGGAGTATATACCTGGCTAGGCATAGATATACTGTGGGTAGCAATTATTGTATGCATTGTTGGGGGAATGGGGTCTATACAAGGGGCTTTAGGTGGTGCCCTGATAATAGGTATCATTGATACCTTCGGGAAGATGTACTTCCCTCAACTTGCCATGTTTACCTCTTATCTAGTCGCGATAGTCATTTTACTGGTTAGACCTCGTGGGCTTTTCGGTAGGAAAGTTTAGAACGAAAAGGGAAAAGGAATTGCAATGCTGACTAAAGAGCGCTTATTTCGTTTTGCTCCCTATATTGTTATTGCATTATTCCTAGTACTTTGGCCTCCTTTCGCAGGCTCGGCTCTTGTAGGCTTACTCACTAAAATTATTATCTTCGGGTTACTAGCCATGACCTTGGATTTCGTTAACGGCTTTTGCGGACTTTGGTCCTTTTGCCAGGGAGCTTTATTCGGAGTAGCTGCTTATACTACCGGTATTCTGATAAACAAGTTTGACGTCTCAAGTTTTTGGATAACGGCACCAACTGCTGTCTTGATGTCAGTACTTGTTGCCTGCCTCTTTGGTTTTGTAGCACTACGAGTTTCTGCTTTATACTTCCTGGTAATCACCTTTGCCCTGGGACAACTAGTTTATAGCACTGCCCTAAAATGGACACCAATAACCGGAGGCAGTAATGGTCTAGGAGGTATACCTTATCCTGATTTCGGTTTTCCTATCTCGTGGTCATATATTAGTTATTACTATCTTGTATTGGTAATTTGCGTTATCTGCTTCCTATTGTTATATCGGATTATAAAATCTCCCTTCGGACTTAGCATACAGGGTATTCGAGAAAACGAAATTCGAATGCGTCTGCTGGGCTACAATACTTGGATGCTTAAATATATCTCCTTTATTATCGGTGGGTTATTTGCCGGGGTAGCCGGGATATTGTACATACACTATAATGCCGCTATTGCCCCTACTCAAGTCGGTGTAGCTACCAGCGGTTTAGTGTGGTTTATTATAATCATCGGTGGTGCCGGGACACTATGGGGAGCTCTTCTCGGCAGCGCAATAGTAGCTCTTTTACAATACTACATAAGCATTTTTACACCCGAACGCTGGCCCATTGTTTTTGGTGCCTGTTTTGTGTTAGCGGTTATGTTTCTTCGCGGCGGGATTTTCCCCCGCCTACGTAATCTATGGGCGAAAGTGAGTCAGCCATGAGTGTATTAAAAGTTGAAAACTTATCCCAAAGCTTTGGTGGGCTAAAGGTATTACAAGGCGTTTCTTTTAGCTTAGAAGCTGGAGAGAAGGTCGGGCTTATTGGCCCTAACGGAGCCGGAAAAACCACCCTGCTTAATGTATTGTGTGGACTCACACCGCCAATAGCCGGTCAAATATATCTTGATGGTCATGAAGTTACTCACCTGTCCCCTGATAGGCGTGTTGCTCTTGGTCTGGGACGCTCTTTTCAAATAAATACCCTTTTCCTCAACATTAGCCTGCTTGACAACGTCTTGCTGGCGGTTCACGGAACCAAGGGCACTCGTTTCCAGATGCTTCGGTCAATCGCTGCCTATAGGGATATTCATGCTGAGGCTCAGGAACTGCTAGAGAAAGTGGGCTTGTGGGAAAAGAGGGGTTTTCGTATCACCGATTTGGCTTATGGGCAGCAGCGCCAAGTAGAAATCCTTTTGGCTTTAGCCTCTAAACCAAAGCTACTGTTGCTGGATGAACCTAGTTCCGGACTAAGCAGCGGCGAAACTGCTCAGCTAATCGATATCATCCGAAACCTGCCTAAGGAGGTTACACTCTTTTTCGCTGCCCATGACATGGACCTGGTATTTGCCCTGGCTGACCGAGTTGTTGTGCTTTATTATGGGCAAATTATAGCTCAAGGAACCCCCGAAGAAATACGAACTAACCCCAAGGTAAGGGAAATATATTTAGGAACTGGGGGTAGAAATGCTTGAGTTAAATAATGTGCATACTTATTATGGGGAAAGCCACATTCTTAACGGTATTTCACTAGAGGTTAAAGAGGGTTCGGTAGTAGCACTTCTAGGCCGTAACGGGATGGGTAAAACGACTACAGTTCGTTCCATCATTAGTTTCACCCCTCCACGCAGTGGGTCAATACACTTCAAAGGAAAAGAGATAACTGGTCTCCCGTCCTATCAAATTTGCCAGATGGGTCTAGCTTTGGTTCCACAGGGACGACGCATTTTCCCGTCGCTGAGCGTAAAGGAAAATCTCACTATAGGGGCACGACCAAGCAAGAGGAATGGCGGCTGGACTTTAGAAAGAGCATACTCCTCTTTCCCAATCCTAAAGGAACGAGCTAACCAGCCCGGTAATCTCCTCAGCGGCGGTGAACAGCAGATGCTGACTATTGCTCGGGCTTTACTAACCAACCCCGATTTCCTTCTAATGGATGAGCCATCCGAGGGGCTTGCCCCCTTGATTGTTGAGCAGATAGGCGATATAATTACCCAGCTTAAGCGTGATGGTCTTTCCATTCTTCTAGTAGAACAGAACCTGCCTATGGCTTCAAGAGTAAGTGATTTCGTTTACGTCCTAAGTAAGGGTGAGGTAGTATATCAATCCACGCCCGAAGAATTAAGTAAAAACGAGGAAATTCAAGGTAAATATCTTGCGGTAGAAAAGCAGACGTAAGATACTATAAGCGGGACAATCCAAATTGAGGTGATTTGATAAATAGGGATTACCGGGTGATATGGATTACATCGAAAACAATGGTTATGGTGATATGTGCATCACTTTCTCGGGCTACCTTGGATAGGGTCAGCTGTATGCTGCCTCACACATCTAACTGCACGTGGAGATTAGGTAACAAAAGCTTGGAATGTTACCTAGCGTCACAAAAGGGCAGGTTGTATAGTCTTGGGGGCACGCCTAGCTGCCTCTGAGCAAGTCAACCTTCCTAACGTAGCTCCAAAGTTAGCCTTTTCGCTGACTTCTTGACTCCTAACTCTGAAGGTCACATAATTCAGCCAGAAAGGAGGCAAGCGGTTGGTTATGAAATAGCCTTAGATGTAGGTAAGATAGCTCAGGCTCTCAGCAAGGTGCGAGGAAGCAGTCAAACCTCTTAAGTGGCTGACACCTTATATCAGGATTCGAAGTAAGGCTGGATATTCCCATAAGGACATACTATGGTGAGGTACTCCGACAACCAAAACACCATCTCAGCCCTACCCTATCGCTCATCTATGATAAGCTTCTTGGCTCTTGTTAAACGTATCAATGTCCCTTGGCTCACCAATTCTACCTGTGGTAAAGCCAGCATATTAGCTTCTACATTCTTTCTGATTAATGGGTGGCTTAATACTACATCATTTATCGCCTTACGGATATCCTCACTTTGTCTGGTAACCTCTGCCTTAAGAAGGAGGATATCCCTGTCCCCCTCTTTGCAAAAAGTCAACTGATAGTCAATGACCTCCGGGATACTAAAAATAAGTTCATCAAACATTGCCGGGTATATTTCATCCTCTTCGCCTATTTTCAATGTCGCTTCCAACCTCTTAGTTACTCTGGCTATCTTTTTCAGGGTAGATGCTCCACACTCACAAGGACTACTGATTAACTTGGATATATCATGTGTTCGATATCTAATCAGGGGCATTGCCTCCCTAGTTAAAGTGGTAAAGACTAGCTCTCCTTCCTCATCATTACCTAACATGGCGCCAGTTTCAGGGTCTATCACCTCTAATAGTAGGTCAGCTTCGTTAAAGTGGAAGCCGTTATGGGCATGACACTCAACAGCAACACCTAGCCCCATCTCGGTCAGCCCATAGTGTGCGTGAACATCGCAGTTCCAGGCATCCCGTAGTTGCTTCCTCATAGACTCAGATAGGTATTCAGAGGTGACAAATAAGGCCTTAACGCCTTTTCTTTTTAAATCGTGATTGTGCCGAGTTTCTTGGGTAACCCGATATATACGGGGTACCGAGGCGAACAAGGCAGTTGAATGAGCCCCATCTATTATCCTCAGCTGCTCCTCGGAACTCGGAGTAGTGCCGGAAATTACTGGCAAGCCACCCATTTTCCTTACCCCCTTGGCTAGCAAATCAGCCTGGTCATTTGGTCTGCTGCTTGGAAGCATTATCTGGACTACATCACCTTCGGCAGCAACCGACCTCATGCCTACTCCCATGAAATCGGTCATCACCTCAAGATCTCCCTCAGTGAAGAATATCCTTTTTTGAGGACCTGTCGTGCCCGAAGATGTGAATGTAATTATTTGGGTAATATCACCGAGCGAGACACAGGCAAATTGATAGGGATATTGTGCTAGGTCGGCAGGATTAGTGAAGGGAATCTTGGTTATATCATCTAAGGACCTTATGTCGTCAACTTTTATTCCACTTTTATTAAATAAGTTGCGGTAGAAAGTACTATTCCCATAAACATAGTAGAGTATCTTTCTGAGTGTGAAAAGTTGATAGTAGTCTATATCAGCTCTCGTTACCTGGTCGATGCTTTCTTTGCCTACAAATTGCCGATATTCGGGGTCTTCTCGCATTTTTTGCCTGATTATGTTGTGAAGCCACTGTTCTAGAAAAATGGTTTCCAAGTCGCTCTCCCGGCCTCATTTATTTTCATTTTAAGGCTCCTGCTCCAGCGAGCTAGTGTAGAGCCGTTCCCCACTGGTACTGGTCAGGTAATAAGCGCAGAAGGGTATTATCCGTCTATCTGGGGTAACCACATGACCACAGCATCCGCGTAGCCTATCCAGATCCAAACTCCAAACATCCTGAAAGGGCATGCAGGTGATGGTCAGGTTATAGCTTAGTAATCGGTCATAGAAGTCATTTTCTGCGCTAGACTGGCAGCAGCTTTCGTTGAATTGCCAATGACGACTCATGAAGCAGCGTGAAATTTCTTCAGGAGGTGGCTCAGTGCGTGAACCCCAGCCGCTAACCCTCCCCCGAGCCAGGTTGCTAATGCCTTCTAGTTTTCCCTCCCTGGTCAATATGAAAAAGCTAGAAAACGAGCAGTGTGAGTCTTGGGCATGTCGGGGAAGAAAATCCTCCCGCTTGAGTTCACCATCAGTCTGACATTCGAGGGCATCAATTACATCGGGGATTGTTATCCTGTCTTCATCGCTGGGTGGGTGAGGGTAACGGCCCATATGGCTTATGGGTTGGAAGTGGACACCCTTAACTAGAGGTATCCAGCGCTTGGCGAATTGAATGATGTCTCCTAGTTGATGGTCGTTAGCACCGGGGACAATGGTAGGTACTAGGATAACCCCCATTTTTTCCCGGGCACAGTTATCTAGTGCTCGCCTTTTGATATCAAAGAGATTTTGACCCCGGATATGGCGATAGACATCATCGCTTATCCCGTCAAACTGGAGGTAGAGGGCGCTGGCGCCGGCTTCCTTGAGACGCCTTAAGTAGTCTGGTTCTCGAGCTATCCTAACGCCGTTGGTATTAATCAGGATATGATTGAATCCAATCTCCTGTCCCAGGGCAACAATTTGGGACAAGTCATCACGCAGTGTTGGCTCACCGCCACTAAGTTGGATGGTGCAGACGCCTACTCCCTCCATAATAGCTTCATACATGCCCCGGATGACATCAATATCCAGTTCATGTTTTCGGTTCTTGCCAGTGCTAGCAAAACAGACTGGACATTTAAGGTTGCAATTCAGGGTAAGTTCCAGCACCATAGTGCAAGCCCGTGTCCAGTGCTCTGGGCAGAGACCACAATCGTAAGGGCAGCCTTTGTCTACAGTGGTAAAGCTGTGAAGCGGACCCGAACCCTTCTCACTATCTTTAGTCCAGTCTAGATAGTGCTTGCTATCTTGCCGCCAGATAAGAACTTTATATTCGCCGTGCTCCAGACAGGTCTTCTCTAAATAGACCTTCCCGCTATCCGCCACCCTCTTTGCTGGGATTTTCCTCAGGCATACTGGGCAAAGACTTTCTGTCTCTGCTAGTAATTCTCTCATCCTTACTTAACCCCTTTACTTGGATAGCCATGCTTTCATATCTTAGTAACCGCTAGCAAGGCATAGCCTGGCCTCCCGAGTCTGAGAAACTCATAGTAAGACTCAATAATAGTACCAGAATCCCCTGTCTTCTTTAGACAGCGTGGCTCTGCTAGCAAGCCTCCCAAGAAATTATCTATAGAGCCAAAGGTAATGCCCAGCTGATAGGCTATTTCCCTTAATTCGTGTGAATAGTCTTCCAGATAAGGGGATTGGAATCCAATTCGTTTAAAGAGACTAATATACTCCTCAGCACGCCAAGCTCCAGCAAGGCAACAGGCGAAGGTGATCTGGCCCCTTAGCTCGTCGCTTACCTCTCCTCTGAGGATGATATCAGTCATTACTAACTTCCCGCCCGATTTCAGGACGCGCCTAACGCTTCTGGCGGCAACCTCTTTATTGGGGAGAAGAGAGAAAGAGCATTCGGATATTACTGCATCGAAAGAGCTGTCGCGGAAGGGTAAACTCTCTGCATCACCCAGTAAGAAGCTTACCTTGTCAGCTAACTTTCCATCATTGTCAGCTCTGCTTCGACAGAAGGAAATCATTTTGCTGGATAAGTCAATGCCTATGACATTGCAATTATATTCTCGAGCTAGGAAAAGGGCAGTCGTACCCTTCCCACAGGCAATATCTAAAACAGTATGATTTTGACCAATGCCAGCGACCTCAGCTACTCTTGCTGTAAGCTCTAATCCACCGGGTCTCAGGGTATCCCCCAACAACTGGTCAAAAACACCTGATTCGTATAGTCTGGCGGTAAACGCTTTTGCATCCTCAGCCACTATATTACCAGCCCTCCAATTTCGCAAGTTAATGTAGTTCGCTAAAAAAGACGAATGTTAGTGTTCACGTATAGTTACTTCTTTTCCATTATCTTCTCTGCTCTATATCACCCTTTCTTTTCCATCATCTCCTCTGCTCTATTCACCCTTCTTACTACTGTGTCTTCTAGCAAATAAGGCTTGCGGCATTTGGGGCATCTTATCCCCCCAATGGGGCTCTTTCTTCTCAGGTAAAACATCCATATAGTGTCGTCAACCATTTCCTCTTTGCATTTAAAACAATACCATTTCCCCATTTCGTTACTCCTGTATTTCAGCCCTGTGGGCATATGCTGAGCGGACTATGTAGTTTCCTTCTCCGATGGAATATTCCACGTAGAAGGTCGCTTGCCCTATTCTTAGTTTGGCAAGATACCTGTTTTCATCCGGTTGGTATAGCTTATCACCCTCAGTCTCGGCATGGTGTATCACCTGCTTCACGTCGTCCTCTAATATATGCCTGTCCCCCAGTAACTTCTTTACCTCATCGCCTACCTGCAACTTTATCTCTTCCCAAGACATGTTAACACCTCCTTAGACCCTGTGCTTCCTTTCCCTAGGTAACCTGTTGCCCAATATTAGACTTTTATCAAAAGTGAGTCCTATCTTTGAAATACCGTCTTATTGACAAAGATTCTGACACTACCTATAAATTCATTCTCATCTCTTACTATGCAGAAGGCACAATTCAACCCTCTACTATCTTCTCTGCATCTCTAGGCACATAACATCACAGCAAATATCCCCGGACAAAGCTTTCTGTGCAACCCATAGAGGTTACAAGAGTATAGAGTAACTAGGTTTTCCCTAGGATAGCACAGTGAAAAAACTTAGGCAAGTTCCAAATCTGCTTAAGGGCTTACAGGATGGGAGCACTCCTGAGTGGTTTGACACAAATAAGGCTTTGGTGTTAACTTAGTAATGGAGCCTGATTGTTTCCTTTAACGCAATAACGATATTCTTTAGTAAAAGTACTGGACACGCAATTAAAGCAATAGTCGGTGTAGCTAGCAGTCATCGAAATGTGGTTGGGACTACAACACCTGGACTTTTGTGGAGCAGTGGTAGGATATACTAGCTAAGCCTTTTATTGAGATTAATCTTCACCAGGTAATCGGGTTACCGAGGGTCCGATTACCAGCGTAAACGTCTGTTAAGACTAAGTGAGTGTCCATAAAATAGGTTTGAAAAGATTTGTATCAAAAAACGTCTCAGCTTCTAGAGAACAGCACTCTGGCCAATCTATCGAGCCTAAAATATGAAGGAATAAAGACTTTACGACTTTTTCACAACACTAAAGTATTGTTCAGCAGGAAGTAACCGTGCGAAAAACTGTCTACCTGGGTACCAACCAGCCAGTAGTCGGAGCAGTAATGGTGGTCGGTGGTGGTATTGGCGGCATACAGGCAGCTCTGGACTTAGCTGAGTCAGGGTACTACGTCTATTTAATCGAAAAATCTCCGGCTATTGGTGGGGTAATGGCTCAACTGGACAAAACCTTCCCCACCAATGATTGTTCCATGTGCATCCTTTCCCCAAAGCTGGTAGAGTGTGGCCGGCATCGGAATATTGAGACCGTAACATGCGCCGATGTTTTAGATGTCAAGGGAGAACCTGGCAATTTCCGGGTTGTGATAAGGAAGCGGCCGAGATATGTCGATATTACTAAATGCACTGGCTGTGGCGATTGCGCTGAGGCATGCCCAGTAGAAATACTTAGTGAATTTGATCAAGGTCTAACCCGGAGAAAGGCAATATTCAGGCCATTTGCTCAGGCCTTCCCCAGTGCTTTCACTATCGATAAAAAGGAAAGGCCTCCTTGTGGAATCGCCTGTCCGGCAGGAGTAAACGTGCAGGGCTACATTGCCCTGCTCGCTAAGGGCAAGTACCAAGAGGCACTAGCCTTAATCAAAGAGAATGTTCCTTTACCCGGTGTCATCGGACGAATCTGCACTCATCCCTGTGAGACAGAGTGTAATAGAGGTCTTGCTGACGAGCCTGTTTCAATCTGTGCTCTCAAGCGATTCGTGGCTGACCATGTAAAAGATGAGCAGCCACCCCCTCAACTAGAAGCCAAAGAAAAGGTGGCTATCGTTGGCTCAGGACCAGCGGGGCTATCCTGTGCTTATTACCTAGCCAAGCAAGGCTACCAGGTAACAATCTTTGAGACATTACCTGTGGTTGGGGGTATGTTATATGTAGGTATTCCTGAATACCGCCTGCCCAGGAAAGTACTGGAGGCGGAGATTGAGTCTATTAGGCGCTTGGAAGTAGAGATCAAAACCAATACTCCTGTCGGCAAGGATTTAACCCTTGAGGACATCTTCCGCCAAGGGTATAAGGCGATATTCGTTAGCGTAGGTGCTCACAAAAGCCAAAGGTTAGGCATTGCTGGTGAAGATTCAAAGGGTGTCCTTCATGGAGTTACTTTCCTGCGGGATCTTAACTTAGGTAAGACGATAAGGATTGGCAAACGGGTTGCTGTAATTGGGGGAGGTAATGTAGCTATAGATACTGCACGGTGCGCAGTTCGCTTAGGTGCAGAGGTAGTCATTCTTTACCGAAGATCAAGGGCAGAGATGCCAGCGAGCGACGGGGAAATTGAGGCGGCTGAGGCTGAAGGAGTCAAGATGGAATATCTGGTTGCCCCTACAGAAATCCTCTCTCAGAATGGGAAGGTAGCTGGTGTACGGTGTATCCGTATGGAGTTAGGAGAACCTGATGCTTCCGGGAGAAGACAACCAATCCCCATCAAAGGCTCTGAGTTTGAAATAGATGTTGACACAGTAATACCAGCCATAGGACAAAGTCCAGACCTATCTTTCCTAACTAAGGATAGTGGAATAGAAACTAATGAGTCGGGGAATTTGGTAGTTGACCCCATGACTTTAGCCACAACCAGACAGGGTGTCTTCTCCGGCGGGGATGTCCGAACCGGACCAGCTACTGCGATTGAAGCAATAGCCGACGGCAAGAAAGCAGCGTTATCCATTGGTAAATACCTTAAGGGTGAAGAGCTTAAGGAAAGCATAATAGTAGGAAAGGAGATACCTGTCAAGACAAGCGAGATTCCCACGCCAAAAGCGAAAAAGGCACGAGAAAAGATGCCTACCTTACCTCTGGAGCAGCGGCTTGGTGGTTTTGGGGAAGTGGAATTGGGTTTTACCGAGGAGATGGCAATCCGAGAAGCTAACCGCTGCCTTGACTGTGGCATCTGCTCAGAGTGCTTAATGTGTGTTGATATTTGTAAAGCAGGAGCTATAAATCACAAAATGGGCGAGGAACTTGCCGAGGTCAACGTTGGCTCTATTATTGTATCTTCCGGTTTTAGTCATTTTGACGCTGGTCTTATATATAACTACGGATACGGTAAGTATCCTAATGTACTAACTAGCATTGAGTTCGAGAGAATATTAAGTGCCTCCGGCCCCTATCAAGGCGAGTTACTGCGACCCTCGGACAGGAAAGTCCCTGGGAAGATTGCCTGGATACAATGTGTAGGCTCTCGAGACCCAATCCATGGCAAATCCTACTGCTCCTCAGTCTGCTGCACTTTCTCCATAAAGCAGGCTATAGTAGCCAAGGAGCACACCACTTCGCCTCTTGACACCACCATCTTCTTTATGGACATCAGGACATTTGGCAAGGGATTCGAAGCCTACTATGAGAGGGCAAAGAGGGAACACGGAGTAAAGTTTATTAGGTGTCGCCCTTCAGTAATCGAGGAGGTGGCAGAGACGCAAAACCTCAAGATAAAGTATGAGACTGAAGATGACAAGCTAATAGACGAAGAGTTTGACCTGGTTGTTCTTGCTACTGGGCTTACACCACCTAAAGATGTAGAAACCCTGGCGACCAAGCTAGGGATAGAACTGAACAACTATGGTTTTTGCCAGACCAGTGTATTCTCGCCGATAGCAACATCAGCGCCGGGTATACTTGTCTGTGGGGCGTTTAGCGGACCGAAGGATATCCCAGAGACGGTAGCTCAAGCCAGTGCCGCTGCTGCCTCAGCTTCAGCTCTCCTTTCCCCAGCTCGCAATACTTTGATAAAGAGAAAGGAGTATTCTCTGGAGAGGGATGTAAGCGGAGAGCCGCCGAGGATTGGTGTTTTTATATGCCACTGCGGAATCAATATCGCCGGGGTGGTGAATGTGCCTGAGGTGAGCAAGTATGCAGCTACTTTGCCCAATGTAATCTATGCTGAGGATAACCTCTACTCCTGCTCTCAGGACACTCAGGAGCGAATAAAAGAGAAGATAAAGGAACATAATCTTAATCGGGTGGTTGTTGCTTCTTGCAGCCCTCGAACCCATGAGCCCTTATTCCAAGAGACCATTAGGGAGGCTGGTCTAAACAAATACCTGTTTGAGATGGCAAACATCAGGGATCAATGCTCGTGGGTGCATCGGGAGTTTCCAGTAGAGGCCACTGAAAAGGCAAAGGACTTGGTGAGAATGGCAGTGGCTAAAGCAAGACTTATTCAGCCTTTGGGGCAGGTTTACCTAGAAGTAACTCATAGTGGTTTGGTTATTGGCGGGGGGATTTCTGGTATGGTGGCTGCTTTAAGCTTGGCCGAGCAAGGGTACAAGGTCTATCTAATTGAGAAAAACGGGCACCTGGGAGGAATGGCTAGGAAGATACACCACACCTTAGACGGTGAAAACGTTCAAGCGTACCTTGAGCAGCTTGTTCAGCGTGTTTCCCGGCATCCCCTAATTGAGATATACACTAACTCAGAAATTGTGGAAGCCTCTGGTTATGTAGGGAATTTCAACACCAAAATAGCCACTGGCCCCGGCAAAGAGCCCCGAGAGCTTAGGCATGGTGTAACTATTATTGCTAGCGGAGGTATGGAGTATAAACCTGACGAGTATCTATATGGAAAAGACTCTAGAGTACTAACCTTGCTAGAATTGGAAGACGAGCTTAGCAATAGGGGTAAAAGGGTGGCTAAAGCTGGTACCGTGGTGATTATTCAGTGCGTGGGTTCCAGAGAAAATGACCGGGGTTATTGTAGTCGGGTATGCTGCAGTGAATCTATAAAATGCGCCCTCAACATAAAGGAGATAAATCCGGAGACAAATATTTACATCCTTTATCGGGATATCAGAACCTACGGATTTAAGGAAGACTATTACCAGGGAGCTAGAGAAAAAGGTATAGTCTTCATTCGCTACGAGCCAGATGATAAACCTGAGGTACAGGTTGTCAACGAAGATAACCAGAGCGTGTTACGGGTTAGCGTAACCGATCCCATTCTAGATGAGCGTTTAGATATAGATACAGATATATTGGCTCTAGGCACAGCTACTCTTCCTGCTCCTGACAATAAGAAGTTATCTCAACTATTTAAAGTGCCTGTAAACGAGGACGGCTTTTTCCTAGAAGCCCATGCCAAACTTCGCCCTGTAGATTTTACTACTGAAGGCGTTTTTATGTGTGGTCTTGCCCACGCCCCTAAGTTTATTGACGAGAGTATTGCCCAAGCTGAGGCTGCTGCCTCTAGAGCTTGTGCTATCTTATCTAAGGACGTAATTGAGGCAGGAGGAATAGTCTCATTTGTCAATAAAAGCAAATGCAATGGTTGCAGGGTATGTGAACTCATTTGTTCGTTCAAGGCAATAGAGATTGATAGTGAAGAGAAGGTAGCAGTGGTTAATGAGGCTTTATGTAAGGGTTGTGGAGCATGCGTTTCTTCTTGTATACGTGGTGCCATAGATATGGAGGGATTCAGTAATGCCCAAGTTTTGGCTGTGATAGATGCCGCTTAGAGCTACTACCTTGAGGAGTTCATGACTCAGATAAAGAGGACAACCGAACCGAATGGAAGAATTCAGAGAGCAAAAAGACCAATGGGAACCCAAAATAATCGCTTTTCTTTGTAACTGGTGCAGTTATGCCGGGGCAGACTTAGCTGGTGTATCGAGATTTCAGTATCCTCCTAATACTCGGGTTATCCGCATTCCTTGCTCAAGTAGAATAAGCCCGCTGTTTATCCTAAGAAGTTTACAACATGGAGTTGATGGCATTCTTGTTTCAGGATGCCACCCCGGTGATTGCCACTATATCAGCGGTAATTATGTAGCTAGAAGAAAGTTTGCCATCTTGAACAATCTTCTTGAATATGTAGGCATTGAGAAGGGGCGTGTCAAATTTTCTTGGGTGTCAGCAGCAGAGGGGAAAAGGTTTGCCCAAATTATGAAAGAGTTTGCTAAAGAGGTAAAGGCTCTGGGGCCAGCGAGGAAGCTGGTTAAAAGTAAGATTAAGGTCTAAGTTATGAAGAACCTGACTACCGAAATAAGAGGTATTGCTAAGAAGCTACTGGAGGACAAGAGGGTTGACCTCATAGTCGGGTTTGAAAGGGGCACCCTGCCACTGCGCAGCACCCCTTGCTTTGTTCGGAGAAGTGAAGAAGTTCGGCGGCTTATCTGGAATGCCAGTTGTGAAAACAATCTCGCTCGCTATCTGCCCAAGAGAACAGAAAAGATCGGCATTGTTGCTAAGGGCTGTGACACCCGCTCAATCGTTGGTCTCATTCAAGAAAGTCAGATTACAAGAGAGCAAGTGTTCATCGTTGGTGTTCCGTGTAGCGGAATGATTGACAGGAAAAAGGTTGACGCCACGGTAGATGGCAAGGAAATTTTTGAGGCTGACGAACGGGATGGGGAGGTTATTCTCAAGGGTCGTGATTTTGAATTGTCAGTCAGCCAAAACGAGTTACTTCATAATTCTTGCCAGACTTGTAGTAATAAGAATCCAGTAATATTTGATGCGCTGGTAGGAGATAAGATAGAAGAAGATGGAAAAGTTGATGAATATAAGGATATAAAGGAATTTGAAGCTCTATCTTCTGAGGAGAGATGGCAAAGCTTTACTCGTGAAATTAGCAAATGTTTTAGATGCTATGCCTGTAGGAATGCTTGCCCTTTATGTTATTGCCAGGAATGCTTTGTTGATAGTTCCCAGCCTCGATGGATTGGGAAAGCCCTTAATTTTAGTGACATTGCTATCTATCATCTCATTCGTGCTTTTCATACCGCTGGTCGTTGCGTTGACTGCGGCGCTTGTGACAGAGCCTGTCCCATTGACATCGACCTCAGAAAACTTACCAAGAAGATAGAAAAGGATGTCCAAGAGCTATTTCACTATCGTGCAGGAATGAGCGTTGAAAATATACCACTCCTAGCAACCTTTAACCCAGATGACCCTCAAGAGTTCGTAAGATAAACACTGCAGTGTGAAGGTGACTAATGCAGGAGATGATAATTAGTAAAAAGCAGATAGCTAGTTTTCTAAATAACCTGATTAGGCAGTATAAGGTATTTGCTCCAATAAAGAGGGATAGCTTTGTCCTGTTTGGGGAGATTCATTCCAGTAACGAGGCGCTTCTCAATTTCGCTAACTCCAAGATACCGCCAAAGGAAATATTTTTCCCCCAGTCAGAGAGGCTGTTTGCCTACAGCCTGACTAGTGGGGAAGCAAAGATAAAAGAGCCTCTCCCCGTGGAAAAGAGGCTTGTCTTCGGCATCCGCCCTTGTGATGCTAAAAGCTTGGTCATTCTTGATAGTGTATTTGATGGCGAAACATATAAAGACGTTAGTTACGCAGATAGGAGAGGAAAGACATTGGTTATTGCCCTTGGTTGCAATAGTCCAAGTAGCACCTGTTTTTGCACCTCTTTAGGTGGAGATCCCTTCTCCGCAGATGGCTCAGACTTACTTCTCGTTGACCTTGGCGAGGAGTATGTTGCTCAAGTAGTTACTGAGAGAGGCAGGGAATTTGTTGAAGAGCAGAATGAGTATTTTGGAGGGGTGGGGGGGCACAGTCTGGATGCAATGAATGACGTTGTTAGGGCAGCTGAAGCCGCGATGAAACCTAAGGTAAAGGTAGGGGAGATAAAAGAGAAGCTGGACGATATATTTGATGATCAAATCTGGAGTTCACTGAGCGAAAGGTGCTTAGGCTGTGCAATATGTACCTATCTTTGCCCTACCTGCCATTGCTTTGATATTGTTGACGAGGCTATAGACCGAGAAGGAGAAAGAGTTCGCATCTGGGATTCCTGTATGTTTCCATTGTTTACGCTCCAGGCATCAGGAGTTAATCCTAGACCTACTGGTAAAGAACGGGTGCGGCAGCGCATAATGCACAAATTTAGCTATTTTGTTGATAACTACGGGCAAAGAGCATGCGTCGGGTGTGGCCGATGCATTAAGAACTGCCCGGTGAATCTGGATATTCGGGAAGTATTGAATAGCATATCAAACCGATAGGACGGCAGATACAGATGAAGAACCCATTTTTGCCGATGCCAATGAGGGTAGAAAAGATTATCATCGAGACCGATGATGGGAGCCTAAAGACTTTCAACCTTGTCTTCATTAATGAGGAGGATGAAAGCAGTTTCAATTACCTGCCAGGTCAATTCGCCCAATTATCCGTTTTCGGGAAGGGTGAAGCACCCTTTGGTATAGCATCCAGTCCCACGCAGCCAGATTGCCTTCAATTCACGGTGAACAAGATAGGGGTGGTAACTACGGCACTCCATAACTTGGAGGAAGGGGAAATAATCGGGGTGAGGGGCCCCCTCGGCAATGGTTTCCCCATGGAGAAACTTGAAGGTAAGAATATTGTCATCATCGGCGGTGGGTTCGCCTTTACTACCTTAAGGTCTCTTACTAACTATATGCTATATCGGGAGAATAGAAGCAGATTTGGGGATATTACAGTCATCTACGGTGCTAGAAGCCCCGGCTTGTTACTTTATACGGATGAACTTAAGGAATGGGGGAAGAGGGATGACCTCAATCTACATCTTACCGTTGATGTGGCTGACAAGTACTGGGAAGGAAAGGTAGGACTTGTTCCAAGTATCACGAAAGAAATTGCCCCTGGCCCGGAGAACGCGTATGCACTAGTTTGTGGCCCGCAGGTCATGGTAAAGTTCACCTTGCCTGTTCTCAAAGAGCTAGGATTTTTACCAGAAAGGATTTTACTTTCGCTAGAGATGAGGATGAAATGTGGGATAGGGATGTGTGGACGGTGCAATATTGGAAGTAAGTATGTTTGTAAGGATGGGCCGGTATTCACATTAAATCAGCTTAACGGGTTGCCTGCTGAATTTTGATTAGGTAGAAAACAAGCCTTAGCTTATGGCGGTTATAAGTGTAAGGGGGTGTTGGAAGTGGTACCGATTCTTGCCAAAAACCTAGATACCAAATTCAAGGAAAAGATTGCCAATTCTATCAAAGGACTGGAAGGAGAAGACCTGAGGTATTGCTTCCAGTGTCGCACATGTAGTACTGTCTGCCCAGTTAGAGAGGTCGATAGTAAATATGACCCGAAAAAGGTAATTCGGGCGGTCTTATTAGGAATGAAGGACCACTTTAGGGAAAATCCTGAAATTCCATACTCCTGCAACCTTTGTGAGCTATGTGAAAGGGTCTGTCCTCAGGGAGTAAACATCGGTCAGATATGCTTGGCGCTACGTGAGCAATTGGTGGATGAAGGACTGGGGCCACTTCCAGATCACAAAATGATTACTGATGAGGAGGAACGGGTTTTTTCTGATTCTTACATTTTGGCTCTTCCTGATCCTAATACCTCCGAGTGTAAGAGGGTATTCTTCCCCGGCTGTAACTTACCGGCTTATTCCCCCTCGGTGACCATGGCAACCTACGATTATCTTAGAGAGAGACTGCCTGGGACAGGCATCATTTTGAGATGTTGTGGGGCCCCTTACCACGGTCTTGGGATGCACCTTCGCTTTCAAGAGAAGCTTATAGAATTGGAAGCAGAGATGGGCAAACTAGGTGCCTCAGAGTTGATTACACCATGTCCTGATTGCTATCGTACCCTTAAGCGCTCTAATCCCAAGTTTCAGGTCAAGCCCCTGTATCAGGTAATAGCAAAAGAGGGAATCCCTGAGAAGGCGAAAAATGGTGGATGGACCTTCTCGCTCCATGATTCCTGTACTGCCAGATGGGAGCGTGATTTGCAGGATAGTGTTAGAGAAGTTATTAAATTAGCGGGTCACCAGGTAGAGGAGTTGACATATTCTAGGGAGTTGACCCGCTGCTGTGGAATGGGAGGCCTGATAGCTCCCTTAGATTTATTCCGTGTGTATAGTTTATCTGAACTAAGAGTAGCCGAGTCTCACTTTGATATGCTCACTTATTGTGCCGCTTGCCGTGAGACTTTCGCTATACACAAGCCAAGCCTGCATGTCCTTGACCTATTATTTAATCCCAACTGGCAGGAAGACAGAATCAAACCTGTAACTGAACCCTCGGTAAGGATAGAAAATCAATTGCAATTTAGGGCACTCCTACTTGATAAGATAGGGAAAGCCTAAATTTGGGAAAGCCTAAATTTTAAAGTCACAAATAAATCTCCATTTGGTTCCAGAGGCACTTAAAGTCCCTTCAGAGACGATACCTGAGATAGTAGCAGGATTACATACAGACCATGTTTCCCGGTTAGCAACTTGCTAAGCGCTTAATACGGTCACTATATTCCGCTTAAAAGAATGTGAAGGACAAGGGCTACCTCTCAGTTAGGCTATTTCTTCTCAGTCACTGCAACAACTTCTACTTCTATAAGCATATCAGGGAGATCTAGCTTAATATCTTTAAGCAAAGTCGCCGCCCTTGGATTTTCAGCCAGATCGGGACAGTGCTCTTTGAAGAATTTCTGTTGTGCCTCCCACCAATCCCACGAATCGTCCCTGTTGGCTAGGTAATAGCGGATGAATACAATATCCTCCAGTTTAGCTCCTACCTCATCCAATATCTCCTTAATTCTTGTCCATGCTGCTACGGTCTGTTCTTTGATGCCTCCAACAACTTTGCCCACTCCTCTTCTCTTCTCTTCCCAATTCATCGGCTCTCTATCAGTATCAGGGTCTCTACCCGTCGCACCTGAAAGCCAGATCATTTTTTCTAGCTTGTCCATGGGGATTACAGCTGCTGCTGCCCAGGGCATCCGCTCAAACTTGTGATAGAAAGGGTAAAGCGCAAATCCAGGATATTCCTTATAGCTGGACCTGCAATATTTCTTGTATTTAGACATTTTGTGCCTCCTTATGTAATTAGTTTCAGACTACCTTATTACTACTCCCTAGTTCTTCTTGTCAATGTCCTAGCTCATAAAATATACACCCTTACATCATTCATATAAGGGTGTATATACTTCCCCCTACTCTGATACTTAAAGCAACGAGTAAGATTTTAAGGAACTACCAAATTCGTTCTATCTGAGACAGAAGAAAGGGCTATGCTTTTCTTGTGAGCCTACGTGTGAACTTACCCTCCTTCTCTTTTAGAGCTTTAAGCACCTTCTCCGGGGTTATGGGATTATCGTTGATTCGCACGCCAACGGCGTGATAGATAGCATTTGCCAGTGCCCCAGCAGTAGGGCAGGTGAGTCCTTCACCAGCCTCCTTAGCTCCAAATGGCCCCTCAGGCTCGTAAGTATCAATCTCTATGGTCTCTGTCTCTGGCATATCACGGTATCTGATAAGTTGGTAGTCTACAAGGTTGGGGTTAAGGATTTTGCCTTCGTCAGTTGGCATGTCTTCGCATAAACCATATCCTGCTGCCATCATAATTGCCCCTTCCAGTTGCCCTCGAACGCCCAGGGGGTTTATTACCTGACCACTGTCATGGGCTGTAGTTACCTTTATTATCTTTACCCGCCCTGTTTCCCTGTCCACCTCCACTTCCACAGCCTGAACCCCGAAGCTGAAGGCAGGTGATATCATGCCCTTGCCATGAGGAGTGTAGTATCCTCTGCCTATAATAAGCTGCCCATCTTTAGCTCTTATGGCATCTTTAACAACATCATAGTAAGAGAGTCCCCTGTCAGGGCGCTCCCTAATGTAGATTCGTCTGTCTTTAGCCTCAAAGTCATAAACGATATTTGGGCTCATTTTCATAGCTGCAATCTCAAAGAGTTGCCGCTTGGCATCAGCAGCCGCCATTTTAACGGCATTCCCCATCATCAGAGTTTCCCTACTGGCCCAGGCGCCAAGGTCAGTAGAGCAGAGGGCTGTATCACCAGTATGTAGCCTGATATCTTCAAGATGTACCCCTAATTCCTCAGCACAAATCATAGCCAGTGTGGTATTGGAGCCTTGCCCAACGTCCGCAGCTAAAGTATAAAGGTCAACCTTGCCATCAATGTTTATCTTCACCAAAGCCGATGAGAAGGCGTAGGGGGTATGAAACCAGTTAAAGACGCCGCCACTATTAAAGCCGTAGCAGGCTAGGCCTATGCCCCGGCCTTTAAGTAACTTGCCTCGTTTCTTAAGATACTCGCCCATTTTGTCAAGAGCTTGAGGAAGACCGCAACTCTCTATGGTAGCCTGACCTGGAACCACATAATGAGGCGTCATGGCATTTCTTTTCCGAATCTGTAGAGGGTCAATTCCTAGGTCTTCGGCCAGCATGTCTATTTGGGATTCGCCGGCAAATACTGCCTGAGGAGCGCCAAATCCCCGCATTGAAGATGCGGGGTTCTTATTGGTATAAACCTTGTAGCCATCATATTTATAATTAGGGTATTTATAGGGGAAGGCTGAGAACCAGCCGGTGAGGTAAAGGCCAGTAGCATTCATGGAAGTGTAAGCTCCCCCATCACTAATGACCCGCACCTCTTTGGCAAGCAAAGTCCCATCTCGTTTAGCCCCGATTTTCAAATAGTAATACATAGGTATTCGGCGTCGCGCGGCAATGAACTCCTCTTCTCTGGAATATACTATCTTTACTGGTCTCCCTGTCTTTTTGGAGAGGAAAGAAGCACAGAACTGATCGGCAAATAGCTCATTCTTGCCACCAAAGCCTCCCCCAACATGGGGCTTTATTACCCTTACATCGTTCTCTCCCATCTCTAGTGTCTCAGCCAGCAGACACTGAACGTAGTAAGGGGTCTGGGTAGAAGTCCAGACTGTTAACCTACCGTTACCATCGAAACTGGCTAAGGCACCATGAGTCTCTAAGGGGGCATGGCTTTGGGGGGCGAGAACGAACTGGTCCTCTCTAATGTGGTCTGAATTCTTAAACCCCTCCTCCACATTACCCCACTCGATGTTACGGGTTACATTGATATTATTTTTAACCCCATCATGTATCTGGGGTGCTCCCTCCTTTATAGCTTCCAAAGGGTCAAATACGGCTGGTAGGGGCTCATACTCCACCTCAATCAAATCTAGGGCTTCTTCAGCAATGTCCTCGTCAATAGCAGCTACTGCCGCCACTGGGTCTCCTATGTAACGAACCTTCTCAAGACAAAGGACTGGTTCGTCACAAAGCTCAGGGAAACGCCTCCAACAGCCTTGCTTATGTTCCCCTGTATCTTTTGCGGTTATGACCGCCTTTACCCCGACTAGCTTTTCAGCTTTACTGATGTCTATATTGAGAATCTTGGCATGGGGGTAAGGACTTCTTAAAATTTTTCCATAAAGCATCTGGGGCAGAACCATATCAAAGGTATACTGCGCTTGTCCAGTAACCTTGGCGAATCCATCTACATTTGTTGTTGCTTTACCTATTACTGCGTATTCTTTCATTTCGCCTCCTGTTGCAACTTCTGTGCCGCGCCTAATATGGCTTCAACAATCATATTATAGCCAGTACAGCGGCAGAGATGGCCATCCATAGCCAGTTTGACTTCCTCTGCGGTTGGCTTAAGGTTCTCATCCAGCAGTGCTTTAGCCGCCATAATCTGCCCTGGGGTGCAAAACCCACACTGAAAGGCCCAGTGGTCAATGAAAGATTGCTGAAGTGGGTGTAAATTGGGGCCGTCTGCCAGCCCCTCAATGGTCGTAATATTCCTCGCGCTGGCTTGCATGGCTAATATTGAGCAGGACTTAACTGCTTTCCCATCAAGGAGCACCGTGCAAGCGGCACAGGCACCGCAATTGCAGCCCTTCTTGGTTCCGGTCAGTCCCAACTCATTTCTTAAAACATCAACTAGAAGCCTCTTTGGTTCTATGAAAAGCTCGTAAGCTTCTCCGTTTATCGTCAAGTTCAACTCTTTTTTCATGGTCATATCTCCTTTAGTGACGTTAAGCTCTTTTAGCCCTTTCCCAGGCTTCACCGGCTACCCGCTTTACTAAGACTCCAACCAGTTCCCTTCTATATTCTTCTGAGGCATGCATATCAGCTATAGGTCTAGCTTCCTCTGAAGCCGCTTTGCCTGCTTCTTGGAGCAGGGTATCTTTAAGCTCTTTGCCAATCAGCACCTTTTCTGCCCGCTCAGCCCTCATAGGAACCGGGGCAGCAGCACCAAGAACTATCCTAGCATCGCTACAGGTGTCGTCCTTTGAACCAAGAGTGATTGATACCGCTGCTGATACCAATGCATAATCCCCTTCTAGCAGGCTGAACTTCCTATATACAGTGCCGGTACGGGGTGGTGGATTTGGCACCTGAATCTCGGTAAGTATCTCATCGGCTTGAAGGGCTGTCTCAAAGTAATCTTTGAAGAAGTCTTCAACTGCCATCGTTCTTTCCCCGTTAGGGCCGACCATTTTCAATTTCCCTTCTAGGGCAATTAATACCGGGGCGGGGTCTCCTGCTGGGTCAGCATGGCAAAGATTGCCCCCTATAGTGCCCCAATTTCGGGTCTCAACCGAGGCTAAATTCCTCTCCATCTCAGCTAGCACGCTGAATCCGTTCCGTATTGTCGGAGAGGTCTCTATAGTCCGATGTGTGGTCAGGGAACCAATCCTTAGCCCTTCATTTTTGTCATAGTTGACATAATCTAGAGTGGTTATGCCTTTTATATCAATTAAATACTTGGGAGCAATAAGCCCCTGCTTCATCAGGATAAGCATGGACTGACCGCCAGCTATTATCTTACAGTTCTCCTTATACTTAGTAAGCAAAGTCAGTGCTTCCTCAACTGTTTTAGGGGCAAAGTATTTAAAATCCTTTATCATTATAGGTTAGCCTCCTCTTGGATTTATGGGTTGACTTTCTTTAGCTAGCGAGTCTCCTTGTGTGGCACTTTGCTCAAGACCCTGCACTCTCAAGTCTCTCTCGTAGAGCTTTAGTAAACTGCTCTTCTATGCTCTTTGCTTTTGCTCTCATTATTCTATCCCCGAAAGTGGCTAGTCTCCCGACTATATTTACATTTGACCGGTAAGCGACTTCCACCTCTCCTTCTGGGATTTCCTTTAGATCCACGGTACTCTCTTGAGTAAAAGTACCAGCCTTGCTAATATCTGCGCCCTTACCTACCGCTTTCAGATGTGTTGGTGGGTCTATCTCGGTTAAGGTGGTTGTGAACTTGAATTTTACTGAGATGGGCCCAACCTTCTGTTTGACTACGCTATTGTAAGTCCTCTCGTCAATGAGCTCCATTTCTTCAGCACCTGGAATACAAGAGGCTAATGTCTCTGGCTTAAGTAGAGAATCCCACACCTTCCGAATGGGGGCTTTTAGGGTAAACTTTCCTTCTATTATCATCTTCAGTCACCTTTCTCTTAGGTCCTCTTCTGATATAGGAGCTTTAAATTGTTTGATATTTCGCCACGGCTTGCCTATGCAGCCACCATATTTAACTCTTTTGATACTCGCCCTCGGCTTGCCTATGTAGCCACGGTAGTCTTTAGAGAAACACAAATAATAATGCCTACCCCGGTAATATGCACACTCCTTACATAATATGTGCGAAAAGGGGCATATCATATCTATTTTCGCCAACCTAATATCTCCTGCCCCATCAACCCCGAGGAAGCTCTAATCCTCTAGTTGCTATGATATTACGTTCAACCTCAGAGGTGCCTCCAAGAAGAGTAAATGCGAACGAACTCAGGTACCAGTGCTGTATTTTGCCCCGCAACGGTGCCAGCGTTTCGCCCTCTGATAGTTGCCCATAGAGCCCTAAAAGCTCCATTCCTGCCCGGGCGCAGCGCTTTGCCATTTCAGTAACAAAGATCTTGCACATTGCTGACTCAGCCGTAGCCGGCAGGCCCTTGCTATCAAGCCAAGCAACCCGATAGCACAACAGCCGCCCTATTTCTATCTCAATTGCTATTTGAGCCAGGTGTTTTCGTACTAAAGGGTTTTTGTCCAATTTCCTGTCATTGGCATATTCTACTAAGAACTTGAGAATGCGCTTAGCCACCCCGACCTGCTCCATATATATAGCTCGCTCAAAATCCAATAGCGACATGGCTATCTTCCAGCCCCCGTTTTTTTCTCCCAGCATATTTTCCTGCGGTACCTTGACATCCTCTAAGAAAACCTCACACAGGCTTGGGACACCACACATTTCCATCATCGGACGAATGCTGATGCCAGGAGTGCGTATATCAATAAGGAAATAACTAATGCCCCTGTGTTTTGGAGCGTCAGGATCTGTTCGTGCCAGAAGATGACACCACTCCGACCATTGGGCTTTACTAACCCAGGTCTTCTGTCCGTTAATAATAAAATTATTGCCATCCTGTACAGCCTTGGTCTGGATTGAGGCCAAGTCTGAGCCGGCATTAGGTTCGCTGAAACCCTGACACCAGAATACCTCGCCATTGGCAATACCGGGCAAGTGTCGTCTCTTTTGCTCCTCGGTTCCAAAACGAATAAGAATAGGTGCCACCATGCCTACCCCTTGGTCCTCGTACCCTACTCCACCAGCATACATCATCTCCTCAATGAATATAAACTGTATAACCATGGAGTCTCCTAAGCCACCATACTCTTTAGGCCAGGTTAAGGAAAGCCATTTTCTTTGAGCTAGCTTGCGTGCTATAGAGTGACGGGCCTCCTGTAACTCCTCTTTACCTAGGTCCACCGCACAAAACATGTTTGCCAGGTCCCATTCTGGAGTTACTTCTTTCTCTAAAAAGGCTCGCACTTCCTTCCGAAATACCTCTTCCTCAGGAGTGAATTTAAAATCCATCCCGTTTTACCTCTTTAGAATAGACCGCCCAATAACGTCTGCTGCCGGTAATGCCGACTAAGTCTTATTGTTTGTAATCCATCCTTGCTCAATCGCGTTATTCTGTATAAAGACCAACTCATATTTATTATAACGAATTCTTTGATTTAATAACATCTCCAGCCGCGAAAACATTGAGTATATTTGTTCTCATCTTTTCATTAACCGTTTATATTAATTGCTCTCTTCACCAGCGTCTCAGTTATTGTTACCTTGTGGGCGTTGTTCTTCAAGGGGGTTGCTCCACTCACAGCCGCCTTTGCTGATATCTCCACTAAGCTCTCAGTTATCACCTTCCCTTTGAGTACCTGCTCAGCTCCAAGGGCTCTATATGGAATCGGGGCTATCCCCCCAAGCACAATTCTCGCATTGGTGACCACCCTGTTCTCTGTGGTTATCACTACTGCTGCACTAGAGATGGCAAAATCTATTGTCTTCCTCTCCCTGAACTTTAGATATCGCTGTTTGGCGGTTGGTCTAACAGAAGGAACCAAAATATTGGTGATTATCTCGTTGGGCTTGAGGATATTTCCAAAGACTGTGTAGAACTCTTCTAGTGGGACTGCCCTTTCCCCATCCGGGCCGGCTATCTTTACTCTTGCGTCCAATGCCACTAGGGCTGGAGCTATATCTGAAGGACAGACTGCCCAGCACTCACCTCCACCAATGATAGCGTGATATCTATTGTCCCCTGCAACGGCATAGCAAAACTCGCCACCTTTCCTACGGCAGCAGAATGACCTTCCTGTGATTGGTGGCCTCCGGTAATACCAGCACTGGACCTCCTGACATAGGTTCCCAACTATGGTTGCCATATTCCTAATGTGTGGTGCTGCTACAGCATGAGCAGCTTCAGCAAGGATAGTGTACTTATCCCTGATTATTGGGGATGCCTCAATGTCTCTGATAGTGGTTAGAGCTCCTATCTCTAGACCCCCGGCGTCCTCTGTGATGTATGCTAGATCTAGTATGGTCTTAATGTTGACCAGGACCTTGGGTCTCGTAACCTTGCTCTTCATCAGACGGATTAAGTCAGTACCACCAGCTATAATCTTCGCTTCTTCTTTGTATTTGTCCAGCAGGGATATTACTTCATTGATGGTCCTAGCATTAAAGTGCTCGAGGTGTCTTGGCTCAACCCAATACTTGCCGAGCAAGGATAGAACATCGTCGATTGTCTTGGTATCAAGAAGTTCACATGTCAACCTAATCACCTCTCTAAGTTACTTTCCCAATGCTTCAAAGATTCTCTCTGGGGTAAGATGATCTCCCCTGATCCTGACCCCTATCGCATTGTAAATAGCATTGGCTATAGCTGGGGCTTGTGTTGTCACTGCTGTTTCGGCCATTCCCTTTGCCCCGAAGGGTCCCCAAGGTGCGGGAATTTCCACAGGGATTTCTTGAATGTCCTCCCCCTTAGGCATATCAAGAATCGTCATCACTTTGTAGTCCAGCAGGTTGGAGTTGAGCATTACCCCGGTGCTTTTATCAATGATGAAATCCTCAGATCTGACCCAGCCATTGCCCATCGTGATTGATAGGTCTATCTGGTTCTCTATGAGCATAGGGTTTATGACTCTGCCGCAGTCATGGGCTGATGTTATCTTCAGCACCTCCAACTCCCCAGTCTCAGTATCTACCTCTACCTCGGCAATGGTAGCAGCGACGCTAACTGGAGCTATTACCTTCCCACTGCGTTCGTCAATCCAATTACGTGGTATCATGCCATTACCTGTGACCTGGGAGCCAGCGAAGCATAATTCTGCGATTGGGATAGCTTTCCCGGGATGTTTCTTAACATATATCTTTTGCTCCTTTGCTTCCAGCTCATCTGGTTTCACTCCTAACCTTTGCGCCGCCATCTCAAAAAGCTGTCGCTTAGCATCCTTAGCCGCTAAATAAACGGAATTTGCACCAGCGCCGATACCACGGCTAGCAAATACACCTGGACCCCAAGGAGTCACACTGGTATCTGCCAGTATCACATTGACATCCTCGTATCGTAATCCAAGGACTTCAGCCGCTATCTGGGCCATAGCAGTTTTGAGACCTTGTCCTATCTCAGGAACACTTGACAACACATCAACGCTGCCATCATGGTTCATCTTTACTGTGGCAGCATCCGGCGTCTCAGTCTCAGCTATACAATGATGCATACCTATTGCTATACCTATGCCTCTTCTTCTTGTCCCTCTCACCTCCACAGGAGTCCTCCATCCCTTCCACTTCTTCTTCCACTGTGCTTTCGCAGCGACTTTCCGGATACACTCTGGCAAGCTGTCAATATCGGGGCCGGCAACACCCCATTCTATTTTGGGACCAAACATTACCGGGAAGAAGTCCATGGCTTTATCACCATACCTCATGCAGTTCTTAAGTCTGAATCCTACAGGATCCATCCCGATCTTTTCGGCGGCTTCGTCTATTAGCCTCTCAACACAGAACCCCGCTTCTGGATCCCCAAAGCCATTCATAGCTCCATGGTCTTCAATATTAGTGTATACGTGGTAGCCTTCCCATCTGGAATTATTGTATCGGTAAAGCGCGCTGCATGTACCAACGGCGCCAGCGCAAGGAATCATGAACAAATACTTTGAATCCCGGCCAAAGTTTGTTATCATTTTAAGATGTATCGCGGTGATGGTTCCATGCTTTTTGACTCCCAGCCGTCCGTGAATCTTAGAATCAATGCGGCGGTGAGTAGCAATGAGGTCCTCTGCCCTGGTAAATACTGCCCTCACCGGTCTACCAGTCTTCCTGGCTAGTAATGCGGTAAGGGTGGCTGTTTTCTCTGAGTCCTTCGCCCCGTAGCCTCCCACCGAGTAGGTAGAGATAACTCTGACACTGGACAGTGGTATATCAAGACAATGAGCTAGGTCTAACCGGATTTTTTGGGGCACCTGGGTGCTTGCCCAACAGGTTAGCTTATCACCGATCCACTGACACACGACTGAGCGGGGCTCTGGAGACACGGGATGTTGGAGTGGCGATTCATATGTGCCTTCAATTATGTAGTCGGCCTCAGCAAAGCCTTTCTCAACATTACCCCATTCTAACGGCAGCATCCCATCCACGCTTCGCGGACACTGACACAAATTGCCGCCAAGTTCGGGATGTACCAGTGGCGCACCAGGTTTTATGGCTTCTTCTTTATCAAAGACAGCTGGCAGTACCTCGTATTCAACTTCTATCAGCTTCAGTGCTTCCTCAGCTATTTCTTTGGTTACAGCAGCTACTGCTGCTACCTCCTCTCCGGCGTAATGCACTGTCTCATCAAGAAGATACTCGAGTTTATCTATTCCAGGTACTTCTCCTAATGGATGAACCTTTGGTACAGTTTTTGGGGTTAGCACAGCTTTTACCCCAGGCAGCGCCTCTACCCGAGTGGTGTCTATGCTAACAATCCTGGCATGGGCATGCGGGCTCCTCAGGAATTTGGCGTGCAGCATTCCCGGTAGCTGTATATCTGATGTAAACTTTGCCTCGCCCTTGACTTTCTCAATCGCATCCACGCGCGGTAAGCGTTTCCCAATCACTGAGAATTCTTCAGCCATTTCATGTCCCTTCTTGCATCATCCTAGCCGCAGCTAGTACGCACTCGGTTATACGTTTATAGTTGCCGCACCGGCAAAGGTTACCGGCTAGGGCATCCCTCACCTCGTCTTCTGTGGGGCTGCGGGTCTTATCAAGTAAGGCCTTAGCGGTAAGAAGCATCCCTGGAGTGCAAATGCCACACTGCATGCCACTACGCTCAACAAAGGCTTTTTGGATAGGGTGCAACTCACCTGTTTCTGGGTCTGCTAGCCCTTCAATGGTGAGGATGTCCTTGCCCTCACATTCTATAGCTAGTGTCAGGCATGAGAGCGTCGGTTTCCCGTCTATAAGGATGGTGCATGATCCACATTCACCCTCGTTACACATAATTTTGGTGCCGGTTAATCCCAGTTTTTCTCTCAAGACATCGGCTAGGGTGTCAGTCGGCCACACCTTGACCTCATGCTCTTCTCTATTGACAGTCAGAGTGATAAGCATTGGTTCATACAACGTCTGAAACCTCCTAGTGAAATAAATTACGATTATCCTGCTTGAACCTGTTCCGCCGCCTGCTTGATTGCCCTTGCCACTAGAACTTTGACCATTTTCTTTCTATAGTCCGCAGAGCTACGGACGTCACTTATTGGGCTTGACTCCTCTGAGGCAATTAGCGCCGCCTTTTCCAGAAGGTCATCCTCTAACCTCTTCCCCGTGAGGATTTTCTCTGCCTTCCTGGCTCTTATTGGAGTGGGGGCTACAGCTCCCAGAGCTATCCTCACATTACTTAAGATATCTCTATCAACAGTAATCATGATACCCACCCCAACAATTGCTAGGTCCATGGCTTTTCTTATAGTGTGCTTTATATACACCCCACCACTGCGAGGTAATAGATTTGGCACCTGAATCTCAACAAGTATCTCATTAGGTTTGAGAACAGTCTGTCCCGGACCTGTGAAAAAGTCCTCTATAAGAACCACCCTTTCCCCAGCAGTCCCCAATATTCTTACCTTCGCCCCCAGTACTATGAGAGCGGGAGCGAGTTCAGCCGAAGGTGAGGCATTGCACAGATTGCCGGCAATAGTGGCTTGATTACGAATCTGCCCTGTTCCCAGCTTGCTAGCTGCCTGAGCTAAGATGTTAAACTTCTCCTGAATCAGAGAGGCGGCCTCTATGGAATGGATTGTAGCCAGAGCCCCAATGCTTAAACCCACCTTATCGTCGTAGACGATGTAGCCCTCATTAGGAATGTCTCTAATATTGATGATGTACTTAGGTAAAATCTCCCCATGTTTCATCCAAACTAATAAGTCAGTGCCCCCAGCAATAACTTTGGCTTGCTCTTTGTACTGTGAAAGCAAAGAGCAAGCCTCTTCCATGGTTCTCGGAGTAAAATACTCTACTGCATCCATCTTTCCTTCTTTTGAGAGATTACATGAATTACTGTAGTGCTTCAGTCGTTTTCGGACAAATCGATGGTGCTAAAATGATACAACCCTCCCCCGATTTTTGTCAAGTCATCCCATCTGTTCACCTCCCTCCGTCTGGCGGCTGCTTCTCCCAGTTTCCT